>ERZ761584.113-NODE-113-length-31546-cov-15.859928_pt1 | contig 31546 bp, 33 predicted proteins | sample MGYA00512168_ERZ761584 | MGnify/ENA primary metagenome ERZ761584 (study PRJEB28899, sample SAMN03785564) | bioreactor sludge metagenome | biome: EBPR Sludge; feature: EBPR Bioreactor; material: 0.22µm filtered reactor supernatant | place: Saint Lucia: Queensland...
CCACCGACATCGACCCGTCCGATTACACGGTGTTCGTGGACCTACCGGACCAGCCGGACGAGGCCGCCGAGGCCGTGCGGGTCCCGTTCGACCTCCTGAAGCGGAAGATCAGCAGCGACTTGCCGAGCGGGCCGAAGGGCAATACCGGCGACAGGGGTTCGAGGGGCCAGAAGGGTGATACCGGGCCGACAGGTCCGCAGGGCGAGACCGGGCCGCAGGGCGAGACCGGGCCGACGGGTCCGCAGGGTCCTCGCGGGTACAAGGGCGACAAGGGCGACAAGGGCGACCGGGGGGAGAAGGGCGACCGTGGCGAGCCCGGCCGCGACGCCGACGGTGCGACCGGGTGCCGGGTGGTGGGCGACATGCTCGTCGAGGCCGTCATCTCGGCCCTGGTGGTCGACGACTCGGGGGAGATCCTCCTCCCCGAGGGGATGGTCGCCACCAGGTTCCTCGCCAACCCGGTCGTGCTCTGGAGCCACGACGACCGACGGCTGCCGATCGGCAAGTGCGTCAGCCTGGAGGTGCGTGGCAACTACGTCGTCGCCACGACCAAGTTCGCCTCCGGGGTGAGGTTCGCCGAGGAAGTGTTCAGGCTGTACGAGCAGGGCATCCTGAAGGCGTGGTCGATCGGGTACCGCGTCCTGTCGTCCCGGCCGACCGAGGCCGGCCTGGTGATCGACAAGTGGGAGCTGGTCGAGTACTCGGCCGTCAACCTGCCCACCAACACCAGCACGCGGACCACGCGGGTCGAGAGGGTCGATGACGACGTCTTCTCCGAGCTGTTCGGCGAGGACATTTTCGATAACTTGTTCGCCGAGGTATGAGCCATGAAGTTCAGCAGCCGCGAGGAACTCTCGACCTTCATCAAGGGCGAGGTCCGGTCCGCCGTGAAGGAGTCGATGGCCCCGTTCGTGACCACCGGCCCGGTCGGCAGGGACTCGGCCGGCTACTCGGTCGGCAAGGCCGCCGCCCTCGCCGTCGGGGCGGTCCAGCCCGACCAGGCGAAGGAAGAGGCCCACATGAGCGAGCGGCTGCGGGCGACCTACGCCGCCGCCGGCCTGCGCCCGCAGAGCGACAAGTCGGTCCTGGTCCCGATCGGGTCGCGGCTGTTGCCCGACAGCGCCCTGTCCGCCGAGGTGCGGGACATGATGGCGGCCTCGAGCCGGGGGTACGACCCGGACGAGGAGCGATGGCTGCGTAACCGCGTCCGGCCGTACGGGACCAAAGCCCTCGGCGTGTTCAACGCCGCCGCCGGCGGGTCGCTGGTGAACCCGCCCGACGTCGTGGGCGAGTTCATCGACCTGCAGCGCAACTACGAGGTGTTCCCGAACGCGGGCTCGACCGAGGTCGCCCTCCTGCCCGACGGCACGCTGTTCCTGCCCCGGCTGTCGGGCGGGGCCACGGCGCACTGGGCCGGCGAGGGCAGCGGGTTCACGGCGTCGAGCGGACCGACCACGGGCGGACTGTCCCTGCAGGCCAAGAAGGTCGGCGTCCGAGTCGAGGTGAACAACGAGTTCCTGCGTCGCGGCGGCCCGACGGCCGAGGGCATGGTCAAGCACGACATGGCCCGGGTCGCGGCCGTCAAGGCCGACCTCGCGATGCTCGAGGGCACGGGCGGCACCCAGATCAAGGGCGTCATCACCTACTCGAGCATCGCCACGCACACGGCGAGCACGACCGGCACCAACGGCAACACGTTCCAGGCCGCCGACGTCGCGCTGATGGACAGTAAGATCGCCGACGAGGTCACCCCCACCGCGTGGGTGATGCGGAAGGCGATGTACGCGGCGCTGCTGAACCGGAGGGCCGACGCCGTGAGCGCCAGTGACGGTAAGGGGCCGTTCCTGCTCCGGGGTACGCGGTACGGCGAACTCCTCAACATCCCGGTCGTCCAGTCGGCGCAGGTGTCGAACACGCGGGTGAAGAACGCGGGCACGACGCTGACGTACATCCTGCTCGGGTACTTCCCGGACTGGGTGGTCGCGCGGATGGGCGTGATGGAGTTCCTCAAGGGGGCTGGCGACACCGCCCTGGACGCCGACCAGACCGTGCTGCAGGGCGTCCAGTACCTCGACGCCGGCGCCCGCAACCCGGCCAGCTTCGTGTTCTGCGACCAGAACGTCGTGGGCTGAGTCACAGGACGGCGAACCGCCACCACTCGCACAGGGAGACAAGATGACCGCGTTTCTTCAGGACGTCGCCAGCTCCATGATCTTCCAGTCGGCACTGGCGCCGGGCACGCAGACGTCGTCGCTGATCGGATCCACGATCGACATGCTGTCCACCGACGGCCCGTGCTTCGCCGTCCAGCAGGTCGGCACCTTCTCGGCCGACTCGCTCTCGGGCTTGATCGAGGAGTCCCCGGACGGCAGCAACTGGACCGCCGTCGACGGGGACGGGTTTACGCAGGTCACCACCGGCATACAGGTCGAGGTGATTCGGTTCGAGCGGAAGTACCGCTACTTGCGGTACTCCGCCACGCTGGATGGCGACACGCCGTCGGTGGCCGTGTCGGTTCTGCTCGCTTCCGGCAAGAAGCACTCGTGACGTAACCGCAACCGGAACGGAGACTGGTATGACCGCTGCTCTTCAGGACCTGGCGTCGAAACTGATCGCTTTCGGCTACCCGCCGGCGACTTTGACCGACTCGGCAAACGGCTCGGCCGTCGACATGGGCGAGGGCGAGGGTCCGTGCTTCGCCGTCCAGAACGTCGGCTCGTTCACGGGAGACTCTTTGGAAGGCACCATCGAGGAGTCCCCGGACGGCAGCAACTGGACCGCCGTCGACGGCGGCGCCTTCTCTCAAGTTACCGACGCCAACGATTGCAGCGTGCTCTCGTTCAACCGCACCCAGAGGTACATCCGATACGTCGCCACGATCTCCGGCGACACGCCCAGTATTGCCTTGTCGGTCGTCTTCGGTCAGTCGAAGAAGCTCCGCTGAGTCAGCCGATCTTCAGGTTCTTTTCGCAGTCGATCAGCGGCTGGCTGCAGCACTCGCACACGCTCTTCTCCACGGGCTTCTCGGCCACCGGGTCGGGAAGCCCTTCCACCAGGCACCCGTGGCGGCACCGCTTCTTCTCGTAGCCGTGGGCGCTGTGGTGCCACTCGCCCGGCTCGTACCCGCCGCCGAAGCACACCGGGCAGCTCTGCCCCTCGCGCGGGGCCGTCAGGTCGACGGCCTCGACCTCGTCCTCCATGTTCATCACGGTGGTGAGGTTCGCGTCGAACAGCGTGCCCGACCGGTCGAGTCGCTGGATCATCCCGCTGCTCTTGACGTAGACGCGGCCCTCGAAGCGGAACACCGCGAACGGCCCCAGGTCCTTGATCTTCATTGCCGGACTCCCTGACGGGTAAAAGAGAAGCCCCACCAGGGTAGGTTGTGCGCCGGGAACGCACCCTGGTGGGGCAGAGGAGTGGTGAACGCGGACATTCTAGCATTCGGCGTGAGGGTCGCCAAGCACCGTTGCTCACGCCGGGACCAGTTCCCCTTCCTTCGTCTCTTCCTCGGCCTGGGGGTGCTGGACCCTGTCCTCGAGCTCCCCCCGCCAGATCAGCGTCTCCTTCGGGGCCTCCACCCCGATCCGCACTTTGCCGCCGCGAACCTGGGTGACGGTGATGACGACGTCCTTGCCGACGTGGATCTTCTCCCCCTCCCTACGCGTGATGACGAGCATGCCTCGACCCTCCGGGCTGTGTTGAAGTGAGCCGACTCAGCCTCTTGCCGGGCCGCACGTTTGACTTGCGTGCGAGCGCATTGTAGATGTCCGAGCGGCAGAATGGAAGGACTTCGATCACGGGCTGGACTCTGCGGCCCCCTTCGGCGATACTGAACCCCGTGGGCTGCCGGGGTGCGAACCCGGCGTTGGTCGTGAGTGCCGACCGGTTAGGAGTCACGGCTGCGGTTAGGACGATCGTGGCTGTGACGGGAACCTGCGTCCTGGCGAAAGCCGTCCGACGCAGCAGGTGGAGGTGGCGGACGCACTCGTTTCCGCCCCGACTTCCCTCTCCGCAAGAGGGGGAACGGACTCCGGGAAGGGGATCCGGAGAACGCCGACCCCTCGGCGGCCCACAGTGGAGCCCCGGCTCTCCGGCCGGGGCTCCTTTTCCTTACCCAAGTCCCTAGCGGCACGGAGGCTGCGATGGACACCGAAACGCTTCTCGCTGTAGGCGGACTCGTCATCGGCGGTGCCGGGGCCTTCGCCACGGCCGTCTCGGCGCACCTGGTGGGCCGCCACCGCACGCGGACCCACGACAAGAAGATCGACGTCGAGGAGCAGAAGGTCGAGGTCGAGGAGAAGAAGGTCGAGGTGCTGGAGCGGCGCATCGACCTCGAGCACCACGAGGCCATCGTCACCGGCTACAAGGACCTGATCCTGCAGTACCAGATCGCCCGCGACCTGGCCCGCAACGAGGTCACCGATCTGCGGGGCAAGTTCGACGCCCTGTCGACCAAGTTCGACCTGCTGGCGAAGAACCACGAGAAGTGCGAGGCCGACGGGAGGGCCATGCAGGAGCGCTACGACGCCCAGCAGGCCGAGCTGCAGGAGCTGCGGGCCGAGCTGGCCGAGCTCAAGGGCAGCGTCGGACACACCACCCCGTCGGCCGCCCCTCTGGAGCCGACCACCGCAGCGTGACCGGAGGACACGGATGTTCCCCAGTCTGACCCGCCCGTTCCACAAGACCGCCGCCGAGATCGCCCGCCTCCGCTACGAGGCGGGCGAGGCCCTGGGCCTGATGTACAAGGCCGGCGGCGACGCCGTCAAAGTCCACGCCCTCAGCGGCGAGCTGTACGCCAGCGGCCGCTGGGTGCTCCTGCGCGTGCCCAACGCCCTCGTCCGGGGGGCGTTCGACGCGCTCGACGAGCAGGGCGCCCAGCTCCCGCTCAAGGACGGGAAGCTCAACGCCCACATCTCCGTCATCCGCCCCGAGGAGCTCGAGCAGATCGGCGGGGCCGACAAGGTCAGCGAGCGGGGCCACCACTTCCACTACACCCTCGGCCCGATCAAGGAGGTCGAGCCGGCCGGCTGGCCGGAGATGTCGAAGGTGTGGTTCATCGAGGTCAAGAGCCCCGAGCTCGAGAACCTGCGCAAGTCGTACGGCCTGTCGAACACGCCCAAGAACGGCGAGTTCCAGTTCCACATCACGATCGGCCTGCGGAAGAAGAGCGTCCTGCGGCCGGGCGAGACCACCAAGCACGCCGGGTACGGGGACGGCGACCCACGGTTCGGCTGCACCTGCCCCCGGTGCGGAAGCACCAAGACGAGCGGCGCCCGGGCCATGCAGACCGCGAAGGACGGCAGCCGCACGTTCGCCAACGCAGTGTGCGGCGGCTGCGGCGACGGGTTCAGCTACGACTTCGACAACCGCCGGGCCTCGATCGCCGAGACGGGCCGGTTCAAGAAGGCCGAGGAGCGCGGCCCCGAGGGCGAGTACTGCCCGCACTGCGACGCCCGGCTCGAGCGCGACCCGTACTCCGGCACCTGCAACTCGTGCGGCAAGCCGTGGCCGCAGGACGAGCCCAAGCGGGCGGCCGTCGAGAAGCTGGCAGGCATGCTCGACCTGGACAACCGCGACCTGGCTCTGTTCGGGGCTCTGCCGCTGGCCGGCGGGCTCGTGAACGCCGGGGTGAACGCCGCCCGGGCCGAGAAGGGCAGGCGGCTGGACGCCGCCATGCGGGGCCTTCTGACGGGCTCGCTGGGCGGCCTGGCGGGCGCGGGGTTCCTGACCGGCGTCCGGAAGTACGTCCAGGCCCCGGACACCGAGGCGGCGATCGCGCCGGCGGTGGGGACGGCGGCCGGGGCGTACGGGCTGTCGCAGTTGCTGATGCGGACGAAGGACCCGATCGCCGACAAGGTGCTCGGCCCCGCCCCGTGGCGCAAGCCGAGGAAGAAGACGGAGGCCGTATGAGCTGGGACCGCGTCGTGGCCGGTCTGGAGGCGCTCGGCACCGGGGCCGCGTCGCCCCGGCCGGCCCCGTCGTTGGTGCAGGCCCTGGAGAAGGCCGGCCGGGTCTTGGCGCCAACACAATCGAAGCGGGCGTTCGACGAGGCCGCCGTCGAGGACGCGGGCGTCCTGGGCGACGAGGCTGCCATCGCCGGCCAGGTGAGCGACCCGGCCCCGCCGCCGCCCCTCGACCTGCTCAAGAAGTGGGTCAGCTACACCAAGAAGCTCGACAGCCGGGGCGACTTCGTCGGCACCGGGCACAAGCGCATCGCCATCCCCAAGACCAGCCTGTCCGAGGACGAGATCAAGCGCCTCGGGTTCCAGAGCGTGCTGGCCGGCATCCCCGAGACCGGCCAGGACCGGTTCCGCTCGTTCCGCCGGGTGGACTCGAACCACCACCTCCACAGCCACCCGGACTACTGGACGCTGCACGAGGACGAGCACCCGTCGATGACCATCGCCCTGCAGAAGGCCGAGGGGCCGCTGCAGGCCGCGAAGGCGGTCACGAGCGGGACGTCCCACGTCATCGGGGAGGGCGTCCCCGGGGCGTACTACTACCTCAAGGGCCAGCTCCTGGGCGGCGACGGGATGGTTGACCGTCTCGGCCGCCTGGCCCGGATCCGCAAGAAGCGGGTCAAGACCGCCGCCACCGCCGTGGTGGTGAAGGGCAACCCGAAGTTCATCGCCGGCAACGAGAAGGCCGACAAGTTCTACTCGGCCCTGCAGGCCGCCCTGCAGGGCGCCGGGTACGACGTGTCCTTCGACCCGGGCGAGCCGTTCACCGAGCCGCCGCCGGCCGACCTGTGGGTGGGCCACAGTCGCGGCGCCGACCGGCTGAGGTTCGCCCCCGCCGCCACCCGGGCGGTGGCAATCGGGTCCCGGCTCCCAGGGGCCGTCAACCACCCGGACGACGACGTCCTCACTCCGTTCCACGAGACCGGGGGAGCGCCGCCGGACGCCCACTACGAGCTGACGCCGGAGATGATCGCGGCGCTCGGCTTGAGCAAGACGGCCGCTCTGCCGGCCATCAAGATCGACCGCCCGAAGGGGTTCCAGAAGGTGTTCCCCACCCCTGCGGGTCCGGTCACGAAGAGTTACCCGGTCGACTACGGGTACTTCGACGGGATCATCAACCCCGACGACAACGAGGGGGCCGACGTGTTCGTTGGGGACGGCTCGCTGCACGGCCGGTTCATGAAGGGCAAGAACCTGTCCGGGAAGTGGGAGCCGGACGAGCGGAAGTGGTTCATGAACCTGACGCCGGAGCAGCTCGCGGCGGTGAAGGAGATGTTCACCAGCCAGTCGCCCGACCTGCTCCAAGACGAGGTCCAGTTCGCCGACGAGGCGGAACTGGCGCGCGACCTGGCGGGGCTGCGGGCCAAGACGGCCGAGGCCCGCCTGCTTGATCTCCTCTGCCCCACTGGGTAGGGGAGGTGACGACCCCGAACGGAGGGAACCGAAATGGGGCAACACGCACAGCACTGGAACAAGGACCTCATCCCCCACGCCCGGAACGACGGGCAGACCAGGGCCGAGGAGCTGTTCCCCGAGAAGGACTGGCTGTTCCTCCTCGGTCCGGCGGGCACCGGGAAGACGCACCAGGCGATCAAGATGGCGATGAACGCCGTCTTCGGAGACATCAAGCTGCCGTTCAAGCCGCGCCGGGTGGTCCTCACCCGGCCCAACGTCGAGGCCGGCCCGCCGCTCGGGTTCATGCCCGGGTCGCTCGAGGAGAAGATGGGGCCGTGGCTCAAGCCGGTGGAGGACGTGCTCTCCAAGATGACGTGGGCCAAGCCGGTGGAGGTGATGGCCGAGTTCTTCGAGATCGTCGCCGTCAGCCACATGCGGGGCCGCACGTTCGACGACTGCGTGGTGGTCATCGACGAGGCCCAGAACTGCCCGTGGGAGCTGCTCGAGCTGGCGTTCACGCGGCTCGGCGAGCGGGGCCGGATGATCTTCTGCGGCTCGCTCGAGCAGAGCGACCTGCCCCGCCGCTACCAGGGGCTCGGGCCGTTCGTGGACAGCCTGCGGGGGGTGTCGTCCTGCGGCGTCGTCGAGTTCGACCCGAACCAGATCCTGCGCAACCCCCGCATGGCCGAGGCCCTGGCCGCCCTGCGGAAGGGCAAGGAAAAGTGGATCGAGGAAAAATCTCGAAAAACCGGTTGACCGGACGCGTAGTGGGTATAGCATGGTCAGTGTGCGGTTCAGGTGAATGGGCGACACCTGGACGCACTGGCCGGCGGGGAGACCCGCCGGCCTCTTTTGTTGGCACACTTCATCTGCCCGAACACCCGGTCATAATCCAGTGTCCACCGCGTACTTCACGCGATGGCGTCCTTACTGGAGGGTGAGCCATCACCACCAACGACACGCTCCTGGCTCTGATCGTGGGCGCCTTCAACCACGCCCACCGGGTGAACCCCAACCACGTCGCGGGGTTCTACAAGCAGCGGCCCAACGGGTCCCAGTGGGGGACGGTTCCGCCGTCCCCGTCGTCGTGGGCGGTCCTCGGCTGGGAGGAGGTCGACTACGACGCCATGCCCCCGGGCACCGCGCTCGCCGGGTGCCGCTACTTCCGCTCGACCCACCCGATCCTGATCGACGGGTCGGTCGAGCACGTCGGGCTCAGCTCCGAGCTCGACCGCGAGAGGGTCTTCCTGGTCACCGGCGGGCCGCACGGCCCGTACCTGGCGACGACGCAGGAGCTGCCGCAGAAGCCCGCCACGGAGGCGTGGCTGATCCTCGGGCCGGCCGGGGGCGGGGACATGAACTACGTCCCCTGGACCGCGTTCCCCGGCCGCATGGCGGCCGCGATCCCGCCGACGACCGAGAAGATCGAGGAGCTCGATCTGACCCGGCCGTACGCGGTGAAGTACATCTCGAAGGAGACCGCCGAGCTCTGCGCCTGAGCCCGGCCCGTTCGCGGGGCCGCCCACTTCGGGCGGCCCTTCCCAACCCGGAGACTCCCATGCAGAAAGACCTTGCCTTCTGGCTGAAGAAGCTGGACCTGGCCGAGAAGCTGGCCGAGGTCGCCCACGCGCCGCAGACGCGGTGGGACGGTACGCCGTACATCGAGCACCCCCGGGCGGTGGCCGAGCGGGCGTTCCGGTGCGCGGTCGACGGCTGCGTCACCGATCGCGAGTGCGTCCGCATCAAGATCATCGGCCTGCTGCACGACGTGGTCGAGGACACGCCGATACCGCCCAAGCTCATCGCCGACGTGTTCGAGACCGACGTGGCGAAGGCCGTCATGATTCTGACCCGGCCGAACGCCGGCGACATGGGGCGGGAGATGGAGCAGTACCTGTACGAGACGCAGCTCGTCCAGGGCGGCTTCCGCGAGATCATCGTCAAGCTCGCCGACGTGTGGCACAACGCGAGCACCCCGGCGGCCGACCACCGGCGGGCGACGGCGTGGTGCCTCTCGGCGTACCGCACCCTCCAGATCGTGCGTCGGTGGATGGAGGCGAGGGGTTCGGGCTCGATGTCGATCGAACTGATCAAGCAGGTCGAGCGGCTGTACGGCGACGCCCACGACGCCGTCGACCTGCTCTTCGCCGGCGGCAACCGTCAGAAAGCCGACCTGATCCAGCAGGTGCGGAAGATCGAGAAGAACGTCACGGTCGTGCCCGAGTGACCTCTCCCCGAGCCCCGCGAGGGGCTCGGGCGTCCTTCCCCTTTAGCCGCCGGACCTGTAGAACGACCGGCAACCCTGTCATAATCCTTTGGCCCTGCAGTATCTCTGCCGGGCGTCACCTACTCAGGGAGTCACAGATGATCGACCCGATCCTCGGCCAGCTTCTGGGCCACGGCATGAAGGGCGAGCCGCTCTGCCCCAACTGCCGCCGGAACATCAGCCACAAGTTCTCGCTGCAGTGCGCGACCGGCCTGGCGAGCTGGATCTCGATGCGCAGCAGCGGCCTCCACAAGATCCTCGGCAGCATCCTGCCGAAGGAGATGGCCGGCAGCGTCCAGCCGTGCGAGGAGATGGCGTACGCGGCGGTCGAGTCCGTCGCCCAGGTCCGGTACCTGCTCGGCAAGGAGATCGGCCTCTTGGCCGGCCTGCACCACGAGTGCCGCCTGGACATGCTCAAGGCGGTGACGAAGTGGTTCCACGACAAGAACGGGTGCGGCACCCTGCAGCGGCTGGCCGCCATCCGCGACCGCACGAAGGCCCGGGCGTTCAAGAACGCCCTGGGCGAGGACGCGATGTGCCTGCTCCTGTTCTGGGAGCAGTTCGTCCACGGGCTCGTGCTCCGCGAGCTGCAGCGGCTGACGGCCGACCTGCCCGAGGACGTCCACTTCGAGCGGGACATGCTGCTCGAGAAGCTCCGCGATAAGATCGCGGCGATCCAGACCGAGTTCAAGGAGGACGGCATCCGCTTCTCCGACGCCGAGGAGAAGCTGCTGGCCTTTCGCTACGACCCGGCCAAGCAGGCCGAGATCGACGCGATGTGGGAGAGGCGGCGGTCCGAGGACTTCGACTCCGGGGGGATCGACCTGTCCGACATCCTGGGCGACCAGGGGGGCGAGGGCGGGGACGACGACGGGTCGGACGACTGAACCCCGGGCGCCCGGGGTCGATCCTTCCAGGGCCGGTCCCCGTCGGGTGGGGCCGGCCCTTTCTGTTTACCCGACTGGGGAATACTCATGCCCGCGACGGTAGAACTGAAGGTCCTCACCGGCATGCCGAGCCTGGGGAACAACGAGACCCGCGACGTGTGCGGCGGGTGCAACGGCGGCTGCTGCCGCACCATGCCCGGGGGCTGGCACCCCAAGCAGTGGAAGGGCGTCGCCGAGGGCGACTTCACCGGCGTGATCCAGGCGCTCGTCGCCGGCCTGGCGAGCATCGACTGGTGGGACGGCGACGAGCTGTACCACGCCGACCCGCACACCCGGCGGCGGACGTACGCCAAGCTCGAGAAGAGGGGCTACTTCCTCCGGCCGGCGATCAAGCCGGGGAAGCGGCGGGGCGCCCCGCTGTTCGGCTTCGACGCCCCGCCCGACGGCGACGGCGGGGTGTTCGACCCGACCTACGGCGGGGAATGCACCTGGTTCCGCGACGGGAAGGGGTGCGAGCTGGAGTTCGCGGACCGGCCGCTGAACTGCCAGGCCCTGGTCGCCAACCCGGACAACCCGGGGCGGACGAGGAACCCGGACGCCGTCGGGTGCTCGGCCCCGCAGGAGATGAGCAAGTCGGGCATCATCCTGGCCTGGCAGCCCTACTCGGAGCAGCTCGAGCGGGCCGGCCGGCAGGCCGAGGAAGAGCTGCGGAAGCGGAGGCAGCGGTGAACGAGGAGCAGGCGTTCTTGGACGCCATCGCGGCCCAGCCGGGGGACGACACCTGCCGGCTGGTGTACGCGGACTGGCTCGACGAGCACGACGAGGGCTCGAAGGCCGCGTTCGTGCGGGCGGCCGTGCGGATCCGGCACGACATGGCCCTCCTGTCGACCGGCCTCGCCACCCTGCCGCCCGGGTGGCTGGGGAGCGTGATGGGCAGCTACGCCGTGGTGCTGTCGGCGTGGCCGAGCAACAAGAAGGTCCCGGTCATCAAGGCGGTCCGCGACGCCACCGGGTGGGGGCTGAGCGAGAGCGTGTACGCGGTCGAGAACCTGCCCCGGCGGATCGCCCTGACCACGCGGAAGCTCGAGGGGCACCCGTTCACGTTCCGGGTCCTCATGCCGCGCAAGAACTCGGGTCCGGACGAGTCCCTGCAGCGGCCGTTACTGTGCGACGAGGCCAACGCCCTGGCCGTCGCCCTACGCGCCATCGGGTGCGAAGTTGTCCTGGCCCCGTTCGTCGTGGCCGGGGTACGGAAGATGGAGAACCCCGACGAGTTGCCGCAGATCGTGTACAACCACGCGGTCAACGACGTCTAACCACCTCATCAGGTGCAGCGTGCCCAAGCACAGCCAGGCGGCCCGCCCCAGCGCGAAGATGCAGCGCATGTGGGACTACCGGGTGAAGACCGAGCTCAGCCGGCGCATCCGCCGGAACGTCCGCCAGAACATGGCGGACTACCTCGACGACTGCTACGCCCCGCCGGAGGTCCTGGTGCCGGACAACCCGGTCAACGGGGTCCGGAAGGTGGTGATCAACCGCCACCACGACGGGTTCTTCCTGAGCCCGAAGGCGGTCCGGCTGGTGGCCGCCCTGAAGGGCTGCCTGCCGTGCGACGTGGACGACCGCTCGGTGGCCCGCGACGACGCGGCCCTGGTGTACGCGGTCGAGAGTCTGGGCGGGAAGGTGGCCCACGGCCACTACTACGGCGAGCTGAAGGTCGTCGAGGTCCCGGCCGACGTCGAGTGGTTCATCAGCGAGTACGACGGCCGCGAGCACGTCGCCGAGACGCACCGCACCTGGGCGTGAGCCAGGACCCGGCAACGGGGGCAGTCAACGACGCCCCCACGCCGGCAGACTCGCACCCCCGGTCACACGGTGGCCGGGGTTTTTCGTTTCCGGTGTCGATCCCATTTTCGTTCCCTGTGAAAGAGGTCAGACTTGGATCCTATCATCACCGCGCCGACCGCCTCCAACAACACCTTCGGAGCCGGCCGGCGGCCGCGCGAGAAGGAGGTGCGTCACCTGTTCCCCCGGCCGTCCGAGGGGCGCAACATGACGACGGATCTCCGCATTCAGGTGGTCACGGAGATCAACAAGTTGCACGCCGACAACAAGCTGGTCTACATGACCACCGGCCAGATCCACAGCCACCTCGAGCACACGATCGGCAAGTACGTCTCCTACAGCGGCATGCGGGCCATGCTGGCCGCCAGCGCGACCTGGAAGTACAGGAAGCGTCAGCCGGCGGCCAAGAAGGAGTCCCCGGTCGCGGACTCTGCCCTGGCCGCTAAGGTGGCCCGGCTGGAGGCGCGGGTGGCCGAGATCGAGACGGCTCTCGGCATGAAGCCGACCGCCTGAAAACAGGCCCCGGAACCTGGTTCCGGGGCTTTTCTTTAACCACTGGGTGTTCCATGCCGGTCCTGTTCATCGACGAGGAGTACGGGTACCGCTACTGGATCGCGGACCTGACGGACGCGGAGTGGCAGGCGCTGCAGCAGCGGTGGCGGACCATCAAGGGCATGAACTGCCTGGTCCCCACCCGGTTCCTGGTCCCGCAGGCGAAGCTGATCGAGTGGGCCGAGTCGGACTCGCCCGAGGACTACTCCAAGAAGTTCCACGGGCACCACGACCGGGCCACGGTGTTCGCCCACTTCCACGAACACGACGACTCGCACCTGACCGGGTGCGAGGACTACGAGATTCCGCTGGCCGACCCCGATCGCATGAGGTTCGAGATCGACGGCGTCGCCTACAGCCACGAGCAGTTGCTGGCGCTGCACGCGGCCGATCGCGACAGCCCCCCGGAACTAGCTTAATCCGGGGGGCAAACGCGGCACATCCTCTGAAGCCCAACAACTACTCTTTGGAGGATGTGTCATGGTGAACCGGAACTCGATCAGCGGTTTCGACTTCGCGGAGCGTCTGGCGGAGGTCAGCCGCATGCCGCTCGCGATGCCGTACCGGCGCTCGCTCAGCGAGGCGCTGGAGCTCAAGCTCTGCAAGCTCGTCGCCGAAGGCGCCGCGTTCGAGGAGATCGACGACGTGGCGTACGCGTACCTGAAGTCCCTGCCCGGCGACATGCCGAAGTCCGACTGGCGCCTCGGCTACGACTGCGAGGCCGCCTGAGAAAAGAAGAACGGCCCGGGGAGTGATCCCCGGGCCGCTCGGCTTTTCTTTTAGCCCTCAGAGGCTCCTACAGCTCGCACCCGTTGGCCCCGCAGGCGAACGTCCGGCCGCTCTCGGTGCCGTCCTCGGTCTCGTACCGCATCAGCTTGGCCCAGTTGATCTCCGGGAACTCCTCCAGCCGCTTCTCGTACTCCTCCTTCGTGAGGTCCTCGTACGGCGTGCCGGTGTACTTCCCGTTGTCGCGGGGCAGGAAGCTGATGCCCGAGATCTCGTCGAAGTGCTCGTACACCCACTGCCCGGCGGCGAACCACTCGTGCGGGTCGATGTACACCGTGCAGCTCACCGAGTGCTCGGCGAAGTTGCGCTTCCACGCCAGCCAGTTCTCCAACTGGTCGACGGCCGACAGGTCCTTGCGGGTCGGGGCGCCCTCGCCGGCCGGCTTGCACGGCCACTCGAACGCGACCAGGGAGGCGTCCTCCGGGGCCTGGATCCACGGCACCCCGGCGTCCTTCAGCATCTTCGCCACCGGGCTGTCGCCCTTCTCCCGGGTGCGGCGGATGAAGAAGTCGTTGAACCAGGCGTGCAGCCCGCTGCCGCACCAGAAGAACGCCGAGCTGTCGCCCGACGGCTTGATGCAGGTGTCGCTGGCCGAGCGGTTGATCCCGATGCGGTCGGCCCACGCCGAGTTGACCTCGGCCACGATCGTCTTGAACTCCTGCAGCAGCTCCTCGCGGCCCGGGGCGCCCGGCCGCAAGAGCGGGCAGTCCATGTGCCCGGTGACGTCCACGCCCAGGAGCGCCTCCTCCTCGCAGTTCCGCTTCCAGTCCTCGCGGATGTACTTGAAGTTGGTGAGGCTGGCCTGCAGGGTGCCGAAGATGGCGGCGATCCGCACCTTCCGCTTGAGCGTCTCCGGCGTGTCGTCGTGGCGGGCCACGGCGATCGTCAGGTTGCAGAACTGGTAGGCCCGGAGGATGATCTCCGCGCACGGGTTGCACCCGAACCGGTGCTTCTTCCGCCGCTTGGGCAGCATCCGCTCGACGCCGTTGCGGTTGAAGATGCCGCGCTCGCCGGTCCCGGACTTCGCCAGGGCCAGCCACTCCTCCATGAACGTGATCGCGCTCGGCTTCTCGTTGTACACCGCCGAGTTGTTCGCCATCATCCGGTGCAGGTCGTGCTGCCACCAGTTGCCGCTCTTGCAGTCCCGCATGTTCTTGCTGTCGAGGTCCGACAGCGAGATCAGCGAGGCCCGCCGCACGCCGCCCACCTGCACGATCTTGCCCGTCATGCAGGCCAGGTCGTGGCAGTCGAGGTCGGTCAGGTAGGTGCCCTGGCGGGAGAGGATGAGCTTGCGGGCGAACTCGAGCAGCGTCTTGAGCGGCTCCGGCCCGCTGGCCCGCCCGCCCTTCGTCTTCAGCCGCGCCCCCTCGGGCCGGATGAGCGAGTAGTCGAACTCCACGTCTTCGCCCATCGACCACTTCTGCAGGCCGAAGAACAGCGCGTCGCACCAGCCCTCGGTGCTGTCCTCGATCTGGAAGTGGTGCTTCGGGGCGCCCTTCCGCTGGCGGCGGATGCGGGGCAACTGCTCGACGTAGTCGACCTCGACCGAGAACCCGGCCCCGGTCCCCTGCATGAGGATGTACAGGAGCTCGGCGAACGAGAACCAGTCCACGATCGGCAGGTACGAGCAGTTGTAGACGCCCACGTTGCAGCGGTCGAGCGCCGGCCCGGCCATCTGCAGCACGCGCATGGCGCAGCTCGCCTTCTGCTCGTACAGGTAGGTGTCGAGCTCGTTCCACTCGTCGTCGGTGATGACCGCCGACAGGTGGGGCTGCCGCTTGAAGAAGTCCATGACGCGGGTGCAGGCTTCCCGCCACGTCTCGCGGCGGCCGTCCTCCTCGCGCCAGCGGGCGAACTTGGAAATGAACTGGTAGTACTGGATCGGATTGGGGAAGTGCTTGGCGTCTTCTTGGACCTGGGCCTCGAGCGCGGGGTCGATGGGCCGCGACTCGCGCATCACCCGCCGATTTTCCCGGTAGATCGTGTAGTGCTCGGCGGCCTTGAAGAAGTCCGCAGCCCACAGTTGCTGGATGACGAGCTGCTGGACGTCCTCGACGCCCATCTCCTTCTCGCCACGGCGGGCCACGATCTTGGCGACCGAGCCCGCAATATCCTTGCCGACGTCGAACGCGTCGGCCTCCCCGAACTTAACGCCGTTCATCAGGCAGCGCGCCACGGCGCTCCTGATCTTGGCGGAGTCGAACGGCACCTTGCGGCCGTCCCGCTTAACCACCAGGGTCTGAGTGGCGACGACGGTGTCACCACCCACGGAGCGCGTAGTAGCACTCATGGGCAAACTCCTTCCGACTGATCGTCAATGTCCCGGACAGAAGTGTTGACCGGCCAACCTAACCGGTCTCGGCAAGGGAGCATTCTACCACCCGACCACCGCCCCGGCAATCACGGAAGGCGATCCCGTCTTAACACCCTTGCGCCGCCGGGGTATGATGCTAATCGAGCGCACCGACCCACGGGCCAGGGAAGGCCGAAATGGACAAGACGTCCGCCCCAATTCCTGTGGACCGCCCGCTGATGGACCGGACCGCCGGTCTGCCGGTTTACGGCGTCAGCGACCCGGACTACGGACTCACGAGCAGCGACCAGAACCCCACCTCCGTCCCCGGCGTGGCCGCCATCGGCGTCGCGGGGGCGACCGGGGCCGCGTCCGCGCAGAGCAAGCTGCGCGGCCTCCTGCAGGGCCTGTCGGCCGGGGCCGGCGGGCTGTTCGCCGGCAAGGCGATGATGCCGAAGGACGGCGAGCCCGACTGGCCGACCCTCCTGGCCGCCCTCGGCGGGGCCGGCCTGGGGTGGGTCGGGAGCGGCAAGGCGCTCGACCACGTCGGCCTCGGGAAGAAAAAAGAAGACGACCTCGAAAACGAGAAGCTCGGCGGCGTACTGGAAGAGAAGACCGCGACGGACGGGGCGCTGACCCAGCTCATGCTGGCGAAGATGTACTCCGACCGGAAGCACTACCTCCGCAAGCACGCAATTCTCCGCCAACTGATCTCGAAGAGCCCGACCGACTTCGTGATCGACAGCGAACAGCCCGACGGGATCGTCGGGCTGACGCACTCCCCCACCCAGTTCCGCATCCACATGCCGGGGCAGATGCTGCCCACGGACGTGACCGTGTCCCGCCTCCAACCGGACCCGGTCGTCAAGGCCGCCGCCCGGCTCCTGTCCCTGGTGGAGGGCGCCCAGTGACCGCACTCGAACTGGCCCGCTGGCACGCCGTACCGACCGAGGCGATCCGCCTGGCCGAGCTGGCCGCCCCGACGTACGCGAAGGTGGCCGCCGCGCTCGGCGAGGACCAGGCGTGGGTGTACCTCCAGCCGGAGGCCGGGCGGCTCGTCACCAAAAGTCTTGACGCGGCCACAAAGCTCGCCGGGGCCGGGATCGAGTGCGTCACCCAGTCGCGACCGCTCGACCCCGACCAGCCGTGGGTGCCGATCAAGTCGGCGGCGTGGAGCACGAAGGCGATCTTCAAGCCGGTCCTGCAGGCGGCCAACTTCGCCCCGTCGAAGCTGAACGCCCCGCTCGGCGGCCCGACCCCGCTGGCCGGCACCATCTCCGGCGGCCTGCTCGGGGCCGGGCTCGGCTACCTGGGCGGCCGCGTCGCCGAGAACCTGCTGCCCGAGGACGTGATCCGCCGGGGCCGCCTCCGCAAGGTGACGGCCCTGCTCGGCGGGGCGCTCGGGACGGCCCCCGGCCTGTGGCTCGGTACCGAGGCCATGCGGAACCGCGAGCCCGGCACGTCGGCCGGGTCGGCGTGGCTCAAGCCCAACAACCTGTTCGGCGGCCAGCCGGAGCCGACGCCGCCGGGCCTGGCCGGCGAGCTCGACCCGGCCAACTTCAAGCAGGCCAAGTTCATCCGGGCGGCGGCCGACGGGCTGGCGAAGGCCACGCCGGGGTGCGACCCGGAGCCGGAGTTCGTCAAGGCGGCGATCGGCGAGGGCGGCGGGCTGTTCATGCCGTCGGTCCCGGTCGACCTGTTCAACCGGGCCGTGCTGACCGACCCGTTCGCCACCCCGCAGATCCAGGCGGCCACCGTCGGCATGACCGAGGCGGCCAACCAGGCCCGGGGCAACTTCGGCATCATCTCGCCGTACGACCTGGCCCGCATCGGCGTCGGCATGGGCGCCGGCCTGGCCCAGGCGTACCTCGGCGGCAAGGTGCTCGGGGCGCTCGCCGGCCTGACGCCCCAGGCCCAGAAGCGGCTCCAGCAGACCGGCGCGTTCGCCGGCGCGCTCAAGGCCGTGGTGCCCGGGCTCTTCGGAAACTGACCGGCCGTGACAGACGGGGTTGACTTCGGTAAGCTGTGAGCTGCGGGCACGGGACGCCCGCACCCACCTTGAGCAAGGATGCCGGCATGTCCGACAACAAAGAAGGCACGCGCTACCGGTTCAAGAAGCTGGTTTTCTTCGCGGTCAACGGCATGTGCCGGATGATCAACGAGGAGACCGGCGAGGAGAAGGACATCTCCCCGATGGAGCTGCGCCTCCGGGGCCGCGCCTTCGCCGCCGACGCCGCGAAGATGAAGGCCGAGGAGTGGAAGTACAAGGACGAGATCCGCGAGATGTTCAAGACCGCCGTCAACTGCGTGCTGTGCGCGCAGGAGGCGGAGAAGCAGGGCTGTCCCCTCGACCCCGAGGTGGCCCGCCAGCAGGCCCAGCTACGCAAGAAGGTCAAGGTCTCGATGAGCGGGGCCTACAACCACAAGAAGGACCCCACGCACTACACGCCGGGCGGCCTGTACGTCCCCGGCGGCGTGGACTGAGGAGGACGCCTGTGAGCCCGACCGAAGCGTTCAAGGTCGCCTTCCTCATGCGGTGCGCCGATGAGGGGCTCGACATCGAGCAGACCCACCAGCGGGTGAAGACCGCGCTGGCGAAGGCCCGCCGCGAGAAGCGGGCGTTCCTCGGCCTCGGTTCCCTCTTGGGCGGCACCGGCCAGTTCCTGAGCGGGGCGGCCGCCTGGGGCAAGCCGCTCCTGCTGACCGGTCTGGCCCTGCCGGCGGCGGCCGGGGTCATGGGCGGCAAGCTGCTCGCCGACGCCAAGAAGGACCCCCTCACCGTCGAGGAGGCCAAGACGGACGAGGAGCTGTCCGAGATCCAGCGGCTGACCGACCGCGCCCGCCGCCTCAAGCAGCTCCGCGCGGCCCAGAGCACCATCGGGGGTTGAGATGGACATCCTGAGCCACTTCGGCGGGCGGGGCGTCAGCCCGAAGTACCGCCCGCAGCAGGGGGCGACGCAGCACGGGTTCCCGATCAAGAACCCGGGCATGATGCCCAACATGCGGGACGAGGAGTACCGCAACATCCCGGTCGAGGTGGACGTCAAGGTCCAGATCTTCGACCTGCTGGAGCCGACGGACCTGGAAGCCTACCAGGACATCCGCGACCGGATCGCCAACCGCGCGTGCATCCAGCTCGTCCGCCGGGAGATCATCTCGACGGACGGCACGATCGTGAAGGTGCTGATGGAGTGGGCCGAACCGAAGGGCCGCATCCCGACGCGGCCCGGGGTCCCAGGGACGGGGAACTGACACATGCGAAGCCCGCTGACCAAAGCCATCCAAGACCAGTTCGTGAAGCGGTCCGAGATCGCCAACGACCCGGTCACCGTCAACGCCCGCAACGAGATGATCTCGGACGGGATCGGCGACGTCGGCCGTGCCCTGCTCCTGGCCGGGGCGCTCGGCATCGGCGTGCGCGGCCTGCAGGGCGCCGGCACCATGTTCGGCCGGGGCAATCCGCAGCTCTTGGCCGACCAGAGCCCGGCCCTGCTCGAGGTCCCGCACCCGGTGTTCGCGTCGAACACCGACGCGGGCATCCGGAAGAAGAAAAAGGACGAGATGGTGCAGGGGGCGATGGGGACGCAGATCAAGGCGGCCGGCGACCCGAGCGTGCCCAGCCTGCACCCGGTTGGCTCGATGCTCGGCATGTACAAGGACCCGTTCAACCTGGGCGAGGGCGGGTGGCTCTCGGGCCACGGGGCGAGCCCGACGTCGGACCTCGGCAAGACGCAGATGCCGTGGTACATCCCGGCGGTCGGGGCCGGGGCGGTCGGCGGCCTGGCCGGCGGCTACAAGCTCATGGACTGGGTGCTGAACAAGAAGCGGAAGTCCGACCTGAAGGGCGAGCTCGACGACGCCAAGCGGGAGTACCAGGAGGCCCTGGTCGACATGTACGACCCGCAGAAGATCAAGCTGCTCAAGCGCGGGTCGGCGGCCGAGGCCCTGGCCCGCGACCTGCACGAGCTGGCGACGCTCATGACCAAGCAGGGCAACGGGCCGCTCAACCCGTCGGACACCTGGACCGAGGCCGCCGAGAAGCGGCTCGACGGCCTGCTGCCGAGCACCAACCTGAAGCAGACGGGCAGCTCGGCGGCCGGCACCGGCCTGGGCCTGTACGCCGCCCTGGCCGGCGGCCTGGCGCTCGGCTCCGGGTACCTGGCCCACCAGTACTTCTCGAAGACGGACCCGAACAAGGTCCTGGCCGACGTGGTGAAGAAGCGCGAGCGGGAGCGCTGGGCGACCCGCCCGCCGGAGATCTTCGCGGTGCCGACGCCGGTGGTCCGGAACGGCGACGAGGTGGACATCAAGGGGTGATAGCATGGCCGGCGTTCTCGACGACTCGCCGGCCGGGGTGTTGCCCTCGCTCCCCAAGCCGGCTACCATCAACCTCGCTCAGGCACCGGCGGCTCCCGCGCCGGCGGTGGCGGTTCAACCCGCCGCCGCCGGCCCCGCCATGCGCGACTTCGCCGACGTGTCGGCGATGCGCAAGTCGATCTACGACGGCGTGCTCAACGCCGCCCGGGGCATCCAGCCCGTCCAGAACGCCCGCCACACCCTCCAGCTCGCCGACGTGGACTGGGCCGACCCGGAGGACGTCAAGAAGAAGGACCGCAAGCGGGCCATCCTCCGGGGCGAGACCCTGGGCCGCCGGCTGCGGGGCACCTGGCGGCTCGTCGACAACGCGACCGGGTCGACCCTCGACGAGCGGAAGACGACCCTCGCCACCGTCCCGGTGATGACCGACGGCGGCACGTTCGTCCTCAACGGCACCGAGTACACGCTCGCCAACCAGATGCGGCTGCGGCCCGGCATCTTCACCCGCCGCAAGCACAACGGCGAGGTCGAGAGCCACGTCAACATCCTCCCGGGCAAGGGCGTCAGCCACCGGTACACGCTCGACCCGGAGAAGAGCACCTTCAAGATCGGCTTCGGTCAGGCCCAGCTCCCGCTGCTGCCCGTGCTCCGGGCGATGGGGGCCACCGAGACGCAGCTCCGCGAGGCGTGGGGCGACGACGTGCTCGGGGCCAACCTCAAGAGCGACGACCCCCGGGCGGTCGACAAGCTGGTCAAGCGGCTCATCAAGAAGACCGACGGCCCGGACACCCCGGACAACCGGCGGGCCGCCCTGGCGAAGGTGCTCGGCGAGATGCACCTCGACCCGGAGGTCACCAAGCGCACCCTCGGCACCGGGTTCGACCGGCCCTCCGTGGACTCAATCCTGGCGTCCACGAAGCGGATCCTGGCCGTCCACAAGGGCGAGCAGGAGCCCGACGACCGCGACGCGCTCGCCTACCAGAACCTGCTCGGCCCCGAAGACCTGTTCGCCGAGCGGCTGCGCAACGCCCACAAGGCGCTGCGGCCGCTGCTGTGGAAGGCCACGTTCAAGCAGAACCTGAGCCCGCTCGGGGCCAACTTCCTCGACAAGCACGTCAGGGCGGCGATCACCTCGTCGGGCCTGGGCCAGCCGCTCGAGGAGGTGAACCCGGCGGACCTGCTCAGCCAGATCACCCGCGTGTCCCGCCTGGGCGAGGGCGGCATCCCCAGCATCGACTCGGTGCCGGAGGAGGCGCGCAACGTCCAGCCGTCGCACTTCGGGTACGTCGACCCGCTCCTCACCCCGGAGAGCTTCAAGGTCGGCGTCGACTCCCGGCTGGCGTTCAACGCCCGCAAGGGGACCGACGGGAAGGTGTACAGCCAGTTCCTCGACCCGAAGTCCGGCGGCAAGGTGTGGAAGACGCCGCAGGACGTGGCCGACATGACGATCGCCTTCCCCGGCGAGCTCCGCGACCCGAAGAAGACGATGGTCGCCGCGCTGCAGGGCGGGAAGCTGAAGTACGTCCCCCGGGAGAAGGTCGACCTGACCATGCCGAGCATGGAGGCCGCCTTCAACCCGCTCGCCAACATGATCCCGCTCAAAAGCACCATCAAGGGCCAGCGGGTGATGATGGGCGCGCGGATGCTCACCCAGGCGCTGCCGCTGGCGAACCCGCAGGCCCCGTTCGTCCAGGCCGGCATGCCCGACCACCCGGACCGCTCCTTCGAGGAGGAGTACGGCAAGTACATGGGCGCCGCCCACGCCGACGTCGAGGGGCAGGTGGTCCACGTCTCGCCCGACGAGGTCCACGTCAAGGGGCCGGACGGCAAGGTGCAGGTCCACGAGCTGCACAACAACCTGCCGTTCAACCGCAAGACGTTCCTGCACAACACCCCGGTCGTCGGCGTCGGCGACATGGTGAAGAAGGGCGACCTGCTGGCGCGGTCGAACTACACCGACGACAAGGGGGCGACCGCCCTGGGCCTGAACCTGCGGGTGGCGTACCTGCCGTACAAGGGCCTGAACTTCGAGGACGCGATCGTGATCTCGCAGGCGGCGGCCAAGCGGCTCGCCAGCGAGCACATGTACCAGCACGACACCGAGTGGGAGGAGAACACCAAGCGCGGGAAGCGGACGTTCCTGTCGCTGTTCCCGACCAAGTTCGACCGCAAGGCGCTCGAGACCCTGGACGACGACGGCATCGTCGTCCCCGGCACCCGCGTCGAGGAGGGGCACCCGCTCGTCCTCCAGGCGAAGGCGAAGGACCGCGCCCACAACCAGATCGTCCGGGGCAAGGACGCCGGGTTCGGCGACTCGACCATCACCTGGGACCACCACGACCCGGGCGTCGTGACCGACGTCGAGAAGACCGACAAGGGCGTGGTCGTCACCGTGAAGTCGCTGTCCGAGATGAAGGTCGGCGACAAGCTGTCCGGCCGGTACGGCGACAAGGGCGTCATCGCCCACATCATCCCCGACGAGGAGATGCCCCGGGACCAGCACGGCAAGCCGTACGAGGTGCTGGCGAACCCGCTCGGCGTCATCACCCGGACCAACCCCGGCCAGATGGTCGAGGCGGCCCTCGGCAAGATCGCCGAGCGGACCGGGCGGCGGTACGCGATCAAGGACTTCGACAACATCGACGACATGGTCGAGATGGCGATCGCCGAGCTGGGCAAGCACGGCATCCCGGACACCGAGGACGTCGAGGACCCGGTCACCCAGCGGAAGATCTCGCAGGTGTTCACCGGCAACCGCTTCTTCATGAAACTGCACCACACGTCCGAGTCGAAGGGCCAGGGGCGGGGCCTGGGCGGGTACACGAACGAGGAGACCCCGGCGAAGGGCGGCGAGACCGGCTCGAAGCGGATCTCGCTCATGGACATCAACGCCCTCCTGTCCCACGGCGCCCACGGCGTGCTGCACGACGCCGGGGCCATCCGGGGCCAGAAGAACCAGGACTACTGGGCGGCGTTCATGGCCGGCAAGACGCCGCCGGAGCCCAAAGTCCCGCTCGTGTACCGAAAGTTCTTGGCGCAGCTACAATCGGCCGGGATCAACCCGGTGGCCCGGGGGTCGAAGACCCAGATCATGGCCCTGACCGACCGCGACATCGACCAGATGGCGGCCGGCCGGGAGGTCACGAGCGCCGAGACGGTCGACTGGAAGGACGGCCTCAAGCCGGTCGCCGGCGGGCTGTTCGACAACACGCTGACGGGCGGCCACGGCGGCAACCGGTGGTCGTTCATCCGCCTCCACGAGCCCATGCCCAACCCGGTCATGGAGGAGCCGATCCGCCGCGTCCTCGGGCTGACCGAGAAGCGGTTCGAGGAGGTGATGACCGGCAAGGCCGAGCTCAACGGCATGAAGGGGCCGCCGGCCATCGCGTCCGCCCTGAAGCGGATCGACCTGCAGAAGGGGATCGAGGCGGCCGAGGCCGAGTTCAGGAGCGGCAAGCGGTCCAGCCGGGACCAGGCGGTCCGCAAGCTGGCCCTGCTCAAGCACGCCCAGCGGCTCGGCATCCACCCGGGCGACTGGGTGATGAGCAAGGTGCCGGTGCTCCCGCCCGCGTTCCGCCCGGTGTCCGTCATGGGCTCGACCGGGCGGCCGATGGTGTCCGACCCGAACTACCTGTACAAGGACCTGTTCGAGTCGAACCAGGCCCTGAAGGACATGAGCCAGGTGGTCGACGACGTCGGCCAGGAGCGGCTCAACCTGTACAAGTCGTTCAAGGCGGTGACCGGCCTGGGCGACCCGACCAACCCGAAGCACGTCGAGCGGAAGGTGAAGGGCGTGCTCCGGTACGTCTTCGGCGACAACCCGAAGTTCGGCGTCGTCCAGCGCAAGCTCCTGGGGTCGACCGTGGACACGGTCGGCCGGGCCGTCATCACGCCCAACCCGGAGCTCGACATGGACCAGGTCGGGCTGCCCGAGTCGAAGGCGTGGGAGATCTACAAGCCGTTCGTCATCCGCCGCCTGGCCCGCCGGGGCGTGCCCCCGCTGCGGGCCGCCGAGATGGTCAAGAACAACGAGAAGATGGCGCTCACCGCCCTGCAGGACGAGATGGAGGAGCGGCCGGTCATCCTCACCCGGGCGCCGGTGCTCCACCGGTACGGGACGATGGCGTTCAAGCCCCGGCTGGTGAAGGGCGAGACGCTGCAGGTGCCGCCGCTCATCGTGAAGGGGTTCGCCGCCGACTTCGACGGCGACGCCATGAACTACCACGTCCCGGCCAGCGACGCGGCGGTCCGCGACGCGGTGGAGAAGATGCTGCCCTCGCGGAACCTGCTGGCCGTCAAGAGCTTCAAGGTCCACCAGCTCCCGCAGAACGAGTACCAGGGCGGGCTGTACGAGGCGACCGCCAAGAAGTCGGACAAGCCGGAGCGGTACTTCGAGAACAAGGCGGCGATGATGCGTGCCCTGCGACGGGGCGAGATCTCCGCCGACCAGAAGGTAGTGATCCTCAATTAGGGATCGGTTACACTGCGGAGGGACGCCCGTGCCGTTCGTGTCGAAAAAACAGCAGCGGTGGATGTTCGCCAACAAACCCGAGATGGCGAAGGAGTGGGCGGCCGAGACGGACTTCTCGAAGCTGCCGGAGAAGGCCAAGAAGAAGGTCAAGGAGGCCGCCGTGGGACTCAACGCGCTGGAGAAGCTCGCGGTCGAGGTGGTGCCGGGCGGCCTGCCGTCGCGGCTCACGTCGCTGTCGGCCGGCCGGGTGCTCGGCCTGCCGAACTTGATCATGTCGGGCCGCGCCCTCCACAGCGCGAACAAGGGCGACCGCCCGGAGAAGCACGAGGCCCTGGCGAAGGCGATGGAGTCCGTGGCCCCGGACCAGCTCAACGACACGGTCGTGCGGCTGGAGGGGACGGACCTCGTCGACGACATGCTGTGGAAGAAGCGGCACGGCGACCAGGACCCCGGCCGGTGGTACAACCGGATCGGCGGCCGCATCATGCAGAACCCCCGGACGTCGCTGCTCGGCAAGGGGCTCGGCATGGCCGGGGCGATCCCGGGCGCCGTGTTCTCGAACCTGTTCCGGTCGAGCCACTACAGCCCGGCCGCCGACGCGGCCTCGATCTACGGCGACGAGCCGGCGGTTACGACTCACGAGCTGGGCCACGCGATCGACTTCAACGACCAGAGCGGCAAGAACCCGGGCCTGGGCGGCAAGCTGACCCGCGACGGGTACGGCCTGCTCTACGGGCTCGTCTCGCCGGCCCGGCTGTGGCACGAGGGGCAGGCGAACATCAAGAGCCGGTCGGCCCTCGACCGGGGGCTGAAGGACAAGCCGGACGACCTGCACAACATCCTCTGGCGTCGGGACCGCGTCCTGCCGGCCGGGTACGGCAGCTACGTCGGCGACGTGGTCCCGGGCGTCGGCCCGCTCACCGGCATGATCGCCGGCCGGGTCGGCGGCATCGCCCGCTCGCAGGCCCGGCAGCGGGACTACGAGCGGAGCAAGGCGGAATCCAAGCCGGAGCCGAAGAAGGAGCCGGAGAAGAAGGACAAGAAGGAAACCGACAAGGAGGCAGCCGTGGTGAACATCGTCAAGATCGCCGGGATGGGGCTCGACCAGGCGGCCCTGGCCGTCGACGTCAAACCGCCCAAGCCCGCGATGGGCACGATGGTCCCGGCCCTGGCCGGCGGCCTCGCCCCGATGCTGGCCCTCGGCGGGGCGGCCCTCGGCGCCGCCCGCAGCCCGTCGGTGTACGGCATGCAGGGGGCCGGTCGGGGCGCCCTGTACGGCGGCGGCCTCGGCCTCGGCGCCGGGGTCGGCGGCCTGATCGGCAACCAGATGGGCGGTGGCAAGGGCGCGCTGCTCGGCGCCGTCCTCGGCGGCGGCCTGGGCCTGGGCGGCGCCCGGCTGATGATGGGCGCCCACCCCCGGCAGAAGGACCGCGAGGCCACCGAGGCCCGGCAGCGGATGAAGGCCGAGGAGAAGGCCCGCTCGAAGATGGCGTCCGTGAACAAGCTGGCCCGGCTGCTGTCCTTCTGAACCCACGGCCGCACGACGCGGCCACACCCGACAAGGATGTCCCCATGCCCCTGAACCGCGAACTTCTCAAGGCGGCGAAGGCCGCCATCAAGCACACCAAGCTGGCGTTCGTGCCGCCCGGCGGCGGCGCCCCTCCGGGCGGCGACCCGATGGCGGCCGCAGGCGGGGCTCCCCCGATGGACCCGGCCGCGATGGCCGGCGGCGCTCCCCCTGGTGGAGGCGCCCCGCCGATGGACCCGGCCATGATGGCCGCGATGGGCGGCGGAGGGGCTCCCCCGATGGACCCCGCTGCGGCCGCAGCCGGCGGCGCGGCTCCCCCGCCGCCCGACCCGGCGTCGATGGGCATGCCCCCGGGCGGCGACCCCGCAGCAGCCGGCGCCGCTCCCCCGGCCGACCCGGCCGCTGCGGGCGGCGGTGGCGGCGACCCGCTCGCGGCCCTGTCGGCCAAGATCGACCAGTTGGCCCAGAGCATCGGCCAGGGCGGCCAGAACGGGCAGGGCGGCCAGGGGGCCAAGCCGAAGGGGGCCGGGAAGATCGACCCGGCCCAGGTGCAGACGTACATGCAGCGGAACCAGAAGCTGCTCACGCACCTGTACAGCTCGCTCGGCATCCCGCTGCCGCACGACATCCTCGACGAGCCGAAGCCCGACGACCAGGGCGGCGGGGACTCGAAGGGCGGCGGGTCGTCCTCGTCCGGGTCCGGCGGGGGCAGCTCCGGCGGCACGGACAAGAAGGCCGAGAACCCGACCGGGATCAAACCCATTCAGCCGATCCAGCCGTTCGGCGGCGCCAAGACCGCGTCGGTCGCGGAGAAGGCGGCGGCGATGCTGGCGATCCACCGAAAGCTGAACCTCTGATGCAGCTCGACTTCCACAACGCCCTCGCGGGGGCGAAGGTCGAAGAGGCCACCCGCCTGATCGTCCGCGACAGCTACGGCCAGCCCCTGCTGATCGTGCTGGAGGAGGCGCCCGGGCGGGTCCTGGTCTACAAGGCGACGGACAAGGAGTTCAACCGCCTCCTGGCGTCGATGGGCCACTACCAGCCGGCTAAGGTCTCCACGCTGGAGCTGAAGGCCGGCGAGTTCCAAATCGAGTGAGGTCATGGAAGAACTCATCTGGGTCGGCGTCGCGGTCGCCCTCGCCCTGGGTCTGAAGTGGTGGCAGAAGCGGAAGGGCAAGCTGCCGGCCCCGCAGGAGCCGCCGGGGGCGGTGATCCCGCCGCCCGAGCCGGACGACCAGCCGGTGACGCTGCCGTTCGAGCCGCCGAAGAAGGACGAGGACCCGAAGCCCGAGGAGCCCAAGCCGCCTCTCGGGCGTCTGCGCGACTGGCTGCGCAAGCGGCGTGAGGCGAAGGCCGCCGTCGCCGCCGCGATCGACGACCCGGAGAAGAAGCACGAGCGGGGCTACCAGCTCGGCATCGTCGCCCACCTCCAGGGCGAGGGCATCAACGCGACCGCCGAGCACGTCCTGTCGGACGGCACCCGGGTCGACATCGTCACCCCGACGTACGCGATCGAGGTGGACTTCGCCAAGAAGTGGGCCGAGTGCATCGGCCAGGCGCTGTACTACGGGCTCATGACCGGCAAGAAGCCGGTGTGCCTGCTGCTGGTCGGCGTCGAGGACAGCGAGCCCGGCGTGTCCCGCCTGCGGGCCGTGTGCAAGCGCGAGCGGATCGACGTGTGGCTGTACGACGTGAAGCGAAAGGAGCTCCGAATCCTGGGGGTGGACTGAAATGCCCAGAGCCATGCCGGTGGTGAGCCCGGACGACAAGGAGACGGTGACCGGGTGGATGGTGTGGTGCCCGGCGTGCGAGTCCGGGCACCTGTTCAACACCCTCCCGGGGCCGAACAGCGTCGGCGGGAAGAAGCCGGTGTGGACGTTCGTGAACAACGACCCGGAGCGGCCGACGTTCCGGGCGTCGTACCTGGTGAAGAGCGGGCACCACGCGAAGGGCCACAAGAAGGGCGACTCGTGCTGGTGTACCTTCGAGAAGGAGCACGGGAAGAAGGCCCCGTTCGAGTGCCGCGTGTGCCACTCGTTCGTGACCGACGGGAAGATCAAGTTCCTCCCGGACTGCACCCACAAGCTGGCCGGCCAGGAGGTCGACCTGCCCGACTGGAACGACCTGAACAAGGAGCCCGAGTAAATGCCGCCGCTGCGCGCGACCGCCGGCCAGATCCTGGTGAACGAGGCCCTTCCCGAGGAGCTCCGCGACTACGAGCGGCCCCTCGACGGGAAGGGCCTGGCCGCGCTCATGCAGCAGATCGCCGAGAAGCACCCGGACAAGTACCGCGACGTGGCGAAGCGGCTGTCCGACATCGGCCGCGACGTGGCGTACTACACCGGCGGGTACAGCTTCGGCCTGAAGGCCCTCCGGGGCTCGAAGGCGATGGCGACCGCCCGCACCGAGCTGCAGGCCAACCTCGACCAGATCCTCGCCTCCCCGACGCTCGACGACGCGGCCAAGCAGAAGGCCATCGTCCACATGCTCATGCAGCACCAGCAGCGGCTGGAGGGCGAGATCTTCGAGGAGTCGAAGGCCGAGAAGAACCCGCTCGCCATGCAGGTCATGTCCGGCTCCCGTGGGAAGCCCATGAACCTGAAGTCGCTGCGGGGCGGCGACCTCCTGTACACCGACCACCACGACAACCCGATCCCCATCCCGATCCTCAACTCGTACTCGAAGGGACTCAGCCCGGCCGAGTACTTCGCCGGGGCGTTCGGCGCCCGCAAGGGCGTGGCCGACACGAAGTTCGCCACCCAGGACGCCGGGTTCTTCTCGAAGCAGTTGAACCAGATCGGCCACCGGCTGCTCGTCACCGCCCGGGACGACGACGACGAGCAGCGGCTCGTGGGCCGGGGCCTGCCGGTGGACACCGACGACGGCGACAACGAGGGGGCGCTGCTGGCCCAGGACTTCGGGCCGTACAAGCGGAACACGGTCCTCACCCCCCGCGTGCTCCGGGACCTGAAGGCGAAGGGCATCAACCGCATCCTGGTCCGCTCCCCGGTCGCGACCGGCGCCCCGGACGGCGGGCTGTACGCCCGCGACGTCGGGGTCCGCGAGCGGGGCGGGCTGCCGCCCCGGGGCGACGTGGTCGGCATCGCCGCCGTCCAGGCGCTGTCGGAGCCGATCAGCCAGGGGCAGCTCTCCAGCAAGCACTCCGGCGGCGTGGCCGGCGCGTCGAAGGGCGTGTCCGGCTTCAAGTACCTCAACCAGCTCGTCCAGAGCCCGAAGACCAGCCCGTACTGGGCGACCCACTCGCAGAAGGACGGGATCGTCTCGGCGATCGAGAAGGCCCCGGCCGGCGGCCACTTCATCTTCGTCAACGGGATGAAGCACTACGCCGGCCCGGACGCCGAGCTGAAGTACAAGGTCGGCGACCAGGTCGAGGCCGGCGACCCGCTGACCGACGGGATCGTGAACCCCGACCAGGTGACCCGCCACAAGGGCATCGGCGAGGCCCGGCGGATGTTCATGGACGCGTTCCGCAGCGGGATGCGCAACGCCGGCATGGGCGGCCACCGCCGCAACATCGAGATCCTGGCCCGGGGCCTGATCAACCACGTCCGCCTCAGCGACGAGGTGGGCGAGTACATGCCCGACGACGTGATCCCGTACGACGTGTTCGAGCGCACCTACCAGCCCCGTGACGGAGCCCGCACCATGCCGTACAAAACGGCGGTCGGGAAGTACCTGGAGAAGCCGGTCCTGCACCACACGATCGGCACCCGGGTGACCCCGTCGATGCTCAAGGACATGGAGGCGTTCGGCGTCAAGGACCTGGTCGTCCACGACGACAAGCCGCCGTTCGAGCCGCACTTCGTGCGCGGCCTCGACAGCCTGCAGTACGATCCCGATTGGATGACGAAAATGCTGGGCTCGAACCTGCAGAAGTCGCTGACCAAGAGCGTCCACCGGGGCGCCGTCTCGGACCCCGAGGGCACGTCGTTCGTGCCCGCCCTCGCGAACCCGGTGAACTTCGGTCGGCAAGGCAAAGTGGTCGGCTTCAAGCCGGAAGAGGTCAAGCCGTTTGTTGAGCCGCCGACCGGCGGAGGGGTCCTGTGACGGAGATCGTAAAGGTGTGTCGGGTGTGCGGGGACGAAAAGCCCGCGAGCGAGTTCTACTCCGCCAAAGTCAACGCGGACGGACTTCGCAACGACTGCAAGACCTGCTTCAAAGCGGCCAACAAGAAGGCGTACGCGGACAACCGCGACCGCGCTCTGGCGAAGGAACGAGAACGGTACGCAGCCAACCGGGAGAGTGAGCGAGCCAAGAAGAACGCCCGTCGTCGGGCGAACCTGGCGAAGTACCGAGCTATCGAGCTCGCGTACCACAAGGCCAACAAGCAGGTGTGGGCTGATGCGCGGGCTCGCCGTCGGGCGAGGCTGAGGGCAGCACCGGTCGTCGAACGGGTCTACCGACGCAAGGTGTACGAGCGGGACGGCGGACTGTGTTACATGTGCCGACAACCGGTAGCGTTCGAGGACATGCACTTGGAGCACAAGATTCCGCTATCGAAGGGCGGAGAACACAGCTACACCAACGTGGCGCTTAGCTGTGAAGGCTGCAACTTGGGCAAAGGCGTCAAAATACTATCCTCGACCGGGGGAGGTGTGCTGTGAAGATCGAGATCATCCTTGCCAAGCTGGCGGCCGAGGGTTTGAAGCCGCCTCCGCCCGACCCGATCTCGTACGCGAAGACGGAGGCCGGCTACCCGAGCGTGGACCATTCGATAGCCTCGGAAGCTAAGCCCATGTCTTTCGTCGGCGCGTCGTCGGGCAGAGTGTTCGGCGGGAGCGGCACTCGGACGTACTCGACGATTCTCGAGCCGGTGCCCGACACTCCGTCATTTGCGGGTTACAAGGGCCACGACTCGGCCCACATCTGGGAGGGCGAAGGTCGCGACGGCGTGTGGGACCACAGCCCGGTCATCGGGTCGAGCAAACCGCCCGCAGAACTCAACCCGCCGGGAAACATTGTAACCGCACGCAACGCTGCGATCGCCCTTGCCGCTGCACTGGGTGCAGGGGGAATCGGCTACGGCGCTTACCGAATGCTGCGTAAGAAGCGAACCAAAACCGCCGCCGAGGGGGCCAACCCGCTGGGGCCGAACCCGGCCCCGCCGAAGACGACCGGCGGCCTGGGCTCCGCCCTCGGGGCCGCCAAGCCGTCGCTCGCGCCGCTCAAGCCGGCCGCCCCGCCGCCGAAGCCCGTGGTCCCGGCGACCCCGCCGCCCCCGCCCC
>ERZ761584.114-NODE-114-length-31488-cov-6.506410_pt1 | contig 31488 bp, 31 predicted proteins | sample MGYA00512168_ERZ761584 | MGnify/ENA primary metagenome ERZ761584 (study PRJEB28899, sample SAMN03785564) | bioreactor sludge metagenome | biome: EBPR Sludge; feature: EBPR Bioreactor; material: 0.22µm filtered reactor supernatant | place: Saint Lucia: Queensland...
GTATATATACTATAGTGTATACTATTTAGTGTATATACTGTAAACATATATTTCTATAGAAACATAGGAACCAATTGGGTATTGCGAAAAAGATGGGTAGAATGTAGTTTTATTAAAAGAAAGGATAAATATGTCAAATAAGTGTGTAAAATGTAATTTCTCTTGGTTTCCGCGTACTGAGAAAAAATCGGCTCAATGCCCCAAATGCCGGACCACAAATTGGGATGGAAATTCAACAAAGTATAATTTTAAAGTCATTGAGATTGGCCATAGTCGTTTGTATGATTGGCCGGAACCTCTAGAAAATAGGCCGAGGTTATTTGCTGCGCTCAATTCGTACTCGCGCAGGAGCGGAAGAAAATTTTATTGTTATCCGGAATCAAAAGGAATTTTAATAAAAAGGATCTCATAATGGAAAAATATATTTTAGTTTGTGTTTGTCGAAAATGTGGACATGAGTGGATCACTAGAAAAACTCACACGCCAAAAATATGTGCGAATATAAACTGTACTACAAAATTCTGGCTCAGTGAACGAACGATCTACGCGCCTGATCTGGCTGTTGGCAGGTCTGCGGTTATCCCATGGCCTGTGCGCCGTGATCTGTTGGTCAACGCCGTTAACGTGTGGGCAAGGCGCAAAGGTATCAAATTTAAAAATAGATATGGCGATGCCTGTTTAGAAATAACAAGAATATATTGACTGTTCCTATTTTATCTGATAGTTTTTTATTGTGGACGAAAAGCTATCATCCCTCCAGAACGATCCAGCCACAATGACCACTATCTGCGATAATATCGCCAACGGCGGGAGCCTGACCGATCTTTGCCAGGTGTGGGGCGTGCCGTATTATGCGATGGCGAAGTGGATCTATTTGCACAGAGACCGTGCGCGCCTGTACCACGCTGCGATTGATGCGCGTGCGGAATGGATGGTCCAGCGGCTGCTGTCCGAATTAAAGGCGCTCGCGTTCGTGGATTTGTCGAAAGTGTACGACGAGAACCACGCAATAATCCCGTCGGAGTTGTGGCCTGATGACGTCAAGCGCGCGATCGCCGGGCTTGAAGTTTCGGAAACGTTCGACATGGAAGGCAATAAAAAAGTTCACACTGGTTTTTTAAAAAAGGTTAAATTCTACGATAAACTCAAATCGATCGATCTTCTCGGCAGACAGCTGGGGATGTTCGTCCAAAGGCACGAGGTAAATGCAAAGATAACACTTGAAGACCTCATCGCAGGGAGTAAAGAAAATGAACAAAGTATTCCTAGGTTTACCGACGAGCAATCTGTCAATTAACCCCGATATTGTCGCCGCTGTCCTCCAATGCTCACCTAAACAACAACTCCACGGTTTACGAACACACTCCTATTCGTGCCTTCCAAGAAATTTTAATGAGCTGTTATGCGCTGCGCTCAACGCTCGTAAGGACGGTGCTACTCATTTCTGTATGTTGCACTCCGATATTGTGCCGTATGGCGTCGGCTGGCTAGACGTTATGCTCGACGAGATGGAACGTGTTGAGGCCGATGTTCTGTCTGCCGTTGTACCGTTGCGCGCGGCTAACGGGATGACCTCGACGGCGTTGGATGAGCCTGTTGACGGATCTGATCACCACTGGCGGCCACGTCGGCTGACGATGACCGAGATCCACAAGTCATATGAAGAAACGTTTTCCGATCCGTTGTTATTGATCAATACTGGTTTGATGCTTGTCGATATTCGTAAGGACTGGGTTAACGATATCTGGTTTACGTTCGAGGATATAATCAGCCGTGATGCGGCGGGGAATTTCGTTGCGCTGAATGTACCCGAGGACTGGAATTTTTCTCGTCGGGCTAAACAGTTAGGCGCGAAGTTATGGGCGACACGTAAGGTTGGGGTTACTCACTACGGTCACATGGGTTTTGGTAACATGCACGTCTACGGGAAACCAACAGACACGTTGAAATGACACCGGCACAAGCAAAGATCAAGGGTTGGCGTGAAGATCCTGTGTTGTTTGTCAATGAGAATTTTGGGGTCAGCCCGGATATTTGGCAGGCGAAAGTCTTGACAGCGTTCGCATCGAGGGATTCCAAGAAGTTAAGAATAGCGATGCGCGCGTGTGCTGGGCCTGGTAAAACAGCGGCGCTGGCATGGTGCGGTTGGAATTTCCTGACCTGCCAGGGTAACAGGGGACATCATCCTGTAGGGGCTTGCGTATCGGTTACGGCGGATAACCTGAAGGATAACCTGTGGCCGGAGTTCTCGCGGTGGCAGCAGCGTTCGAAGTTTTTGAGCGAGGCGTTTGTATGGACCAAGGAGCGTATATTTTCGAAAGATCACCCGACGTCGTGGTGGTTGTCAGCGCGGACATATCCGAAATCAGCTGACAAGGAAACGATCGGCCGGACCCTCTCCGGTCTGCACTCCAAGTATATTTTATATTTAATTGATGAAGGCGGTGATATCCCGCCGTCGATCCTGCGTTCGGCTGAACAGGGTTTGTCAACGGACTGCGAGTTCGGGCGTATTGTCGTTGCCGGTAACCCGACGTCGCTGGACGGTGTTTTGTATGTGGCGTGCGTTGATCAGGCGTCATCGTGGTTCGTTGTCACGATAACAGGCGACCCGGACGACCCAGAACGTTCGCCGCGTATAGATATCGCGTGGGCACGTGATCAGATCGCAAAGTGGGGTCGCGATAATCCGTGGGTCATGTCGTATATTCTGGGATTGTTCCCGCCGGCTAGTATTAATCAGCTGATCGGGATTGATGAAGTTGAGGCCGCGATGAATCGCGTGATGCGTCCAGACGTGTATGATTGGGCGCAGAAACGGTTAGGTATCGACGTTGCCAGGTTCGGCGATGATCGGACGGTTATATTCCCGCGTCAGGGTTTGTGTTCGTTCATGCCGGTAACGATGCGTCATAATCCTGTCACAGACAAGCCGTCCGTTGATATTGCCAACCGTGTAATGGCCGCGAAAATGAAATGGGGGAATGTCGAGCGTGAGTTCTTTGATGACACCGTAGGATGGGCGCACGGCGCGATCGATGTTATGCGCGCGGCAGGTCACGCGACGACACTAGGCGTGAATTTCGCGTCAACGAAAACGAACGATCCCCGTTATTATAATATGCGGTCACAGTGCTGGATGGAGATGTGCGAGTGGATACGTAGGGGCGGGAAATTGCCGAGGATACCTGAATTAAAAAGAGAATTGACATCTCCGACGTATACATATCAGAACGGGAAATTTTTACTGGAACCGAAAGACCAGATCAAGGAACGAATAGGAGTTTCGCCGGACTTGGCAGACGCGCTGGCGCTCACGTTCGCCGAAATAGAACAGCCGGCCTCGACGACGGAATTGCCGTTTAATAAGGACAGAGGAAAATTGTTATCAGAGTATGATCCACTGGATGATAAAAATATTTAATATTTATTTTGACATGCGTAATAAAAAGGTTTAAGAATATAAACGATGAAATTCCAGAGAGAAACAGCTCTGGCCGTTTTCAAAGAAATTCAACCGCTGCTGGCTAAGCACTGGGAGGAAGTTTCGTTTTATAAAGATATTTTGCTCGACCCGGATTATGATTCGTATATAAAAATGGATGATGCAGGTTTTCTGCGAGTATACACCGCGCGCGATGAGGATAATGTTCTCGTTGGCTACGCGGTGTTTTTTGTTAAGGCGAATTTACACTACCGGCAGAGTTTGCAGGCGTTGCAGGATATTATTTTTATCGACCCGGAGAAACGCGGGTTCGGTTTTAAGTTTATTTTGTGGACGGAGAAACAGCTCAGTGAAGAAGGTGTGCAGGTCGTGTTCCACCACATAAAAACAAAGACACCGCACACGATCGATCTGTTTCGTAGGTTAGGGTATGAAAACATAGATATGATCCTCGGTAAAAGACTGGATAAATAATATGGCGATAACAGCATCGATCATAGCGGCCGTGGCAACGGTTGGGACAAGCGCGTATTCGACCGTTCAGAGTAATAAGGCCGGGAAACGCGCAGAGAACGCGGCTAACGACCAGGCTCAGGCCCAGAAGAAATTACTGGATGAAGCGGCACAGAAATCAGCGAATGACGAGAGTATCGCGAACAGGGACGCGGCCCGCGAGAAACAGCGTCGAGCTGCGTTAGGGGCTCAGGTTCGTAACAGCACGTTATTGACATCGCCACTGGGTACGGTCGGTCAGCCGTCGGCGGTGGGGAAAACATTACTTGGTTCGTAATATGATTATAACTAACAACGGCGAAACAAAACGAGTCAGATATTCGAGACTAGCGGCCCAGCTGAAAAACGAACGGTCATCGTTCGAAGCTGATTGGGCGGAATCGAATAACTGGATCTTATCGAGACGCGCGCGGTTTTTCACATCCGACACTAATAAGGGCGGACGAAGGAATCAGCGGATCGTTGACTCGACGGGAACACTGGCGGTAAGAACGTTGCAAGCCGGCATGATGTCCGGGATCACGTCACCGTCACGTGATTGGAAGAAGCTCACGACCGATGATCCTGATCTGGCAGAGTTCGGCAGCGTTAAAAGATGGTTAAGTGTTGTTAATGACCGCATGACGAATATGTTCCTGCGGACGAATTTATATAACGTCCTGCCGTTGACGTATGGCGATATGGGTGTGTTCGCCACGGCTGGGATATGGATGGAAGAAGACTTTGACCGCGTGGCACAGTTCTACTCGCTGCCGATTGGTTCGTACTGGATCGCCAACGATGATCAGATGCGTGTCCGTGTATTGATGCGTGAGTTTCCCATGACTGTCCGGCAGATCGTGATGAAGTTTGGAATGGTCGATGGGAAACCGAGCTGGGATAATATCAGCACGTATGTGAAAACGTTGTGGGAGCGCGGAGAATATGAGGCGTGGATAGATATTGGTCACATGTGCCACGAAAATACGGAATATGATGATAAGAAATTTGCGTCGTTTAAGTATGTGTCGTGTTATTTCGAATTGGGAAGTTCGAATATGCAGGAAGCGAATTACTTGATCGATCGCGACAAGGACGTTTACCTGCGTGATTCTGGATATAATTATTTCCCTGGATTATTCCCGCGCTGGCAGGTGACCGGCGGCGATGTTTACGGAACGTCATGCCCTGGGTTCGATGCGATCGGCGATATTAAACAGTTGCAGCACGGCGAGAAGAAGGCAGCGAAAGCGATCGATAAAGGCGTTGATCCTGCGATGGTCGGACCGGTTGCGCTCAGGAACCAGAAGGCGTCGATCCTGCCCGGTGATATTACGTACACCGACGAACGCGAAGGGATGAAAGGGTTCCGCGCGGCCCATGAGATTAATTTGGATTTGAACCACCTCGAATTAAAACAGCAGCAGATCAGACAGCGTATCCAGCGCGCGTTCTACGAAGATTTGTTTCTGATGCTGGCACAGTCGGACAGACGCGAGATAACCGCCCGAGAAATTGACGAACGGCACGAGGAAAAATTATTGGCGCTTGGCCCGGTATTGGAACAGACGAATCAGGATCTGTTGGACCCGCTGATCGATAATATGTTCGATTTCATGGTCAGCCAGAACCAGATACCTGAACCGCCGCCGGAGTTGCAGGGCATGAAACTGAAGGTCGAATATGTCTCGATCATGGCGCAGGCGCAGAAACTGGCCGGCGTTGCGAATCTGGAGCGGTTCGGCGGTACGGTTATGAACATCGCGAAGATGACCGGCGTGTTGCCCAGGAAGATTAATCTGGATCAGTTTATCGACGTATATGGGGATAGACTGAGCGTTGATCCTACGATCATACGGACGGATGAAGAAGTTGAGGCGATGGAAAAGGCTGACCAGCAGGCGCAGCAGCAGGCGCAGGCGTTGCAGAATATTGAGACAGCAGCGGGCGCGGCGCAGAAACTGGCCGGTGCGAAACTCGAAGAAGATTCTGCCCTGAAAAGGTTGGTAACGAAATGAACCTCGTAAGAAACGCCGCTGATCCAGAACAGGTAAAAAAAGCCGGCGATAAATTGAAACTGGCGCAGATGCAGCGTGAAAACGATATGCGGACGTTGTTGGCGATGCCGGAGTTCCGTCGGTTCGTAGCTGAAATGTTCGCCGAATGCCGGATCTCATCGAGCGTATGGAGCCCGTCGGCAGCGATACACAGGGATGCCGGCCGTCAGGAGTTGGGGCACTACATCGCGCGTAAGATCGTCAAGGTTGACGAAAAGGCCCTGGCAGAATTATTAACAGATGCGTATAAAAAGGAGTTGCAGAATGAGTGACCAGAATAACGGCGTGCAGGACAACAACCAGAACGCTGGAAATCAGAATCAGGGTGGTGCTGGAAACGCGCCCGTTAAATCGGCCTACGAATTATACGATGCCGCAGACGCGGCGTTGGAGGCGTATCAGGCAGACCCGGATAACGCGGAATTAAAAACGGCCTACGAAACAGCGAAAAAAACGGCGAAGGAAACTGCCGCAGCTGAACGAACGGCAGCAGAGGCGAATCGTCCGCCGAAAGAATATAAGTTGACGAAACCGAAAGAATCTGTCCTGAGTGATGAGTCTGTTGTTAAGATTGCTGCCTACGCGAAGGAGCATGGATTAACACAGAAACAGGCTGAAGCTCAGCTGAATAGAGAGAACCAGATCCTCGTAGAAGCACGCCAGGCGTTCGAATCTGAGAATCAGACGAAGATGGCCGAAGTGCAGGAATCGTGGATCGCCACGGCTAAAGATGACAAGGAATACGGTGGACCAGAACTCCCGAAAAATATGGAACTGGCGAAACGTGTCCTTGAAAAATATGGGACGCCGGAATTTAGATCGATACTCGAAGACCCGAAACAAGGACGATTCGGTAATCACCCCGAACTGGTCAGGGTTCTCGTACGTATCGGGAAAAGCATGTCGGAAGACCAGCTGATCCTCCCAGGCGCGCAGGGTGCGAAAAGGCCGGTTTCCGCAGCTGAGAAGCTGTACGGTGAAGGAACTGTGAAAAGTTCAGGCGTAGCGTCGTAATAAAAAAGGCGCACAACCACATAATTTAAACAAGGAGAATAACTATGTCTACACTTGGAGCGAATATTTTAACACTCATGGATTGGGCAAAACGTCTCGATCCAGACGGAAGTGTCCCGACGATCGTTGAACTGTTATCGCAGACCAACGAGATCCTGAGGGATATGCTCTGGAAACAGGGTAATTTGCCGACCGGCGAACGCACAACCGTTCGTACAGGTCTGCCGACCGTTGCCTGGAGATTATTGAACCAGGGAACTTCACCTTCGAAATCCACCACTGCCCAGATCGATGAAGGTTGCGGCACGTTGGAGGCATGGAGCGAAGTTGACGTTGAATTGGCCAACTTGAACGGGAATCAGGCTGAATTCCGTTTGAGCGAAGGTATGGCGTTCATCGAAGCCATGAATCAGGAAATGGCCCAGACGTTGTTCTACGGTAACAGCGGAACAGCTCCCGAGGAATTCTTGGGATTGTCTCCCCGTTATTCCGATCCGACCGCGACAAACGGTTCGAACGTTATTGACGCCGGCGGGTCCGGTAGCGATAACACATCGATCTGGCTCGTTGGCTGGGGCTCGAACAGCATATATGGTACTTTCCCGAAAGGTTCCGTCGCTGGTTTGAAGCACGATAATTACGGCGAAGTAACCGTTGAAGTGACCGCCGGTATAGCTGGAAACCGTATGAGAGCGTTCCAGGATAGATGGCAGTGGAAAGCCGGTATCGCGCTGAAGGATTGGCGTTATGTCTGCCGTATCGGGTCCATCGACGTATCAAACCTGGTCGGTGTTACATCGGCCGCTGATATCATCGAACTGATGATCAAAGCGATGTACCGGATCCCGAACATCTCGTCCGTTAAGCCGGTGTTTTACATGAACCGGACATGTATCGAGATGCTGGACATCCTGCGCCGTAATGATGTTATTGCAGGAGGTCAGCTGTCCTACAACATCGTTGACGGAAAAATGGAATATGCGTTTCGCGGTATCCCGATCCGTTTGTGTGACGCGATCTTGGAAACCGAAGCGTTGGTTTAATTAATTCGGGTTTTTTATTTTAACGAATACCTAAAAGGAGAAATACTATGATCTTCGATGCTCAGAATCTGTTCTCGGACGCCCAGGCGATCACAGCCGCCGCCGCGTCTACGAACATTATCGATCTTGGCTCCGCGCGTAACATCGGCGTCGGAGAGAACCTGTTTGTGGTGGTTACAATCGACACCACGTTCGCAGATACCGGTTCGAACTCGACATTGACCGTTGCCCTCGAAGGCGACAGTTCGGATTCGTTCACTCCGGACGGTACTCAGCAACTGTTTATTATCCCTGCGCTCGCCGCAGCGGGTTCTAAATATGTTGCCCGTATCAGTCCTGATTTTGCCTCAAATTATCGTTACATTCGGTTGTATTACACGCCGAATAACGGTGATCTGTCGGCAGGAGCGGTCACTGCGTTTATTTGTCACGATGCTGATTTACAGAAACATTATCCTAAGGGATATACGATCAGCTAATTTTAATTCGGTGGGCGGCCTCGTCGTGGGGCCGCCTTATCGAACTTTCAATCAAGGAGAAAACTAAAATGAAAGTCCACGGAATGACAGAAGAGCAGTTGGCAAAAGAGATGAAAAAGACAATGCGTGTCCGAGCGAAAGGCGACGGTGATGCGTTCGTTGGTTATTATAATCATCTGCGTCGTCGTGGTGGAGATGTGTTTGTCCTGCGTCCGATCGTCCGTAAACGTGATGTTATTGTTCTTGATAAGGACAAAAAGCCGGTAATGATATTCGACGGTCGATTTAAAAAAGAGGTCCCGAAGAAAGAAACGAAGGTCGTTCTGATAACCGCAGAAATGCAGTTTTCCGAGAAGTGGATGGAAGTTGTAAAGGAACGATTACCGGAAACCGCTCCTGTTCATTTCAATAAGACCAAAGGCGGTAAGGGAACGATCGCGAACAAGCTGAACATCCCAGGGATGACATCGAAGATCGGGGATGGATTTGAGACGCAAACGTCGGACGATGATTCATTTGATAATGAACCAAGTAATTCAAATCAGGATGAGGCTGTAATTTAACCAAAAGGTGATCAATGGCAGACAAGACTGGTATCTGTAACATTGCGTTGTCGCATTTAGGTTCGTCGTTAGAGATTGCCAATATCGAGACGGAACGATCCGCGGAGGCGAAGGCGTGCCGCCGTTTTTATGCCGATGCGTTGCTGGAATCGCTGCGCGATTTCCCACACCCATACCTGACGGTTATTAATCCATTAGCGTTAGTGGCAGATCTTCGCTCAGTGGCAGGATCTGAGTGGTATTTTTCGTATCGTTATCCAGCAGACTGTTCGAAAGCTATACGAATACCGAGCGGTATCCGGAATGATAACAACGACAGCCGTATACCGTACCGGATAATCTCAGACTCGACCGGACCGTTGATAATGACCGACATGGAAAACGCAACGCTCGAATACTGCCAGAAGTCCGATAGTCCTGACAAGTGGGCTCCTGACTTTGTTATGGCGTTCTCGCTGTTGTTGGCGTTTTATATATCTCCGCGCGTGACTGCCGGCGATCCGTTCAAACTCGGAGAGCGCGCGTATCGTGCGTATGTTCTGTCCATATCGAAGTCGAAGGCCAATGCCGTCGGAGAGCAACAGGCTGAAAAAGAACCGGACACTGATTACATAAGGGCTAGAGATTAAATGACAGCAGTCGCACAGAGATCGCTATCCGGTGGTGAACTTGCTCCATCGTTATGGGCAAGAGCCGACACGACGAAATACCAAACTGGTCTTCGAACTGTACGAAATTTTATTATCAAAAAAGAAGGTGGCGCTGATAATCGTCCTGGCTTCAAATATATTATCTCAACGAAGGATTCGACAAAGCGTGCTGTTCTGATACCGTTTATCTTTAATTCTGATCAGACGTATGTTCTGGAGTTCGGCGATCAGTATATTCGATTTATTCGTAACGGTGCGCAAATAAACGTTTCAGGTGTTACGGCATGGAGTAATGTTACGGCTTATGTCGTCGGAGATTTAGCCTCTAGATTAGGTGTTAATTATTACTGCATCTTAGGACACACCAACCAACAACCCCCAAACGCCACGTATTGGTATCCCCTCACAGGAAGTATCTACGAAATACCGACACCATATCTTGAGGCTGATTTAGAAGTTCTGAAATATAACCAGTCGCTCGACATAGTTACACTGACGCATAAGAGTTATGGCGTCCGTGAATTACGCCGGAGTGGCCATACGTCATGGACGCTGGATTTGGTCGTGTTTGCTCCGTCACAGGCAGCTCCAACATCGCCAACTAATAATGGAGCGGCTGGTTCGACAACTGAATGGGTCATAACGGCTGTCAATTCAGAGACGTTCGAGGAGAGCTTGCAGTCCGCTTCAACGGGTTCCCACGCAACGCCGTCAAGTGGTTCTCCGATCACGGTTTCATGGACTGCGGCACCAGGCGCCGGTGAATATAATGTTTATAAAAAAATCAACGGTGTGTATGGATTTATCGGTGTTGCGATAGGAACATCGTTTGTCGATAACGGGATAACAGCCGATTCTGAGGATACACCGCCAACTGCGCGCGACCCGTTCTCCGGATCGGATAATTATCCAGCCATCTCCACGTATGTTCAGCAGAGGCTGACGTTCGGTAATACCACAAATTATCCCGAAAAGATTTGGATGGGCAAGTCCGCGAACTTCAAAAATTTTACTTACAGCACACCGTTGCAGGACGATGACGCGGTTACGTTCTCAGTCCCCGGCCGGCAGTACAACGAGGTTCGTCATATCATCGACCTTGAGCGTATGATCGTGTTTACCAGCGGTTCGATATGGGATGCCGAGGGTGATTCGGCAGGTATCATACGTCCCGGACAGATAAACCCGAAAACCAGAGCGTATCGCGGCGCCAGTATCGTAACTCCGGTTATCATCGGAACGTCGATCGTTTATGTTCAGGCGCGTGGGAATGTTCTGCGTGATCTGATCGGTGACGCCATCGAAGGTTACAAGGACACTGATTTGACGATTTTCTCGTCACATTTATTCAGAGGATTTACAGTTATTGACATGGCTTATCAAGAGAACCCAAATTCTGTCATATGGGTTGTTTTGCAGGATAATGTAACAGAATTGAGAAGTTTGGTTGCCATGACATACGTTAAGGAACATGAGGTGTGGGCATGGCATCGGCATGATACGGATGGCGAGGTGGAACGGCTCTGCGTTGTTCCAGAGGGTGTTGAGGATGCGTTATATGCGATCATCAGACGCCCGATCAATGGAACAGACCTACGTTATATCGAACGCCAGTATCCGCGCGAGATCACTGATATTATCGACTCCGTTTTTTTGGATTCCGCACTGACTTATGACGGCAGGAATGCCACGGCAACAACGATGACGTTATCAGGAGGAACGACCTGGGCGTATGACGAAACGATCACATTGACCGCCAGTGCGTCACAGTTCGTTGTTGGCGATGTTGGGAACCAGATATTCCTTACTGGTGCGGACGGAGTGGTTATCCGTTTCACGATAGGCGAGTATTCGAGTGCGACGGTTGTTACCGGAACGCCTCATAAAACTGTTCCGTCTTCGCTCAGGAACACTGCCACGGCGGTTTGGACGGATGCGGTAGACACGTTATCGGGATTGGACCACTTGGAAGGAAAGGACGTTGCCGTGTTCGCCGATGGGTTCGTGGTTGCCAGTCCGAACAACTCGCCATATACTACGGTCACAGTTACGGCCGGCGCGATAACTCTGGATAAACCGTATGGCGTCATACACGTTGGTTTGCCGTATATTTCGGATTTGCAGACACTAGATTTGGAAACCGTTAACGGCGAAACGCTGATTGATAAACGGAAGCTGATCGGTAAGGTCGTTGTCATGGTCGAGGAAACGCGTGGGTTGTTCATCGGCCAGAAACCTCCGGAAGATGATGAAACGGATCCGATTCAGGATTTGAACGAGGCAAAGTTGAGAGAACTTGAAGGTTATGATTCGGCGGTCGATCTGATGACCGGGCCCGTTGAAGTTAAAATAGATTCCTCATGGAATTTAGGTGGTCGAGTATTTATAAGACAGGTTGACCCGATACCGGCTACGATATTGTCGATAACGCCGGTCGGGATGATACCAGTTAGGGGTGCGTGATGGGTGAAGTTGGATCGTTATTTGCGATTTCGTCCGGAGCGAACGCAGTAAGTTCGTTGTCACAGGCGTATTCGCAGAGCCAGGCAATTAAAATGCAGGGCAAGTTCGAACAGAATCAGCTGAATTTTAATAAGGATATTGCCGAGTTGCAGGCATCGGACGCGATCGTTCGCGGTGAAAAGGACGTTGCCACAACGAAACGCCGTACCCGTCAGATGGTAGGATCACAACGGGCGGCGTTGGCGGCGCAGGGATTGGATGTCAACGCGGATACGTCATCGCTGATTCAGGAGGACACCGCCGGATTAGGCGCAGAGGACGTGACCACAATCAGAAACAACGCATGGCGCGAGGCGTGGGGTTATCGTGTTCAGTCGTTGGATTATAGTTCACAGGCGAAGTTTTCCGGTATATCGTCGAAATTTAATGCCCAGCAGACACTGCTGACAGGTGGTTTAAATGCCGCTCGCGAAATTGGCGGCGGTTCGTTGGAGTATTCTAAATATAAGAATAGGAAATAACAATGCCAACAGTACCTATTTCACGTGAAACATCAGTCCGTTCATCGCCATTACCAAGCGTCCGAGTCAACACGTCCGAGCCGTTATCAGCGTTTGGCGGTGGCGATGCGCTCACACAGTCGTCCAATGCGGCCCGTGGATTGAATAACGAGGTTTCCGGCAAGGCGTTCGATATTATGGCACAGCAGAAACAGAATGCGGATGATGTTCGTGTTCAGGCTGTAGACCTTGAATTATCCAAGACACAGACTGATTTGCAGGTCGAGATTAATAATATGCGCGGTGAGAACGCGTTCGGCGCACCGGATTACGCCGAAAAGGAATGGAAGTCTCGAACTGATAAAATACGTGAAAAATTATCCAACGACCAACAGCGAGCGCAGTTCGACAGGATTCACATGGCACGATCGGCTGATATTTACCGATCAACGCAAAACCACGTTGCCAGTGAAGCCAAGCAGTATGATATGGACACGACTAACGCCTACGTTGCCAACGCACAGAATCAGGCGGCTTTGAATTATATGGATGTCGGACCGGATGGAATGGTTGAGCAGTCGATTTATCAGCAGGAGCAGGCGTTGAATAAATACGGGATGCGTAACGGGATCCCTGCGCCGGTTATGGAACAAAAGATTGCCGCAAACAAAAGCAAAACTTACACCGCCGTTATCGAGCAGATGCTTAATGCCCATGATGGATACGCAGCCACCGAATATTTGAAGATGAAAAAGTCGGATATCTCGTTGGATGACCAAGAGAAAATTACAAAGATGTTCGAGAAGTCGAGCATTGACCTTGAAGATAGTCTCTACGATGAATATATGGACGGAACTTTGACTATGGAAAAGGTTCAGGCGGCCTCGTTCAGTAAAGAGCAGGGTGGTATCGGGGCTAAAAAAGCTGACGTGTTGATTAGCAAAATGGAACAAGCCCAGAAAGCCGAACTTAGAGACATAACAAAAGACGATGAGGCGGCCACAAATTATGTTGACTTGGTAGATAAAGTTTTAAATGAAAAGACAGATAATTTTAACGCCAAGCGTGTTTTGGTTGATGCGATGGCTGACGGTGGTATTGACCAGAATGAGGCACAGCGTTTACGCGCGATCAAAAAGAATTTGAATGACCAGAAATTTAATAATGAGTCTGGTGTTCTCAACAGCGCTGCGAAAACCTTGAAGTCGTGGTTTGGGCAGAATAATCCAGATAACAAGGCGTTGGCGGCATCTTTAAAGAAGCTCATTGGCTCAACGTCATCCGATGATCCATCGGCCCTCAAAACGGCGCAAAATTTAATCAATCAAGAAAACGTCCGTTTATATCCTGAATTGGCGCAGACTGAGGATGGGGGGATTTATGATCCTGAACGTCAAGCAGATATGAAGTGGTATTCTGGGATTGAGCGATTTGGGAAAGGTTTTGGAACAGGCGTGGCCGGAACGGTTGAGGGATTTGGCGGTGCGCTGAAGTGGCTGGGAGCGGAAGATGTCGGAAAGGCAGTTTCGAATTATGCCAAGGAAATGCAGAGATTTTATGCCATCCCAGACCCGAAGTTTACAGATCAGTTGGCCGCTGGTATAGGTTCGATGGGAACATTCTTCATTCCTGGCATGGGAATTGCCAAAGGCGTTCAGGCTGCCACGTTGTTTCCGAGATTAGCAGTTTGGCTTGGCGTAGGCGCATCGACAGCTCTTGAGGCTACAGTCGAAGCCGGTAGCGCATACGAACGCGCCATGAACAAGAATATGCCTGCAAAACAAGCCGCAGACGCAGCGGCAAAAACATTTTGGATAAATATTCCGACAATAGCAATCACAAATAAACTTGGTTTATTCGGTGAGTCTGGCGGTAAATTTGTTCGGTCGTTGAAGGCGTCAGGATTCGAAGGTTTTCAAGAATTATCACAGTCTTTAATCAGCAATATGGCTGTTCATGATCCAGTATTGCAAGGGGCGTTTGAATCTATGGCCGTTGGTGCTATCGTTGGAGGTGGAACGAAATTTACTGCTGAAGTGACTGGAGCGTTCGATGAATTGACAAAGAGCAAAGAGGCTGTTGATAAATTGAACGGAAACGATATTGAAATCACAACAACACCCGAACAAACTCAGTTATTACTTGGCTATGAAGATTCCTATCAGAGAATGCTTCGCGAGCGTCAAGGAATGTCGAATACCGTTGACGTTCCGACGGGTGATGCTGATGTGTCCGGCGTTGCGATACCGATGGGTACAGACCAGAAACAGGAACAGCAGAAACTGATCGGTTATGAGTCTGATTTCGAGAAGATGCTCCGTGAACGTACTAATATGTCGAACAAGATCGACGCCCCGGAAGGGAAGACTGATTTCTCAAATTCAGCAATACCATTGCAGGATCTCTACACGCGTCAGAACGATATTAAAAATTTGATCGAATGGGAGTCGATGCAACAGAATGGCGGGGCAAATGTTTCAGGTGGGCAAGCAACAGGATCAGAGCGTGTTGTTACATACTCAAAGTCTGGTCATTCAAAAACAATGCAGGAAATCGGCGTAAAAGAATCATTGGATTTATTGGAACGCGCTTATAACGGAGAGAAGCTGACAGATTTACAGCAGAATAAAGTAGATCAGCTTTTGGAGGATTATCGAGATAACATTAAGACACAACTTATTGAAACCGAAAAGGAGATTGCCAATGCCACAAGCGAACTTTCAGAATCCGAAACAGCAGAAGTTATTGACGCTGTTACGCAAGAAAGCCAAACTACAGAGTACGATTGGGACGGTAACATCGTCGGACAAAAAGAAGAAATAAAAGAACCTTCGGCGTTTGGTCAGATCGTAAATGATGTTTTGCGTAAATTAAAAGAGAAACGTGGGTCGGTTGTGAATCCGTTTCAGGGAAATATTATCAATAAGGCTGTCAATGCAACGACGGAAGATTTGGTTTTAAATCCTGATAAAGTTAAAGATATTGTTGGTCCAGCATTCCTTCAAGACGGTAAAGTTTATGGAGGAAAATTTGATTTAGATAAGAATGCTAATCATGCCGATGTCTTTATTAATAATAATCTTAATCAGGATTTAGCAAAACCAGGATTTCTAACAAGCGCTGGTGATTTTGTTTATCAGTATTCAGAAGATGTCCCGAACAGTCCCGAATCCATCCGTCGCCGTCTTATAAACAACGAATCCGGCCACATCATTATCCCAGACATTCCGAAGATAGGCTTCGATCAGCAGACGGTCAAAGACTTCCATGAGTGGGTGAATTCCGCGTTTGTTCCACTTTCAACACGCCTTGCCAAGATTTCCCCGCGGCTAAGAGACTCTATGCGTAAATTTGAGTTCAATAATAAAATGGCCACATCTGAGGATTTAAAAATCATTGAGCCGTTTTTGAATAGATATTCTAATCTGAATCCTGCCGATGCCAACTCTCTCGACTTGGCTCTAAAAAATGGCGACAAAAAAACCGTTGATGAGATAATCGCCAGAAATGGGATGACTAAAGAATTCAACGCTGTCCGTGACCTTCTCGATGACCTTTATAGCCAAGCCCGCGAGGTTGGGATGGATGTTGGCTATCTTGATGATTACTTCCCGCGCCGCGTCAAAGATGCCCAAGCGTTCCTTGAATATCTTCACGCCGGGGAATACTGGAGCCAGATCGAAACAGCAATTAAAGAAGAACAAGTGCGTGTCGGGGAATTATTGACGAACGACGAGAAGGTAGAATTTATCAATAAATTGCTCCGAGGATACGGAAACGGAACAATTAAACTCACTCGCCCAAGCAATACCAAGGCTCGTAAGATTGATGTCATCGACGAGAATATGAACGCTTTCTATAAGAACAGCACAACGACCCTGCATGAATACGTATCATCTATGAACAACGCCATCCAGAGCCGTAAATTTTTTGGCATGAATGGTTCAGATTTAGGAAAAAGTATCGGAGCATACACAAAGGATTTGATCGACAAGGAATTAATATCTCCTACTCAGGAACGGGAAGTTCAGAAAATCGTCGAGGCGCGTTTTAAAGAGCGCGGGACCAGAGGTTGGGTTTCGCTGTGGAAGAATACCGCGTATATTTATACGATGGGATCTCCTTTGAGCGCAGTTACGCAAATCGGAGATCTAGCGTTTTCGTTTTATGAAAACGGAATGTACTCAACTGGCGTAGGATTACAGAAAGCATTTAGCAAAAATAAGATCACGAAGGCAGATTTAGGATTGGATATTATAGCCGAGGAATTCACCGACAAATCAAAAAGCTCCGAAGCTGTTCAGAAGATATTTAAAATTATCGGCCTCGAAAAACTTGACAATATTGGCAAAGAAACACTCGTCAATGGTACGATGAACAAATTATCGAAACAGGCGAACGCCAACGATCCCGGATTGATACAGGAATTAAACCGCGTGTTCGGACAGGAATCCGCGCAGACGTTGGATGACCTTAAAAATCAAAGACCGTCAACGAACGTGAAATATCTACTATTTAGTCGTCTTGCCGATTTCCAGCCGATAACGATTTCCGAAATGCCGGAATACTATGCTAAAGGCGGGAACGCAAGAATATTTTATATGTTAAAATCGTATTCACTTAAGCAGATCGACGTGTTCCATAACAAAGTTTTCATGGATATGAAAAAGAATCCGAAGAAATCCATCGGAAATTTAGTTAGGCTTGCCACTGCTTTGGCGGCAATGAACGCAAGCGCAGACGTTATTAAAAATGTTTTGCTTGGAAGGCCGACTGATTTGTCCGACTTGACAGTTGATAATATTCTTCGACTCATTGGGCTAAATAAGTGGACGATTTATAAATCTCGCCGGGAAGGAATTGGGGCAGCGTTTATCGCAACGATTCTGCCACCGGTTCCGTTCGTTGATGACCTCTATCGTGACTTGTCCAAGAAAAATAAACCGGATGTTGCAGATATGAAAATATGGAACGCAATTCCGGTTGTGGGGAAGTTTTATTATTGGTGGTTTGGCGGGGGGAGACAATTCCTCGATAAGAAGAAAAAAAGTTCGTTCTAAATAATTAAAATTATACTTGATTAACTTAACGCCATACTTAAACTAATCATAGCGGAGGTTTCATGTTTCGATTTCTACTGATCCTGTTTCTATTGACCTTCACCGCTCCCGTTAACGCAACCATATCATCGACCACAAGCCGGATGGATTATACAGGCAATGGCGCGGTCGATACCTATTCTTATTCATTTAAAATATTTGCCAATACCGATCTGTTAGTTACCGTCCGTGATACCGATGACGTTGAAACCACGCTCACGTTGACGACAGACTATACCGTGACCGGTGTTCGTTCATCGAGCGGAGGTAACGTTGTATTGGTTAATTCTGCTCAAGATTGGCTTGATGGCGATGGTGATTTACTTACAGGATATGTGTTAACGATACGACGTGTTCGTCCGATAAAACAGATTACTGATATCCGTAACCAAGGCGCGTTCTATCCCGAGGTTCATGAGGACACTTTCGATAGTCTGGTCATGATCGACCAGCAACAGCAGGACGAAATTGATCGTTCGATGAAATTGTCTGAAACGACTGATCCATCTGATTTCGATCCTACATTACCGCCAATTCTTATCGGTAATCCTGGTGCTTCATTTATTGTTAATGATGACGGCGATGGATTTACTGCCGGTCCAACAGCGGATGAAATATCATCGGCACAAGATAACGCAGCATCGGCGGCGGCTGATGCAGCACAGGCAGCCATAGACGCGGCGGCGGCACAGGCAGCCGCGGCATCGGTCGATCTTCCATCATTCACTGGAAACTCATTAAAATTGCTTCAGGTCAATCAGGCTGCAAATGCTTGGCAAACAATGGATCTTCGTTCTCCGAATGTCGGAATCGGGACGACAACTCCTAACGCCGGTAAATTTACCACGTTACAAGCTACAGGAACGACAACCGTTGTGGCCACGAACGCAACGGGAGGATATAATCAGACAGGATCAAGCACGAATAGTTTTACAGGTAATGTCGGCATCGGGACAGTGAACCCGACTCAGGAATTGCAAGTGGTTGGAACCGTTTCAGCGACCGCTTTTATAGGGCCGATTACTGGTAATGTGACGGGGAACGTAACGGGTAATGTCACTGGAAATACAACCGGAACACATACTGGATCAGTTGATCTTGGTGGCGGTTCAATTACAAATGGAACTTTAGGTGAAAACAACTGCACAACGGTTTCGGTATGCGGTAATGGTTGTGATACATTTTGTCCAACAGGTTATTATATGAGAGGCCAACACCGCGACCCAGATGGTTCCGCAGGAGATTTATATTGTTGCAAAAACTAAAAATATTTTTTAAAAATAGGAAATCAAGGAGAATTCATGAAAAGAATCATTTTAATATTGTTCTTTCTGATGGTTTCTGTACCAACAGTTTTTGCTGATGGAGAGTTTCCTAGAAAACCTTATCAGTCGGTTTGGGAATTCCCGGAGCAATTTCAAACATTTTTAGATTATGATGTGCGCACCGATAGCCAGCCTGTTTATGTTGGCAGGACAGCGAAAGGAGTCGCTTCGTCGGCTAATAATTGGACTATTTATAAAATGACTTACGATGAATCTGACCGTTTATTAACTGTCAAGGTCGCGACTGGTACATGGGATGACCGGGCTTCATTAACATACGAATAAGGGTGATCTAAATGATAAAAAAACTATTTCTTTTGCTTGTCTTCTGTTTGCTGGTTTCCTCTTTGGCGCCGGCTTATGAGTTTAACCCTCTGACGGGGAAACTGGATAAGACAGGGGCGTCTTCTTCTTCTGGTTCAGGCACGGATGAATGGGAGCATGATGGGGTCAATGTCTATTTGAAGGACATATATTCGAGGGTAGGGATCGGGACGGCTAATCCAGGACACCCTCTTGATGTTCCGGGGCAGATAAATTCCGGGTTTGATATTACGGTAACCGGTAAAAGCGTCTGTCTTGAAGACGGCACAAATTGCCCCCCGGCAGTATTTTTTGATACGCTTGAGCACGGGGATACGACCTGGGGTGGTGAGGCGTCTTTTGTTTGGACGATGGACTCTGGCGCAACAAAGCCTACTTTAACATTCGGTAACGGCACAACGGTATTGAGCAATTCAAGTCTTGAGGTTGGCGGCAGTGTTAGCACGATTGAATTAGAAAACGGAATAACCCTGGATAATAATGAGGGCGGACTATTCGGGATTACACAAGTCGGCGGTGTCAATAATAACAATATTCGTCTTGATATGGATTCAGTGGCTGATACGGTTGTGGTCGACTCGAATAATGGGGTTGATACGATTGATTTTTCAGCGATTGATTTAACCACAACAGGGGACGTTACCGCAGCAAATGTCAATGCTACAACTTTTACAGGTGATGGCTCGGCCTTAACAGGTATCACAGCCGGACTTAATTGGACGGCCTACGATGCAATAAGCACACTGAATGATTCGGATAAAATCGCGGTTGGTGTTGGGGTAAACACCAGGGTTCTTAATTGGGAGGATTTGCAAGGTATTTTACCTTCGGGCGGGTCTGGTCCTGGGACGGGTACCGCAGATAGAATAACATATTGGGATACCACAACCACCCTTGGCTCACTAAGCACGAGTACATATCCGAGTTTGACGGAATTGTCTTATGTTAAAGGCGCGACGTCAAACCTGCAAACACAGATTGATGGCATAACCGCAAGTGGATGGACTGATGGAGGGGCCTCCGTTTATAACACCACAACTTCTGACAATGTGGGGGTTGGAACTACGTCCCCGCAACATCCTTTTCAAGTCAGAAATAAAAATTTCTATTCTGACACAGGGGGGAACGTCGGTATTGGTTTTGCTGACACAAACGCACATAAGTTATCTATTCAAAGCGGCGGCCCATCTTGGACAGTGGCATCTGGGAACACAGGCAACACTTTTGCCGCACCATATTTAGCCAGCAGCGGAAATGTAACTGGTTGGGCCTTTACTAACTACCAAGAGAATTTCTCGGGCAACCCCGTAACTGTGGGTGTGGATGTCCAGCATACGGCAAAGACAACAGGATCATCGTCCTCCTCTTATGGCATTAAGGGCGGCGTTCTACAGACAGCGACATCATCCACGGTTGCAAACATTTATGGTGTCTATGGTCAAAACACTAAAAATGGTTCCGGGGGTACCGTCACCAATTCTTATGGGGTCTATGCCGCGCCGGCCACGGTTTCGGCAGGAACGGTTACGAATAATTATGCGTTAGGCGCACAGGGATGGTCTGTGTTTGTTGGCAATGTTGGTATTGGAACATCATTGACGGGAAATTATGCGACAGTCAAACCGGGCAATGGTTCTCTTAATGTCTATGGCAACATTGGTGTGGGGACATGGCTCCCGTCTCAAAAAGTTGATGTCATCGGCACCGTAAAAGCGACTGCATTTAGCGGTGATGGTGCGGCGGTGACGGGTGTTACTGAAGCCGGTTTAAATCTGAGTGATGTAACGACGGGTAATGTTTCGACGACTAAGCACGGTTTTGTGCCAAAAGCCCCGAATGATGCAACTTATTATTTAGACGGCACAGGCGCGTATAGTATTCCTGCCGGCGGTGGTGGATCAAGTGCGTGGGTTGACGGAGGTACAAACGTCTATCTAGCCACAACATCCGATCAGGTAGCAATCGGAACCACAACCCCAATCGGGTCTAATGCCTTAACGGTTGTTGGCGGGATTGCGTCCTCTGGAACTTCCGCTGGTTCTCTTGTATTGACTGAGGCCACAGCAAACGGGTCCAACACGGTCACGGTGGCAGCTCCGTCATCTTTGACAGGCGATAGGAGCTGTACGCTTGATGATGACTCCACGCCCATGGATGGGTGTGTTACGCCAAGTGGATGGGTTGATGGCGGCGCAAATATGACGTTGGCCACCTCCACGGATAACGTGGGGATTGGAACCACGGCGCCCGATCAGCGGTTGAAGGTTGAGGGGTCGTCTACGGCCAATGTTTCTATGATGGTTAAGAACACCAACTCGGCGGGGATAGGTTCTGTAAAAGTACAAAACTCCGCGGGTACCGGTTTTGAAATGGTGGCCACCGGATCCGGGTATGCTGTTGCCAACACGTATGGTGTTTTAGCAACTGCCGGCGAGTCTCTGAGTTTTGGCGAGTCTGACGGAACGATCAACATGAGAATCAATCCGGCAGGGACTGTTCGATTCACACCTACGGATACTCCGGATACTTGCGATGCCGGGACTGAGGGCAGTCTTTATTACGATAATTCACTCAATGAATTTTGCGATTGTGACGGGTCGAGTTGGGCACAGATTGATGGAGGCGGGGCTTGTTAAAAACCATACGTTTTCTCATACTCGCATTTCTGGTTCTGAGTGTTAGTGAGGCTTGGGCGGCGACGTATTACGCAAAATCAACTGGTGGATGGTGCGGAGGCGCATCCCCCCGTTGTAACGGAACTAGCACTGCCGATGATCCTGGGTCAGGAACAAATCAAAATTGTGCGTGTAAATATCTTCAATTGATCCCCGGTTATTATGCGGACGGTAGTTCTGGCGGACAAGCTGGCATCATGTCCGGGGGCGATACTGTCATTGTTTTAGATGAAGCGGCTGTCGGGTATGCTTCCGATCTAACCGGATGTTCAACCGCTTTTCCTTATGGCTGTGTGATGCGCCCAATCCCTTCGGGGTCTGCGGGAAATACGACAAAAATATACGGCGCAAACTATGCCTCTTGCGCGGATGATTACAGCAATTTAACTAAGGTGTGGGGCAGAGAGCGGGCTGACCATATTTTTGATTTAGCCGGAAACGATTATATTGATTTTAAGTGCTTGGACATTACCGATAAATCTAGTTGTGTTTATAACGTTAGAACTCAAGCGCAAGACGGGACAAGTTCTTATGTCTGTAACCGATCAGGTTCTTATCCCTTGGGGGACCATGCCGATATCGGAATTAAGAGTTTTACCGGAACATCGACAAATGTGACATTGGATCATATTAAAATTACGGGTTTAGTTACTGGTATTCAGGCTCAGAAAAAGCAAGATTGGTCGGCTAATTATTTATATTTGGGGTTTAACAGTTCGTCGGGATGGGACAATGACGTAGATGCTGGTGGAGCAAGCTCCCCTAATCATGATGAAGGTGACATAACATTAACAAATTATACAAATATTTATGAAGGATGTGGTGAGGTTTGGAACAGTCGAGGTACGCCATATTATTGTACATCCCAAGATCAAAGCGGATATGGCGATGCCCATTCAACGGGTGGTGGCAATAACGCAAACTATACATTTAGAGATTGCCATTTTTACCACAACGTTTCTGATGATATAGATAACTTATATGACGACGGAACATCTACAACAATGAAAGTTGAACGGTGCGATTTCCAAGGTTCTTCTGGTCAGGCTATAAAGAGCGCGGCTAAGACGACCTACGTTGAAAATACTGTTGCAATTGGGAACTGTGGCTTCTTTAAGGAGAAATCATTTACAACATTTGCGTCAACTCAATCAGGAAGATCTGGATCAAATTGCAATAACAATACAGTGTGTGACGATAACGAAAATTCGGTTGGTTGTCAATGGATAGATGCAGATGCGGATAGTGAAATTGATGCGGGAGAAGGGGATTGTCCAGCATTTAATAACTGCCGTGCTGGGTCGGTTCTATCTTTTGATAATAAAGCAACAGGACAAAAATTCTATGTGAAGAACAGTACATTTTACAGTAATGGTGACACTATTATGACAATGGCTGGAGCTAATGTATGTAGTGGGGGCACTCTTTACGATATCCGTAACAGTTATTTTATATCGGGGATTGAGTTTAATGATGGGGCTGATAAAGCAGATTTCTTTTATTCAGATGGTTCAGGAAATTGTGCTGACGGCACTTTTAATCCCACGGAGGATTATAACTATATTATTAACTCAAAAGGTGGTTCTGGCGATGTGACAGGGGCGCACTCCAATTGGTCAAGTTCTGTCTCTCAATTTGTAGGTACAGTCCCACTTAATACATCATATTTAACCGCAACAGATGTTCTTTCTAATTTCTATTTAAACGCCGCCACAAATGACGCTGATGAAACGGTCACATGCCAGGGAGACTGCTCAGTGGATTATCAAAATTTTTCTCGTGGGGTTTCTTGGGATATTGGTGGTATTGAATACGGCTCAACTCCTCCCGAAGATTCGTGCGGTGACAACACCAAAGATGTTGGAGAGGTGTGCGACGGGACAGATTTAGATGGTGAGGATTGTGTATCTCAGGGTTTTGTGAGTGGAACATTAGCTTGCTCTGTCGGCTGCGGGTCCTTCGATACTTCAGGGTGCGTAGCTGCCGCAGCGACCCAAGCCAAAATGAGTGGGCGGGCGATCATAACAGGGAGATCAAAGATCCAATGATGAAGAAAATTTTCTCTTTATTGATCACATATTTTCTTTTGGTCAGTCAATGCTTCGCCACTACCGGGATTCCTGATTCAAGGATTTGGGACCCCATAGGGTTTGGTGGTGGGGGTTCCTACTCGATGATCCTTTCTGATAACACGACAGCAGGGAAATTGTATCTTTCGAGCGATGTTAATGATCCCTGGGTTTCAACGGACGCAGCCGAAACATGGACACAGATGCCGAATGCCGGATGGTATAACGATTTTACGGCGTTTATGGCGCAGTCACCAAGCGACCCTCTTACGTTGTGGGCCATAGGACGGGACACATATTTATCCGGGGGATCGGTTGTAAAAAGTAAAGATGGTGGAGAAACCTGGGCTAAAATGGCGTCTTTACCCGGAGTAACTCGCGGGTTTCAGTACATTTCCATTGATCCCAGTGATGATGATCATGTTTTCGTGGCGTCAAAAGGGAGTGTGTGGGAAACAACCAATGAAGGCGCAACCTGGGTGGAGCGGGTTGTTAAACCTTTTTCAAGCCGGGTTTCAACGCAATCCAATTGTACAAACGCTGGAGGGAGTTGGAGCGCATCAACGTCAAGTTGCTCAATCGGCCTGACGTTTGTTTATTATGATGTAGACACCAATGATTTAATTATCGGATCCGGGAGTTCCAATCCGGGATTTGGATTGACTCTAGGGATGGTCCGCTATGATTTGGACACTGACACTCAATCATACATTGATTTAACCGGGACCAACGCAAAGAGAAATTTTTGGTATGAAACATATTTAGATGGGGCAACAAAATATTTCTGCACGACGGCGGGGCAAAAAATTGCATGTTCTTCCGACTATTCGACGTGGAATTATACTGCCAATACTTATTGGGACTCAACATATTGGGTGCAGCATTTTGTTGTACACAAGACCAGCGGCGGAGTGCTCCGCTTTGTTGCAGATACTGCCTGGTCGGCCAGTGCATATATCCGGCTCCTGCAAAGAAGCGTTGATGGTGGCACAACGTGGTCGAGCGCTACAAAAACTAAAGCAAGCACGTCAGAAAATCCAACAAACGCTTTTTCAACCGGCGGGTTAAATGTCTTTAGCCTGACCGAAGATAATCACGACGAAGACACAATCTATATGACCAACGATTGGGCCGCTTACGTATCAACGAATGGCGGGGCTAATTTCTATGAGAAAACAAAAGGCGCCCAGGACACTGTTGCCACGGATGTTGATGTTGCTCCTAACGGAACGATGTTTATTTCGATGATGGACGCGGGAATAGCTTATAAATTAAAAGACAGCAGTACATGGGTTTCTGTTTTTCCAAATGCAACCTATACACAATCGGTTTGGGGTGGACATACCTGGCGAATATTGTGTCTTGGTACTCTGTCAGATTGGAACGCGGGAAATGGGGTTGTTGTTGCTACACACACCACTTATCAATCCGGAAAATATTATTGGACATATGTATTGCGCAGTACAAACAATGGAGCTAGTTTCACCCCAATATTGATTGTTGATAAACAACTTGCCAACGGTTTATGGGGTAACGGATACCCGCGTGGGTTAGCCATGTCGGCCGACCAGAATACAATGTATTTGTCGGTTGACGGGGACAACTGCAAATATAATGACTCTCTCCCCGCCACATGCCCTTCAGCATCAAACCCAACCCCTTCAAACTGGATTACCGGGGGGATTTTTATTTCCCGAGATCGCGGCGCGACTTGGGCCCGATCAAATGGTGACCCAAGGATCACTAAACTCTACGCAACCCGTCGTATTTTTAATGCGTTGGCCGTTGACCCTTCTGTGTCGTCGGGAAACACTGTTTTGTTTGGTGCATTTGGGTATCAAAACAGTTGGCGTTCTAAAGTTGCCGGATCAACAGACACAGAAAACCCCGAAACGGGGTGGGGGTATACCGGATCAACCGACTGGATTAGAAACATGAAATTTGGCAGTGATAATGTCCCTCTGTTGACAGGTGTTGTGGGTAGCGTTCCGGTTGTCTATCGATCAATTGACACTGTGTATGGGCAACATAACGGCGCCTGGGGGACATGGCAGAAGATGATTGATCTCCCCAACAGTGGGATGGCCGCCGGACTAGAAATCGACCCAGTAAATCCAAACAGGGTGTTTGTTTCTACCGTTGAAGGGACCGACGCCAAGGGAAACAGAAAAGTTTATGTGACATGGGACGCTCAAAAAGGGAATGCCGCAAGCTGGGTGGACATTACCGGAAACCTCCCGCTAAAAGGCTGTAACAACCTCAAGATCTATTATACGGATGATGACGCTGGCCGTATTGTTTGCGCCGCTGCGGGTGGAGGAGTGCTAGAGTTAGATATGGCAAGTACGACGTCGTTACATCCAGGGAAAATAGTCATAGGTGGGAGTACGATTGATGAATAAATTAAAATTCTTAGTGTTTATGCTGGTTGTCTTATCAATTGGGGCCAACGGAAAACCTGCATCGCGGGATTGGAAAAATGCTTTTTGGAACGGCGGCGGCGCATTTTTAACAACGACGTATGATCAAAAAGTCCCCGGTAGAATCTACGCTCTTTCGGACGTTTCAGGTTTGCATCTTTCAATAGATGGGGGAGAAAATTGGGACTTGTCAAACCGCGGCGTTAAGACAGCCTCTTACGCGTATCTCCACCAAGCTCAAGCTGATCCAAACATAATGTATCTCATCGGACGAAAATTTCTACGCAGCAATAACCGGGGCCGTGATTGGGTTGCCGTCCAGGACTATTCTGCTTTCACAACCCGAGCGTTTAGAAACATCGCAACAGACAGAACGGATGCGTCGATTGTTTTTGTGGCTGACCAGAACGGAAGAATCTACCGTTGTACGGAGTACGGTGTCTCATGTTCAGAGTATGACAGACCCGTGACAAATAACACGATCCGTTTTCTCTACATCACACAAGACAACCGCTACCTAATCGTCGGTTTCTCGACAACGGGGATGCTCCGATATGATCTAACAAACGACACCTCAACGGCCATCACTTTGTCTGGCACCAACGCCCTGAGAAATTGGGATTTCTCAACTTTTAATAGAGACGGAGTCGAATGGCTGTGCGTTGCAGCGGGGCATAATATTCAATGCTCTTCTAATGGCGGAGGGTCCTGGGGGATTGTGTCGAGTGACCTGACAACAGATTCCGCATGGTTTATTTCCGCGATAGGTTCGCGTCAACTGGCAAATGGCCGCACCCGTCTTATTGGATATGTACGACAAATATCCTCACCATACGGGTCAAATCAAATAAAAGTGAGTGATGACACCGGTGAGACTTGGTCGAGTGATACCGCATATAATTTCACCAACGACATCATTAATGACCCCTCGAAAGAATGGGGTGCCTTTGGCTCAGTGGGTAACATTTATCACTTTGATTTTAACCCCTTCAATGAAGATGAGGTTATCGTATCGACTGACTGGTTAATCGCGATCTCATCGGATGGCGGCTATAATTGGGCGCAGAAAGGGAAGGGTGCAAGCAATCAAGTTATAACCGATTGCGAAGTGGCCCCTGATGATATAGGAACAACTTTTTGCTCCGGCATGGATGTTGGTCTATATCGGTCTGAAGATGGGCTCCAATCTTGGGATGCAATATTGCCAAACACTGACGTTAATGACCCACAAGGATTTGCTGTCGCAGGGCATCATTGGAGTATTGAGTTGCTTGGTGATGCTGATGCCTGGAATAATCACGAAGGTACGGTGGTTGTTGCCACGTCTCAATGGACCGATTTCATCCCACGGGTTTGGTCATGCTCTGATAATGGGGACACCTGTGTTCAAGGGACCGGGCTTCCCACAGTACCTCTCACATTCCCCTCTTGGAGTTCTTCAACGAATTACGTTGTGGGAAATCAAGTGGCTTCGACAAATGCGGGAAACCCCACAATATATATTTGTATTCAAGACCACACAAATAAAACGCCTGCGAATGGTGCTAATAGCGATTATTGGGCTGTCGATGCTAATTCAGTTCACGCCCCAGCATGGGGTATTGGTTATCCGAGAGCACTGGCAAAAGGGGCCAATGATAAATTGTGGCTTTGCATTGATGGATATTCTCCAACTCCGACGCAATACGGCGGAATTTTTACCTCAGAAGATGCTGGATTAAACTGGACAAGGACAACACAACCTGATCAATGGAAATGTATGAATGGTATCGCTGTTGACCCGACAGACGCAACAGGTAACACCGCCATATTCACAGAGTTTTGGTATGCAGCACCAAATAACCCACATGGATATAAAACCTCTAACGGTGGCATAAACTGGACGGATGGCGGGATCGAACAATATGTTGGATGGGATCTGGCCTATTCTGCGTCGGGAAAAGCCTATAAGACAGGACAGAAAACCGGCCCTCAAGTCTATACCTCTTTTGATGGGGTTACCTGGTCAGAAATGAAACAACTTAACTCAACAGCAAATAACGCGGACGGTTTGGTTTTTGATCCCGATAATCCGGAACGGCTGTTTGTGTCGGTCAATGACGCTACAAACATAGGCCCAGGAACAGGGGTTGGGATTAATAACACCGTGTATATGACTGACGATGCCAGCTCTGGTTCAGGGGCAACATGGGTGGACCTAACAGGTAATTTTGATTGTCCTTCAGGCATTCATAAATTGGCCATCAACAAAAAATATGGGAAGGCTGGCTTATTAATTGCGGCAACAGACGGGTGTGGTGTTAAAACTTTAGAGCTAACACCGACAGTGAAAACTAAATTAACAGGCGTTAGTATCCATTGAGGTTTCAATGACGGATAAAGCATTCAGCAACCTTGAGAAGTTCGGCGTCTCATTCAGGTTTCTGACACCTGTGCTCATAGCGGTGGTTGGATATTTTACCGTGCAGACACTTAACTCCATCGACAACAAGTTTGAAAAGATAGATATGAAGTTTGAGACGTTCATAGCGTCTTATCACGAAATGGACAAACGGGTTGACAGATTGGAACAAAAAACAGGGAAATGGACTGGGAAATTGTATTAGAGCTTAAACTCTACGCCGTCTACCTAAGGGGATATGTTGACAAGCGAAGAACTAAAATAAATAAGAAACATTCTGAATTACATGGAAATTCAGATCAAGAAGTTAGAAGATGCCGTGGATATAGCAGACAACAAGTTATCAGAGATAGCAGTGGCTACGGACGCGATTCGGTTTGATCTTGAGGAGCTGAAGAAAAGGATAAACAATTAATGATCGCTACAACTATTCTTTTAGCGGTTTTAAGTGGATTTCTTTACCGATTGGGAGGGTTAAGTAAAGAACAGGCCAGTCAACAAATCCCGTGGTGTCCGTCGTGGATTATTAATTCCAAGACGAGGGACGTTGGATGTTCGCTGTTGGCTGTCTTGTGGATGATTTTATTTTACCCGCACGTTCACTGGTATGTTCATTTGATTTCTTTTGGTTTGATGTGGGGCGCGCTCTCGACTTATTGGGATTTCTTAAACGGGAAGGATAATTTTTGGCTTCACGGTTTTGGTGTCGGCGTAGCGTTCATTTTCTACGCAATCGCAACGGGTGATTGGATAGGGTTTAGCGCCAGATGCTTGGCGTTGGCTATTCTCATGGGCGCATGGTGCGCCATATTCAAGAATGATTGGATAGAGGAGTTGGGCAGGGGAGCGTTCATTATCGCAACATTGTTGATTTTATTAATCTAGGAGGTCTTATGCCAGAAGAATTACTAAATTTGTTCGGTTCAAAATATGTGCAGATGTTCACGACTATCTCAACGATTTATCTTTTGTTCTATGTCTTTATCAAAGGTGTTCGTGATGCTATCGACTCGACGCCGGAAACAGACGATAACGCTTTCGAGAAATTTGTGACGCTTTTAGGCAAACTTGCCAAGCTGTTTACATTGGGACAACGCCCAACCGAGAAGAAATGATGGACAAACTCGGTAAATTCTTTGATGTCGCTTATGCCATACTGTCAATATGGGTTTACCGTATTACCATTTCAGAAGATAAAAGGAAACAAGTAAATGAAATGTTCAATGAAGCCGACAAGGCTATTGATGAGCGTCGTTATGATGATGTGCTTGTTATCTGGAGCCGGATGCGGAACGTCTAGGGTTATTGGTAAGACCTATACGGACGAGAATGGGTACTACTGTTTGTCTCAAGAGACTCTAAGAACGATCAATGTAGTTATTAATAACGCCCCGAAGAAGAAGGTTGTTGTTAATCCGATTTGATTTTGTCCTTAATCTCCTCAAGCAACGCCGAGTTATAACGGGTGCAGTAGGCGGTTGCGAATGGAGCAAATGTATTGGTTTTAGCCAAATCCATCAACTTTAATGCCTCATCGCATTTCTCCCGCCATTTCTCGGCGTCGTCAGGCTGACATTTCATCATGCACTCATGGTAATGTTTTAACCCCTCTAAATAATAATTAGGGCCGGTTCCAGCATTTCCGTTAAGAATCTTTATTGATGGATAAATACAATCGTATTGACATTTCGCGGATTCTTTGGTTTCGGGTTGTTCTTCTCCAAAAGCATTAATTTCTTCATTTGTCATCATCACTTTCTCGCCATTAACAACACAAGCATACTTTGGAGGATTTGATGTGTACAAAGTCGTATAATCACAATATAAAGTTTCCGCCCCCGCCACGACGAAGCCCATGAAGAAGCCGCCCGTCCAAAGGCAGAAGATCACAAGGCATCCTCTAAGTAGATTTCGCGTCATTGTTTTTTCCTTCACTTCTCAATATTAATTCCCCAAGCCATTTTGTAATGCGAGGGTCTTGGCCGTTTCCAATACATTTAAGTCGGTCCACCCTATTGGTAATCCCATTAGCCACTCGCCGAACTCTGGATGCGCTTGGCCATATTCTTCCGTCTGACTGTAGTGATTCAGCAAAACGTAGTGAGGCCATTTTATTTGATGATTCTGCATTTGTCTTAATACCTTCTCCCTTGATCGGAAAGACTCTTTGTAATCGACTGCCTGCGGGGTAGGCCACAATGTAAAGGCGTAGTCTTCGATGGTGTCCACCAAAGATTGAACTGGATAGCATTTGCCATTCCGCATCATACCCGATTTCGGCCAACCCTCCGAGAACGAGTCCATGCCCTCGAACAAGAAGGCCTGCGACATTTTCCACAATCGCATATTGTGGTCGTAACTCGCAAATGAGTCTAAGCTGTTCAAACCAAAGACTTGATCTTGTTCCATGAATCCCCTCTGCGTTGTTTTTTGCTACAGATATATCTTGACATGGGAAACCGCCACTAA
>ERZ761584.115-NODE-115-length-31106-cov-24.958552_pt1 | contig 31106 bp, 33 predicted proteins | sample MGYA00512168_ERZ761584 | MGnify/ENA primary metagenome ERZ761584 (study PRJEB28899, sample SAMN03785564) | bioreactor sludge metagenome | biome: EBPR Sludge; feature: EBPR Bioreactor; material: 0.22µm filtered reactor supernatant | place: Saint Lucia: Queensland...
ACGAAGGCGCACAGGGCTGGCGCGTGGTGTGCATGCTGCTGGCCGAAGAGGTGCGGAAGCAGCGCGACGAACTTGGGAAGATGCGAGCCTTTGCGCAGGACGTAATGCAGTGTTGGCCGATGGGCGACCTTGACGGAGGGTCGCTGCAAGACACGGCTGAGAAGTACGGCCTTTTGCGGCCAGAGACTCGGCATGAACCGTGCGGCGAAGGATGCGCTTGTGCCGAATATGCGCTGCCTGTCGAATTCGCTGACGGAGTGACGTGCTACCGCAAGACGCCATTGCTGACGGGCAAGACACATAACGCGAAGTAGACGTCACTTTTGACGTATACGCTGGCCAACGCGGCGCACCTAAACACAGACGGCACGAGGCTTCCGGGCAGAGTGTCGATTTATTGACGGAGTTTTACGGCATGAACAAAGAAGAACTGCTAGTCATCATTAAACTGCTCTCGGCGCTTGAGTCGTGGAGCTTTTCGACGGGCAAGCTGCTACCCGACTACCTGCATGAAGACTTGCAGAATACGGTGGATCGGCTTTGCTCGGAGGTGTTGAAATGAAAGCAACGAGAGAAGAAATACTGGCGCTGTGGGAAGAATCCGGTGATAACTGGCAGGGTATAGGAGTTGCCGACATTATCGACTTCGCAGCACTGGTCGAACAACGCCTGATTGAGAAGATCAAGGAACAGTGCGTTGGCGATTTCGTTTTCAACTCTTTCGGGGGTTGGCAACAGATGGCCGAGAACTGGCGCGAATCCCCGTACTGCAACCCGGAGGAAATCGCAAGTGACGTTGTATCGCTCTACCGTCTCCCGGAGGATGTATGAAATGAACAAGACAATCACATACAACACTGACACGCATCAGCTTATGCCGAAGGTGTTGACGAAGAAGATGCTAGAAGAAGTCGAAAAAGCTGTCTGCCTGTCGGATGAAGAAGTGTATGCAGCGCTACTCGCCGCAGCCCCGCAGCCTCCCGAGCAGGAAGCCGAGCCGGTTTATTGGGTTTACACAATCAACAAAAGTCACACAATTGGGAGTGTAGAAAAGCCTCCAGAGGATGCTTACGACGAGGGGACATTGGTTGCATTGTATGACCACACCCCCGACAGTGCGGCAGAGATTGCACGGCTGCAATCTGAGAACAAAGACTACGTCGAGAACATCCTCAAGTTGATTGCTACAGTCAAGTACATGACAGGCATTGGAGAACGCGGATTAGGTCGCACAATAAAGGATGACGAACTGCCAGAGAAGTTCCTTCTGGCATATGTCAGATCGTTAGAGAATGAGATTGCACGGCGATGAACCTGGCGCTCCAGTTCTACCGGCGCGGGCCGCGAGCGGTGATGACGGACGAGCGCGTGAAAGACCGGCACATTCAGGTGTCGCGCACGTTTCCGGCTGCTGCGTAGTGCCGCCCAACGCTGGCAATGAGCGGCCGCCGGTAGGCGGTCCGATCGATTAACTAGTTGGGCTGCGAACACCCGGAGAAGATGATGGCGACAATGACAGTTGCACGGCTGCACAAGATGCTCGGCGAATTGGTCGATAGCGGGCAAGGCCGCCGGCCTGTGTGCGTGAATAAGGCGAGCTTTTATCACCCGCTCGAAGGCGACGGCGTTGCGATCCTCGACGTGACGGAAGCGAAGGCAGAAACAATCGTTATGGCAGATGACGACGGATGGACTGCCACGAACAAGGACGGCAGCGAGAAAACTCGCAAGGTATTTGTTATCGGTGGCGGCCATGCGCGCGATTAAGCCGCCCAACGCCGACGTGTGCGGACTGCCGCACGGAAAGGAAGACAAATGACCACTGAGCCTATTGCGGCAGGTCCGCTCGAAGCGTCAGTTGGACGGCGGACGCTGGCATATGCAGTGTTTGCAGACAACGGGAATATCCGCATCTGGTCGCAAGACCGTGACCCGGCGCGAAAACTCGCAGAGTCGGAAGGTTTGCCGCTGGTGCCGTTGTGCTCGGCGGCGCTGCTGGAAGAAACACTCGATTTGCTGGCGGTCATGTTCGACGCCTACGAAGGTGGCGCGGACTGCTACGAAGACCCGGAAGATTGCGCCGGTCATCTGGGAAAGGCTGTGCAACTGGATGAGGCCACGTTCGACAGGATCGCCGACCTGCTGAATGAACACAGGCCGCGCAACCCCGGCACAACGACGCCCAACGCCCGAAGTGAGGCGGATGCACTGGCAAAGGAACTTATCGCCAAGCACGGAGGGAAATAGCATGAAAGAAGTCATAGACCAGTATGGTGCGCGCCACAGGTTCAGCGACGAGCACTTCTTCGAGGTGTATGTCGATGCCCTGCAAGTATCCATCGAGCGCGATGACGAAGTGTGCTGCGTAGCTCGATTTCCAAATCCTGCCCGCTACGGTGAGGTGAGCGAAGATAGCTGCCTGTCAATGCGCGAAGTCCCTCATGGAATCGCAGCGCGTATTAAAGAACTGGAAGCACAGCTTGCCGCAGTGACGGCAGAGCGGAACTCCTATGTTCAGGGTTGCAAGATTCAAATTCCTACTCAGACGATGGAGTATGAGTTTGCCAACCACTACCGGCGCGGGTATGACGCTGCAACGGCCACTTGTGGAAAGCAACTTGCCGAGCACCAAGAAAAACTCACCGAACTCCAAGCCCTGCTGGCGAAGAAGGATGAGGCGTTGCATAAGTGCTCTGCGCAACTAGCGCGGCTTGGTTATTCCGCAAACCATGCGGATGAAGCCCTCGCCCTCACCAGCCCTTCAACCGCGTTGCGTCAGCATGATGCTGAGTTGCTGCGGAAGGTGCCGAAGGAAACGGGCCACTACATCCTCGGCAATGATCCGTGCATCCTTGCGGCTGACTTGCTTGACCTTGCCGACCAGATAGAGAAGGGGGAGTGATGAGTACATACTATTCATTGTGCTGCGACAAATGCAAAGAAGAAGTTTCGTTCGTATGTCGAAACTTCCCTGACCGGTGGTCGTTTATGTTCGGAGAGGACACGAAACGTGAAATCCCGGAGTTCATGCGTAAGCACGAGTTGTGTCTTGAGCACATCCGAGTCATTAGCGAGCACGACTACAGGTATGGAGACTATTCGGAATTCACCCTAGAGAAGGGGGAGTGATGAAAACAACGTACCCCGTCATCACCGATGGCGGACCCCTTCTGCTATCTGCAGACGTAGGACTTGAACCCGCAGAGCGCACTCGCATCAACCTGTATGGGGCCTTGACCGAGGACGCACACAAGGCCGTTTCTCGGGCGGTGCACGCAGCGCTTCAGGGAGTACACTGCAAGGTATCCGTGGATTTCTGCGAGGACGTACAGTCCGGGGATTCGTGCTGCCTTGCCATCGCTGTCGCCGTGCGTGCACTGCTGAAAAACAAGTCCATCCGTCCGTGGCTGGCGTTCACTGGAGGCGTGAGCAGTGGCGGTATCGTCACTCCCGTTGGTGATGTGGAAGATAAGCGGAAAGCAGTAGAAGCGGCACAACATACCCTGATCGCTCCGGCGTATGGGTCTTTCGATAACCCGGCTATCGTCCGTGTGGCAACCCTGCACGACGCGTGCCTTGTAGCTCTGGAGGAATGATGGCAGCAGTCATACCTGTTTTTATCGACGCAGAGACCTTCTGGAGCCCCACCCACAGCCTGACCAAGATGTCGCCTATCGCGTACGTCATGCACCCCGAGACGGAGATCATCAGTCTGTCGTACAAATTCGGCAGTGACCGGACGTACTGCATCTTCGGGGAGGACAAGATTCGCACATGGATCAACGCCGTAGATTGGTCGGACAAGCTCGTGATCGCCCACAACATGTCGGGCTTCGACAGTATGATCCTTGCATGGCGCTTTGGCGTTAAGCCCAAGATGTGGGGGTGTACCCTCGCTATGGCACGTCCGATCCACACCAAGACCACGGGCAACTCGCTGGCCAAGCTGGTCGAGCACTACGGGCTGGGCGTCAAGGACAACTCAGCACTGGTCAATACGCGGGGCAAGCACCTCAAGGACTTCACGGCGGAAGAACTCGACGCCATGCGCGAGTACAACAAGGCTGACACCGAGCAGTGCGCGGCGCTGTTCAAGAAGCTCCTGCCGCTAACCAGTAAGGATGAGATGCGCTTGATTGACATGACGATCCGTATGCTCGTGGAGCCCCAGTTCGAGGTCGACACCCCGCTGCTGGAGAGGACACTGAAAGAGGAACGCGCCCGCAAGAAACAGATGCTGGTCGACCTCGCCACCATGACCGGAGCGTACGAAAATGGGATGTCGGATGAGGACGCCGCCGAGGCCGTATGTAAAGTACTTGGTTCTGCAGCAAAGTTCGGGGATTTGTTGCGCGACCTTGGCGTTGAAGTTCCGCTCAAGATCAGTCCAACAACTGGCAAAGAGGCTCCGGCGCTCGCCAAGACGGACGAAGGGTTTCTTGCGCTTACTGAGCACGCTGATCCGGTCGTTGGTGCGGCTGCGAACGCCCGCCTTGGTGTCAAATCGACGCTCTTGGAAACTCGTATTGAAGCGTTTCTGGCTGCTGCCGGTGCTGCGGGGGGAAAACTTCCGGTCCCGCTGAACTACTACGGCGCAGATACAACAGGCCGCTGGTCGGGGTGGGCCTATAACCCCCAGAACCTACCCCGCGTGAGCGGCAACAAGCCGTCCAACGCACTGCGCAACTGCCTCAAGGCTCCGCACGGACACAAGATCGTTGTGGCTGACCTGTCAGGTATCGAGCTGCGGGTGAACCACTTCTTGTGGCGGGTGCCGTCGAGCATGGCGCTGTTCCAAGCCGACCCGGAGAAGGCTGATCTGTACAAGGACTTTGCGAGCGGGCTCTATGAAACTTCTGTGGATGCAGTTACGAAGGACCAACGGCAGGTCGGTAAGGTCGCGCATCTGGGGCTGGGGTTTGGGGCCGGTGCGGCGACGTTCCAGAAAGTTGCGAAGCTCATGGCCGGTATCACGTTGTCGCAGGCCGAAGCCTTGGCGATTGTGAACAAGTGGCGGGAGTCCTACACGGAGATCGCCAAAGGATGGCGTACATGCCACGAGGCCCTGCAGAAAATCTACGTCGGTATCGAAGAAGCCATCGACCCGTGGGGCCTGTGCTGGACGTGCAAGGAGGGTATCCGCACCCCGAAGGGCATGATCCGCTACCCGAATCTACGACAGGAGCAGAACGATGAAGGCAAAAAGGAATGGGTCTACGGCGAAGGCCGTCACAAAGCTCGCATCTACGCCGGGAAGGTTACGGAGAACATCGTCCAGCACCTTGCGCGGGGCGTCATTGCTGACAACGCTCTGGCTATTCAGAAAGCACTCGGTCTCGCGCCCGCCCTCACTGTCCATGACGAGTTGGTCTACGTTGCTCCCACTGGGCAAGCCGAAGAAGTTCTTGGCCGCGTTCAAGAGACTATGCGCACCCCGCCAGTATGGTGGCCGGAACTGATTACATGGTCCGAAGGTGACATCGCTGACACCTATGGAGCCGCAAAATGAGAGCTTGGTCATTCAGTAGCCTGAACACGTACTTCACCTGCCCCCGGCAGTACTACCTGACGTACGTCACCAAGGTCATTCCTTACACAGAGACCGACGCGACACGCTGGGGTACAGAAGTTCACTTGGCGCTAGAGGAGTACGCCCGTGACGGAAAGCCACTGGCCGACAAGTATGCCCCGTTCAAGCCGTACGCGGATAAGATTCTGTCGCTCCCCGGAGACAAGTTCTTCGAGCAGAAATTTGCACTGACAGAAGCCCTCAAACCATGCGATTTTGAGGCCCCGGAGGCGTGGGTTCGCGGTATCGTAGACGTTGGCGTGCTGGCCCCACCCAGAGCGTTGGTTAACGACTGGAAGACAGGCAAGGTTCGCCCGGACTCAGACCAGTTAAAGCTGTTCGCCGGGTTCATATTCCAGTCGTACCCGCATGTAGAAACCGCCAAGACCGTTTATACTTGGTTGGCGCACAAGCAGACGACCTGTGAGACGTACCATCGTGACCAATCACCGATCATCTGGCAGCACTTCATGGCTAAAGCCAACAAACTGAAGGCGTCGTACGACAAGGACAAGTGGCTGCCAAACCCTTCCGGCCTGTGTAAAGGGTGGTGCGGTGCCGGACGCGCCAATTGTGAATTCTGGTGTCCGAAAAAGAAGTAGCCACTAACAAGTAACCTACTACGAAAGGCATAGATCATGACGTACACACCCTTCGACAACCATACGAACGAAGAACTGATGCGCGAGGTGTGCAACAAGGAAGACCCGACCGATCTGGAACTTGCCCTGATGGAACGACTGGAAATGGCCGAGCACGACCGGGACGAGTGGAAGGCTGAGGCCGAGCGACTGGCCAACGCACAGGTGGTGCTGCTGTGACCCCGGAAGGCCGAATTAAGGAACGTTTGAAGAAGCTGCTCAAGGCGCACGGAGCGTACTACCACATGCCCGTGCAGAACGGAATGGGGGCTCCATCACTGGACTTCGTATGTTGCCACCGAGGCAGGTTCTTCGCCATCGAAACGAAAGCCGGTAACAAGAAGATGGCCGAGCGGCAGGAGCATACGGCCAGCGAGATGCGCAAGGCCGGGGGGTTGGCCTTTTTGGTCAACGAGGTTGAAGGACTGGATATTCTGGAGGAGTGGTTGAATGGATGACGCCGACCGCGCAGACAGCGACATCGAAGTGCTGCTGGCCTACCAGATAAACGTGGCGCGGAAAGCCCCGCCCCCCATGCCCGCCGTAGGGCAGTGCTACAACTGCCATGAAGGGGTACCCCCGGGCCACCGGTTCTGTGACTCGGACTGTGAGCAGGATTACCAACGAAGGAAAAGGAGTTTGTATGGTTAAGTCAAGCAAACAGAAACTCGCTTACATGAGCGAATACCAGAAGCGCCCCGAGAACGTGGAGAAGCGCGTGGATCGCAACCGCGCACGACGCCAAGCCATTGCCGCCGGGCAAGCCCGGGTCGGAGACGGTACCGAGGTCGATCATAAGGTTCCACTGGACAAGGGCGGCAGCGACAAGCGCAGCAACACCCGCGTCATCAGCGCCAAGGAAAACCGTGGGTGGCGCAAGGACCATCCGGACATGTACGGGAAGGGGAAGAAATGAGCGACGGAGCCTCTGACATGGTGTTGGAAGAACGCAGCGCCTTAGCGGTTCAAGAAGGTGGGGACCACTACAAGAAGATGCGTATCCAGCCCGTGGAGTACATCCACGCCAACAACATCGGGTACTTTGAGGGGTGCGTGATAAAGTACGTGTCCCGCTGGCGGCGCAAAAACGGCAAAGAAGACCTCCGCAAAGCCATCCACTTCATTGAACTGCTGCTAGAACTGGAGGAGCAGAATGCTAATCAGCCGCAAGCACAGGGCACTGGTACTCCGGGTTCGTGACCCGGAGCGGATCACCACAGTCATCCCGAAGGCCAAGCGGTTTTTCCACAACGGTAAAGAGTTCGTCGCAGTCAAGCACGGGGTCGATGAAGTCAAGGTTCTAGGCAACATCGGCATTCCGGCACCCTCCCCGATCAAGTATTACTACGAGTGGCCGGGGCAGTTCAAACCGTACATACACCAACAGGAAATCGCGGCCTTTCTATCCCTCAACAACAGGGCTTTTAACCTAGGAGACATTGGCGTTGGTAAGACCATAAGCACCCTGTGGGCCTACGACTACCTTCGTAGCACCGGAGCGGTTAGGCGTGCCTTGGTCGTGTCCCCGTTGTCCACGCTTGAGCGTGTGTGGGCGGACGAGGTATTTCGTAACTTTCCGCACCTAGAGACTGCAGTTTTGCATGGTAGTAGAGAGAAACGCTTAAAGCTACTGGCCCAAGACGCGGACCTGTACCTCATCAACCACGATGGCCTGAAGGTAAGTGGTATCGTAGAGGCGCTGAATGAACGCCCGGACATTGATCTGGTAATCGTGGACGAGGTGTCACAGGTGGCGCGTACAGCAGGCGCGGATAGGTACAAGGCGCTCCACCGGGTAATCAACAGGCAGTGTGCCCGCAGGGCGTGGGGGCTGACAGGTACGCCGATTCCGAATGCGCCTACCGATGCGTGGGCCCAGTGTCGCCTGCTGGTTCCCGAGAAGGTGCCGCCCTATTTCTCACGGTTCAAGGACACCGTGATGCGGCAGATCAGTAACTTTGTTTGGGTACCCCGCCCTGAAGCGCTTAATATCGTGCAGGAAGCCATGCAACCCGCCATTCGGTACCATCGGGATGAATGCATCGATCTCCCCCCGTGTATCTATGAGACTCGTCAAGTGGAGCTTACCCCTGCTCAGAAGAAGGCGTACAAGGACATGCTGACCAAGTTGAAAACGGAGATTGATGGTGGTGAGGTTACTGCGGTTAACGAGGCAGTCAAGGCTCAGAAGTTGCTACAAATTCTGACAGGCGCTGTACTGGATGGGGACGGGCAAGTTCTGGACGTTCAAGCGGGTCCACGCATGGATGTGGTGCGCGAGATAGTTCTTGAAGCTGGCGCAAAGACACTGGTATACGTGCCTTTTGTGGCTGCGGTAAAGTGTGTTGCGGAATATTTACGACACCACGGCATTGCTACCGAGTTCATCCATGGAGGGGTGCCAAAAGCTGAACGGGACAGAATTTTTACAGCGTTCCAAGGTACAAGTACGCCGCAAGTTATCGTCGCACAACCGGCGACACTCAGTCATGGTTTGACTTTAACGGCTGCTAACACTATAGTGTGGTTTGCTCCTGTGACTTCCGCAGATACTTACACACAAGCCTGTGGTCGTATAGTTCGGCAGAGCCAGACAAAGACACAGGTAATTATCCACCTCGAAGCCACCGATCTGGAGCGTAGGTACTACAAACGCTTGAAGGACAAACAGCGGGTCGAGGGCACGCTATTGGAGATGATCCGTGAAGCGAGAACCACATAATGCAGAAGACTACGTAGGCCGCACCTATGAGCGATTAACGGTCGTTAGCCGCGCCGAAAACTCCCCTGCAGGGAGCCGCCGATGGCACTGTCTGTGCCTATGCGGGAAAGCCACGGTTGTATCCAGTGCGCACCTCAACAGCGGGCATACTAAATCTTGTGGATGCTGGAGTAAAGCCCGCACTACGAAACACGGGAAGTGCCACTCCCGCGAGTACGTTATCTGGCAGCAAATGAAGGAGCGATGCTACAACCCGCGCAAAGCAGCATACCAACGGTACGGTGCTAGAGGGATTACGGTGTGCCCCCAGTGGCTAGGGGCGGACGGGTTCGTTAGGTTCTTGGCGGATATGGGGCCGGCTCCTGATGGGTATTCGCTGGACCGCATCGACAATGATAAAGGGTACGCCCCAGAAAACTGCAGATGGACGGATAACTTTACGCAGTACCGCAACCGTAGGCAGACGGTATGGCTGACCTACAACGGAAGAACACAATGCCGCAAGGACTGGGCGCGGGAGTACGGTGTCGATGAAGCCACCCTAGCACAACGACTTAGTAGAGGGTGGGAATTGGAAAAAGCCCTGACTACGCCGCCAATGAACTCCGGCGGGGGTCGGAAGTCACGTGTAACGGTTTGACACGGAGGTTATGATTATGTACAGTTGCTAACACGTAAGCACACAGGAGCAGCACATGAAAGGTATAACCCGAGCAGAGGTCGCCGCCAAGGTCGGCGTACACAAGCAGACCATTTGGAGGTGGTCGAAACAGAAGCTGTTCCCGGCTCCGGTTCAGATCGGACCGAAGACGTGGCGCTGGCTTGAAGAAGATGTCGATAACTGGCTAACAAGTAAGAAGGAGATGAGAAATGAAAGTATCGGAGCTGCCGAGCAACAAGCTGGTGGAGATTTACATCCAGCTTAGGGACCGCCGGGCGCAGCGCAAGGCGGCCTACGAGAACGAGGACGCCGACGACAAGACCAAGCAGGAGAAGATCGAAGCCCTGCTGCTGGTGAAGTTCAACGAAGAGGGTGTGGAGTCGGTGCGTACCGAAGCTGGTACAGCATACAAGACCACGCGAGTTTCCACTTCGGTGGCCGACCGTGATGCGTTCTTCGATTTTGTCCGCGCCAACAACGCCTTCGACATGCTGGAAGCACGTGCGTCCAAGGATGCCATCAAGCAATACCGTGCGGCCAACGACGACCTGCCGCCGGGGATCAACTGGTCCGAAGCCATCGTCGTCAACGTTCGGAGGAGCTGATGCAAGAAGACAAAACCGAAGCACTCATGGAGAAACTTGGCGCTACCTTAGCGGCGTCCGACTTCAACTCCATTGATCTGGTTGACCCCCTGCTGTTCGTACTGGCTGATGTCATGGCCCACGCATCGGGCCGGGAGCTGGACGAAAAGCTGTTCGTGGAAAGCATGTTCATGCTGCGCGGTATGTACCGTTTCCACTGTAACGCACTTACTGAAACACCTGATACCATTACCATCCAATAAGGAGATGAAAATGAGCAACCTCATTCCGTTTGAATCCAAGGCCGGTCTCCCGGCATTCCTGCAAGCCGACGCCGAAGTCGGTGGCAACCTCGCGGCATTCTCCAGCGGCCCCGGCTACCCGGTCATCTCGATCAAGGGCAAGGTCTTCCACATCAAGCGCGGCGACGAGCAGGCCCTGATCTGCAAGCCGGGCGAAGACGAACCGGCGGCGTCCATCGAGGTGGTCATCCTCGGTATCGGCCCGAACGGCAAGGAGTCTGCCAAGACCTTCTACCCGGAGGGCTACACCGAGGGCTCGACTGCCAAGCCCACCTGCCACTCGGATGACGGTATCACCCCGAACGCCGACGCGCAGGAACCGCAGGCCAAGAAGTGCGCCCTGTGTCCGCACAACGCCAAGGGGTCCAAGCCGACCGCCACCAACCCGCAAGGCAAGGCATGCTCCAGTGCCAAGCGCCTCGCGGTAGCCACTGCGGACGCCATCGACGATCCGATGCTGCTGCGTGTCCCGGGCGCTTCCATCGTGCCGCTGAGTGATTTCCTGTCGCTCATCAAGGGCCGTGGTGTTCCGAACTCGTTCGGCGTGGTGACCAAGATCGGCTTCGACTACTCGGTGGCCCACCCGGCACTGACGTTCAAGCCTGTTGGTTTCGTGGATGCGGGTACCTACGCGGCGGCCAAGGAAGTCTCTACCGGTTCCATCGTGGCGGCAATCACCGGGGCCTCCACCGTGCAGGCCCTCCCGGCCCCTGAAGCCGTCGAAGAAGCCCCGAAGCCCGCGCCGAAAGCCGCTGCTAAACCGGCAGCCAAGGCGGCCCCGAAGCCCGCTCCTGCGGACGATGACGACCTGCCGACTACCCCGAAGGCGACCGTCAAGGTGGAAGGCACGGCCCCGAAGGCCGCACCGAAGCCGGAACCCGCTGTGGTTGAAGCCACGGATGCTGGTCTGGACGCTGCGCTCGACGATCTGGACTTCGACGACTAATCCCCCGGAGGGGCGCGTCTCCCCAACGCGCACTTTTTCCAGCAGGGGCTTCGGCCCCTTCTTTTCCCTCTGGAGATTCACATGGACTTCAGCATCATCACGCGGGCCGGGATTTCCCAAGCGGATTTCGCCGAGCTACTGGGTGTCTCCCGCGTCACCGTCAACCACTGCATCAACAAACCCGGGTACAAACTGACCACTGAGAACGCGACTAAGGCGGAAGGAATTCTCCACATTCTGGAGCGCCTTCTCGAATTGGAAAAGCTACCACGTGCCATTGCGCCTAAAGACAAAGCGGCCAAAGCCCTGCTGATGGCGCAGCTCCACAAGGTCGTGCAAAAGCACCTTGATCCGAAACCTGCTAACGCGTAAGCTAGTCCGTCTGACATGGGGGATACATGGATACGGCAACATTTCTAAAAACGATCCTGCCGACAAGGGGGGTCATCTTCGTGGCGAAAATCAAACGCCGCCCCGGCCACCCCAAGGGGGACCAAACCATCCAGTACCCCGTAGCAGACGCGGACGAAGCCGCAGACAAGGCACTGGAACTCAACAGCAAATACCCCGCTGACAACGTGTACTACGCGATGGCCTCCTACAAGGAAGTCATCTACAAGAAGGCGGGGGATTTCGAGTACGCGTCAGGCCGCACCCAGTCCAACGCACTGAACGTCAAGAGCCTGTGGCTCGACTGGGATGTGGGTAAGGAAGGCGCCTACGCCACCCGTGAAGAAGCACTGGCAGGCATCAAGCAGTACGTCACCGAGACGGGGCTGCCGACACCAGTCATAGTCAGTTCTGGGTATGGCATCCACACCTACTGGCCGTTCACGGAAGAAGTTACCGCCGCCGAGTGGGAATCCATCGCAGCCTACCAGCGCCTGATCTGGCGGCACCTCGGCCTCAAGGTGGATGCGGCGTGCGACAAGGACTGCGCCCGGGTGCTGCGTCCGACGGGCACTCACAACCGCCGCACTGGGCAGGAAGATCGTCTGGTCAAGGTCGTGAGCAAGACCGTGCCAGCACTGCCTGCCATGGAGTACAAGCGCCTCCTCAAGGGCTGCTGCGACCGTCTCGGTCTGTCAGCACTCGTCAAGAACGACATCCCGGAATTCATGCGCGGCGACACTAGCAACATCGAGGACATGCGCCCGGAGTTCGCCAAGTCGTACGCCAAGAACATCGTCAAGTTCTGCAAGCAGATCGCGGAGTTCAGCGAGAACGGCGGCGAGTCCGAGCCCTTGTGGTACGCCAACCTCGGTGTCCTGAAGCACGCGGAAGACGGGCAACACTACGCCCACGTGTGGGGCAGCAACCACCCCGGGTACGACGAAGGGCAGACGCAGACCAAGTTCGACCAATGGAATACCGGACCTACCACGTGCGATAAGTTCCGCGAGTTGAACCCGAGCGCCTGCGCAGGCTGCTCTCACAAATGCAAGAGCCCGATCCAGTTGGGGCTTGAAGAAGAAACGAAAGCCCCCGAGCCTGTCGCTATCGTCCCGGAAGAACCGGAGCACGTCGAAGAAGCCCCGTTCAACCTTGGCGCGTTCTGGCCCAAGAACTACGTGTACGACAAGGACGCGGACACCGTGTTCGTAAACGCCAAGAACCCCGATACCGGACTGGTGGAGCGCCAGAAAATGGCCACCCCGCTGTTCTACCCGGTAGCGATGCTGCGCTTGGAAGACGGCACGTTCGGGTTCCGCATGCACATGGAAGTGCGCGGCAAGATCAGGGAGTTCCAGCTCCCGCTTAAGGCGCTCAGTGAAGCGAAAGCACTGAAGGTCCAACTCGTATCGAACCAGATACATGTCTACAACAAGGAGGCTGCATTGGCATACATCAACAGCATCATGGTGTCCATGCGCCGCGCCCAGCAGGAGATTCACACCTACAAACAGATGGGCTGGCACCATGATGGCAAGGCGTTCCTGATCGGCGACACGCTGATTACGGCGACCGAGACGCGCAAGGTTCTGCTCGGAGAGTCGTTCCCGTCCGAGGTGGCCTCGTGCTTCGGCATCAACGGTTCCAAGGAAGACTGGATTTCTGCGGTCAACACCCTGTACAACCAGAAGCATGGTGAGCCGTACCAATTCGCGGTGTGCGCAGCGTTTGCAGCGCCCCTGAACGACATGCTCGGGTTCTCGGAGTGGTGTGGTATCCCCTACGCCCTGACCAGCACGTTGTCCGGGTACGGTAAGTCCACGGTGAACAAGATCGCGCTGTCGATCTGGATGAAGCAGTCCCGCAGTGTCGTAGTATCCGAGTCCACCCCCAAGGCCATTCTTGGTATGGCGAGTGCCTTCGGCAACCTGCCGTTCCTGCTGGACGAGGCCACCAGTTACCTGAAAGACCCGAAGGACTTGTCCGATACGCTGTACGCGCTTTCCAACGGCGCTCCGCGCCTCGGCATGACCAACGGCGGGCACCTTCGCCAAGCCCTTCCTAGCTGGAACACCAGCGTCGCCATCACCGGTAACCGCAACATGATGCACCAAGTTACCGAGAACAAGCTGAATCCGGAAGCCACCCAGATGCGCATCTTCGAGATCGACCTTGAAGGGTACCCGCGCATTGAGGCCATGGACAAGAACTCCAAGGAATACGAGCTGCACAACGCAGAGCACGCCCACCTCGCCCGCACCATCGTCGAGGACAGCTACGGACATATCGGGGTCGAGTGGATTCGCTTCCTCATGGCCAATCGTGAAGAGGTCCGCGCCCGGCTGCGCAAAGTGTCCATCGGCATGTCGAAGTTCATGGAAGGCGGTGACGCATCGAAGGAACGCTTCTACTACCACCTCATCACCTGCGTGCTGGTCGCAGGGTACTACGCCAAGAAACTGGGCTACCACCAGTTCGACCTGAACAACCTGCGGGATTGGTGTGTCCGCCACGTGCAGCGCCTGCGCGGTGTGGCTCAGGAGTACCAGAACACGTCCGACGACCACTTCGCCAACATGATGTCCGACCTGAGCGGCAACATCATCATCACCAAGAACTTCGAGGCTCTTGATGGACGGGCCAAGGCGTCAGAGTTCCACATCGGCGGCACCCTGAAAAGCCCGATAGCTGGTAGATACGTACTCGGGGATGAAAAGGAGCGCCCCAAGTTGTTCGTCACCGTGAAGGCTGTACGCCAGTGGTGCGCAGAGCACGGAGTGCAGTTCAACACCCTGCGCCGGGACTTCATCAAGGAGAACATCCTTCGCCTTGGTGCTTCCGGCATCAACAAGGAAACCGGGGCCAGTCGCCAGTCACTGTCCAAGGGCGTTCAGGGGGTTCCACACCTCGGCAACCCGTGGGTACTGGAACTGGATGCAGAGCGTGCCGCCAAGACCATGGCGGATAACATCAAGCAGATGCCGCCGAAGGAAGCTGCCGCGTAAAAAAGACCCGGCACAAGGCCGGGACTGAATCCGCTGATGCGGAGGAGGGAGATGGTCATAAGGGGGGCTTATGACGTGATAAGTCTATCACATATTTACCAGATTCCTAGCCGCATCGGCGTTTGATTTCTTGTACTCCACACCGCCCACCACGTTGCGCTCGCGCTTCATCTGGTCGTTCGGGGCCTTGAGGAGTTCGGACAGAGGCGATGCCTTGAAGCCGTTGCGCGTCTTGGCGTCCTGCAGCTCCTGCCACTCTTGGCGGTACTTGCCAACGTCCCCGCCCTTGCGGGCTGCTTCGGCGTAGTCCTTCTTGATCTCGGACGCCTTGGCGTTGAAGTTCTTCTCGAACTCGATCAGGTTGCCCTGAATCCGCTGGCGGTCGGTGAGCTGCGTGGTCGGGAGGCCGAGGGCCTGCATCGTGGTCGTCAGCAGTTGGACTTCCTCCGGCGACATGACCAGATCGTTGTTCCGCTGGGTAACCCCCTCGGTTGCCTGCCGGTAGGCCCGCATCATGTTGGACACCCCGTTCGGCAGCATCTGTTCCACGCCCTTGTACACGTCGCCCTTGAGCGTCAGGCCAACACCATCGGCCATCTTGGTACCCAACCCTGCCCACGGGCCGAGCAACGCCGTAACGCGCTCTTGGAACCCCTCGCGGGAGGCCACATCCTTGTTGGCGAACGGAGCCAGTGAGGTCATGTTCTGCATACCGACACGGGAGGACATATTAACCCCGGCCCATGCAGGCACCCCGCGCAGCAGCAGATCGGCCAGTTTCTTGTCCCCGAGGGCCTTGCGCAGCAGGTATTCCTCGTCGTCCGGGTCGCCAGCACCACCAAGGGCCGAGGCCACCAGCGGGCCAATCAGGTTCATGAACGGAAGCCCGAGGCCGCCAGCCATGACCCCCACATGCCCGAGCAGGAAGGCCAGAGACTTCTGGGCGACCAGCTTTTCCTCGGCGTTACCCTTGAACGACTGGTGGATCAACCGCGCCATGAGCGAGAGCTGAATGATCTGGAACTTGCGGAACTGCAGCAACACCCTTGCCCCGGGCACCTTGGAGAAGAACAGCGGCTCGTTGAACTGCGAGTAGTCTCCATGCGTGGCGCGAATGGCGTCCGCTGCAACGTCTGCCTTACCCCCGGACAGGCGATACGCCGCCAGCGCAGAGCTGATGCGGTTGACCATTTCCAGTTGCTGCACCTTGCGGCTGAAGAAGTGCTGCGTCTTGGCCAGCAGGTTGAGCCCGGCGTTGTCGCTGTTCTCCCAGTAACCGAGTTCACGGTTGATGCCAATGTCGAGGATACCCGCAGCCTTCAAGCCCTTGAGCATCTTGTACTCGGCTTCCGAGATACGCTTGGAATCCTTCAGCTCGTCGACACTCAGGCCGCCCTTGGTCAGATCGGTGTATGCCTTGAAGAACGCGCCCCACGAGCGGGCGTACCCGAAACGCCCTGCCAGCCACGGGAGGGTCATCATGAACGGCTGCGTTGCGTTGGTGAGGTAGTACGCCGGGTTGGTCACCAGCATCTGGAACGACGTGAACCCCTGCACCTTGGACAACCACGGTTGCTGACGGTACTCCATGCTGGCTGCCTGATGCCCGAGAACCGCGTTCAGGGCGCGAACCACATCAGCGCGTTTCTCGCTGCTGGCCTTGCTGGGCGCGGCCCGCATTTCCGTGATGGCGTCCCCAAGATCGGTGCTGTGGGTCAGATGCGCGATGAAGTTCGCGTCAGCACGGCCCTTGATGGCAAACGCCCGGAGCATATCCTTCATTTCACCAGCGATCTTGCGGCGCTTGTTCTGGAACTGCCGGGCAGAACCTTCCGCCAAGGTCTGGAAGTACAGGTCGTTGAGCATGTTGCGCATGTCGCGGGCCGCCTTGCGTTCTGCCTTGGAGGTCGCGCTGTCGCCTTCGGCTTCGATCATGCCCCGGACGCGCTTCAGTGCCGCCCACGGGGTCTCGCTGTGCCTGTTGTAGTACTCCTCTTTGGCAAAGCCTGCCGGGGCGTTATCCCCTGTGGCGTACTTGCCTGTCTTCGCCAATTCCTTGGCTTCCCACTGGGCTTCGCCCAACGACTCGTGGAACTCGACGTAGTAGTGCTCCGGGTCGGCCTGCAGCTTCTCCACCAAATCCGTATCGTCATTCGCCACGGCATCGAGGTACGCCTGCGACTTGGCCGAAGTAACATACGCGCCCACGCGAACCAGCGGAGCGTACGGCCCCTGCATGGCCTTGAACGTCTTGTCGAACAGCGCCAGTGCGCGGAGTTTCTTCTTCTCCACTTCCTTGATCTGCTCTGCCGTCATGCCCTCGGTGTCGTACCCGTCCGTCAGTTCCGACTTGACCAGCGCGTTGAGCTGCTTCACGTTGTCGTGCCCGTACTGGAAGATGTCCTGCGCGGCTTTCTTGGAAGTCGCCGACAGCGCGTCGAACTTGGCCTTCATGGCCGGGTCGACAACAGCGTCCTTGTTCCACGCAGGCTTGAAGCCCCACTTGCCCGTGCGGGTCGACTCATTCAGGAAGGCGTTCAGCTTGTCCTTGTCTTCCGCAGCCGAAGCCGCTTCAAGGATTTCATCCACCTTGGATTCGAGGTCCGTAAGCGTGGCGCTCTGCTGGCCCTTGATGTCGAAGAACCGCTTCGCCTGCGGCAGATGCTTCTTTACCAGTTTGGCAAGGTCGTGACCGAAAGCCGTCGAGTACAGCCCGCGCTTCGCCAGATCAGCCATGTTGGTCGCAAGGACGAACGAACTCTTGCGCAGCGACTCCGGTAGCTTTTCGGTGACGGACTCGATGGAGGACTCGGAGAATTTGATCTTGTCCGACTCACGCGATGCGCCCATCTGCGAGCTGACGCGCTGGATGTTCTTGTCGTTGAAGATGACGAGGTTACGGGTTTGGTTAGATGCGGCGGCTTTGATCTCGGCCACTTCAGCTTCTGCGGCGGCTTCCGTGTAGTGGAACGTCCCAGACATCGGCATACCCACAGCGCCGACCGATTCTTTCTCGAATACAACCCAAGCCTGTTTTCCACCTTTAGCCGTAACAGGCTTAACTATCATTTCCTTAACTTGTGCCGCGCCACGGCTCGGCTGATCCAAGAACTTGATACCCTTGATCCCGATGGAGTCTAGGTACTCGGAGGCGGCTTTGTCGGAGCCTTTTTCGTGCGTCAGCTTCTTGTAATACTCTGCGCCGGTCCAACCATCGCCACTACCATACCAGTCTACGGTCTTGCGCCAGAACGGTTCGTTCTCCAGCGCCTTCTTCACCACTTCACTCTGCTCCGACAGCGGCTTGTCCCAGTCAAGGAACTCGTCGTCGTGGACGGCGGTGTCGACGCGCATGAGTGCGCCTTCGGGGCGATCCCCCCTAGTAGCCACTTCTACGATTCTACTTCCAACGTGTATGGCGGGGTGCGAGCCGCCGAAATCCGCAGTTTCGAGTGGGTGCGTGCCTTCCATCGGAAGGGAGTACGCTTCAACAACCACCGTGTCCTCACCGGCATGTAGGTGCACGTCCACTGTGTTCCACCCAGTAACTTCGTAGTCAGTAGTTACTCCGATCTCGGCATCTTCAGCCTTGCTCCGCAAGTCATTGACCGCTGTTACAGCCTCCGGCGATATATACGCTATGTTATTTGCTGTAAACGAAGTGCCGTTAGCTTTATCCCGGATAATCTCGTTGTTGGAAATAACGTAATACTTCGACCCGTTCGCAGTAGTAAAACGCACCGGAGCAAAGTCACGAAGCCGCTGCTTATAGTGGCGTACCGCAGCGAAGTAGTCTTTCAACGACGCGAATTGTTTTTTTATAGGCGGTATTGGTCTACGCGCAGGGGCGGTTGGTCCTTTTTTACGCTCCACATCCGCCTTCCAATACTCCTTGGCGATCCCGACACGCTGCGCGAGGTACGTACCCCAGCCGAACGCCTGAGCGCCTTCACCGGAACCCATGTAGGTGTGGTCGAAGTTCCGGAAGTCCGCAGCAGTGCCGTGCCATGCGCCGGTAAGTTCGAGTTTCGCCGCGCCGTATGCGAGGTCCACGAAGTTCTGCGCGGTCATCTGGTCGAACCGCTGGAGGCCGATCTTACGCAGGGCGAGCTTGGCAGCCGCCCACAGGGTGCGGAACCACTGGGTCAGGGCAGCGGATTGTTTCTTGACGGCCATCGGATTGATACCCGAGTCCACGGCCTTCTCGACGAAGTACGCCAGAATCTCTTCGCGCTTGTTCTCGGAGCTGGACTTCTCGGCACGGGCGATGGCCGCACGAGCGAGCTGGGCTTCCAAGGATTTGTTGTTGGTGTCTGCGGCCCACTGTTCGATCTGGCTCACCAGACGGTCCATGCTGGCCTTGCCGATCAGTTTTTCCATGCCGAGGTGGACGCCCACTTCGTGGAGGAACACCGCCAGTTCCTTGCCCGGCTGGATGTTCTCGGCAATCAGGTAGACCTTGCCATCGGTGCCGATGAAACCCTGCACCTTGCCTTTGGCCGTCGACATGTCGCGCTTGGCCGTAGCCGGAAGCTGGTCGGCAGTCTGGACGACCGTAACGAGCGCGTTGAACTTCTCCGGGGAGAAGAAGGCTTTCTTTAGGCGGGAGCTTACTTCTTGGGCGGTGCTTCCGTGGTGGGTCGGGGCTTCTGTTTCGGAGCGCTTTGCAGAAAGCTCTTGTCGTTGCGCATTTTCATCAGTTGCCCGAGCGGTACCTTCGGATGCTTTTTCGAGGATTGCGTCGCCATGATTCTTGGTCTCCGTGAGCCACGTTACACCGAGAGCTTCGTAGAAGCCTACGGCCTTCGGTACGATGTTCTGAATATACAGGTCAGCTTCTGCAGAGTCCAGTAGCGCCTGCACGACCTTACGCCCCCAACCTTTGCCCTGCGCGTCCTTGTTCAGCTCGATGTGGTACAGCGCGTTCGGCTTGCCGTTACGCAGCCCGATGGACACACGGCCAATCGCCGTCTCGCCGTCACGAATAACGTACTGCATGAGCGTGGTATCGCCCACAGTACCCCACTGCCTGCCGTCCGACAGGCGTACGTCATCGTTGTACAGCTCGTCCTGAATGGCTTCGAGTTCAGAGAACGCCGGGGAACCATTGATCTCGTCAAGGACTTCAGCAGCCGCTTCGTCAAACTCCGCCCACGTGCCGGAACCTTGCAGGTAATTCTGTTGATCGCTGGACAGCCCGTCGTAACCGACGACCCCGAGGGCTTTCGCCCCTTGGTTCCAGTGGTCGATTACTCCTTGGGCGGTGACTTCTTCGCTTGCGCTACTTGCTGGCTGAACGACTTCTTCTGCGGCTGCCGCCCCATTATCTTGTCCGCCAGTTTCTTCGACTGTGCGTCCGATACTTGCACGCGGTCCGGTGCTTTCGGGCGTTTCGCCAGCCACTGGTTGAACTTTTCCGCTTTCGACTGCGTTGCTGATTTCAAGGTAAGCCTCCTGAAAGTGCCGGTCTGCCAGCAACCCCATGTCGTTGGCTACGAACAACTTGGTCCACTGGATGTGATACTGCTCTGGCAGCTCCGTGCCGTCAAGCTGCTCCCATTCGCGCAGAGCGGCGTCGATGTCAATCTGGCGCACCACCTCGGCTACAGGCGCAGCGGTTTCCTCGGCATCGCGCATGGATTCAAAGGCCGCACGAGCGTCCGCCCTGCGCTGGAGTTTCCGTTCTTCCTGCTCTGCACTGAACCGGCGAGCGGATTCCTGCTTGGCTCCGCGCTCCCGCACTTTGTTTTCAAGAGCGTTGTCCGACTCCGCCCACGCGATAGAGGGTAGGTCCGCGTCTCCGGTGCCCACATCAGACTGGCTGCCGCCGATGGAGTTGATAACCCCCATGGTCTGCTGTGCACCGCCTTCTTCGCTGCCGAACAAGTCCGCCTCGTTGACTGCGCTGTCCTGCTGCGCCGGGGGCAACCCGAGTTTAGCCTCGGTTGCGTCTTCGATCTGCCCCACAGAACGGGCGGCAAGGGCGGTCTTCATCTGGGCTACGGTAACACCCTGTGCCGCAGCGATCTTCTTCATAGCGCCGTTGACGAACGACTTGGCGCTACCGCGCTTGATGCCGAGGGCCTGCCCGATTTTCTCGAACTGCAACACCCCCTGCGCGTCAATTACGTCGGCATCGCGCCCTTCAGCCAGCGCTTGGGAAATGTACTCAACGACCCCCTGCTGCCCGGGGGTGTAGTTCGCCTTGGGCACAACCGCAGCAGCCAGTCGTTCCTCTGCCGTAGGCACCGGGATATTCCCCTCGGAACTGGCGTTCTCGTTGGCGCGTTGCTCGGCTTTTGAGGGGGTCTTCGACGGAACCAGCGAACCATACCCATCCGGAGCGACACCGGGCGGGAGCCCTTCCATGGCGGGCATGTGGACCACGCCTTCGGCACCGGTCAGGGGGATCTGGGGGCCATACTTCTTGGCTTTCGGGCCGGTCGGCATCAAGCCGCCGTAGTTACCCTCACCCAAGTGCTGCCACGGTTGCCCGTTGCGTTCCGCCGTAAGCCGCTGGTACAGGCTGTCAATCGGAGTCGCCTCGTTAGGCCCGACCAGTTCCACCGGCTCGCCGAGGTTGTCGATACCCCGCGTGAAGTTGTACCGGGCGTTGGCCCCCAGTTGGTTCTGGATGTGTTGTTCCGTGGTGAGTTGCGGCTCTGACGGCGTACGCGAACGGCGCATGTTGAACGCGCCCCCCATGACACCACCGGCAAGCATGCCTTCGACACCGGCCCGGGCCATGCCCTCGGTGAACGGTTTGTCCTGCGCGAAGTTGGACATGCCCTGTTCCCACATCGACTGCGGGAGTTCTTCGAGCACGCCTTCGGTAAAGATACCGCCAGCAACCCGCGCAGGCAGGGTGCGCTTGGTAAGGTCGACAGGAGCCCCGCCAGCAAGACCCGCTTCAATGTCGCCGATGTGCGTGTGCGAGGCCAGCCGTCCGCCGCCGTAGCCCACAAGGCCGACACCCACACCCGCCCCTAGAGAGGCCAGCGCCGCACGCTGCGGATCGACCGTATCCGGGATGGAGTCCATCATGGCCCCGGCGGAGACCGAGCCTTCACCAATACCGGCAGCCACTGCCCCGGCCTTGTCGCCGAACGTACGCGAGAGCGTACCCGGCAGCGTCGGCCCCATACCCCCGGCACGAGCGGCAACAGCGCGGGAACCGACCATCATGGCCCCTCGCCCTGCGATACCGCCTGCAACCATGGAAGGCACCGACTCAGCGACAGGGCCGGTCAGGGTGTACATCGGGTTGGTGGCGAGCGCCGACAACATCCCTTTGGTTGTCTCCGGGTTGAAGTCGTTCTGCACTGCGTCCCACGCGGTGTCAATTTCCTGCTGCGATTGCTGGAACCCCGGGGAGTACTCGGCAGCGGCGCGTTCTTTCCACACACTTGGCCGGAACCCGGTGAACTCGCCGATGGCATCCGTAATCTTATCCGCCGGACGATTGAACAGCAGCCCCGTCGGGGTGAGCGATGTTATAGCATCAGAAACACCCGTAATAGCCCCGGGAATACCCAGCACCCCACGTTTCAGGCTGGTCATGGTGTCGCCCAACGGGCCGGAGTTCTGCATCTTGGAAATGCGAGCGTGGAACTGCCCGACATCGGCGATGTTGAACTCCTGCGGGATCGGCGCTTGGCTGCCGTCTAGGTCGCCGCGCTTCTGGGCTTGCGACAGTTCGTACAGGTCGTCGGCCTTGTAGAGCCGCCCGTTCGAGAAAATCTGGTTGGTCGCCGGGTTGTACCCGACCTGCCCGGAAGGCCCCTGCTGCTGGGGCGACGGCGCTTGAAGCTGCGCCATCATCTGGTTGGTCTCGTTGAGGCGATCCGCCACTTGGCGGGAAATACTACCCCCGCTCGTGTTGGGCAGCGGCATTGAAGGGCCACGAAGGCCCACTACCCCAGAGGCTAGGGTGTCGTTGATGATGGCCTGTGTGGCCTTGTCGTCGTACTCGAACCCCGCCATGTCGCGCTCCGTGCTTACCAGTTAGCAGATTCTACCCTCTTCCGGCAGGAACTTGAAGCCCGGGCATCTGCCGCACCTGCGGCTGGCTGGTAACGCCGTTGGTCACGGTGGGTGCGCCCATGTGCATCACGTTCTTTCCATCATTGGAATACGCCCACACGTTACCCATATTATCGGAGATACCACGGCCCATCTGCTGCCCTTGCAGAATCTGGTGGACCAACTCCTTGCGAATCTGCCCGTCGCTCTCGATGAGCTGCTTCTGCAGCGCGGCGTTGCCCTTGACGGCCTCCAGTGCCTGCTCGAAGGGGGCCTTGCCTGCGGCGTCCGCACGGGACAGCGCAAACTTCTCTGCCATTTTGGCGTTGGACGCTGCCGCTTGCTCGCGCAGCCCGACACTGAGCTTGGTGACCAAGGTGTTCGTAAGCGCCTGTTGGTCTTGGAACACTTCCAGTACCTGCCCCTGCCCGTTGACCACAGCCACGCGTCCATCGTTAGTCGGCGCGATACCGAGCTGATTGCCTTCCCCGGCGAACATCGAGAGAAGCTGCTGCACCGCCTGCGGGTTACCGGCATAGGCGGCCTGCCCGACACGAGCGATCTGCGCGTCAGCGTCCTGCAACTTCAACCCCATGAGCTGCTGCATGGCCTGCTGCTGAATCTGCGGGTTACGGCTGACGTTGATGACGCTCGTCAGGTACTGCTGCATCATCTGCCGCTGCTGCCCCTGCGGGTCGTAGTTCGTACCCGAGACCGTGTTGAACTGCCCTTGGATGGACGGTTGCGCGGCGGCCTGTTGAGGGGCTGCGGCTTGTTGCTGCGGGAGTTGGGTGGGGGCTGCTTGTGGCTGCCCGCCCATACCCGCCATCACCTTGTTGGTGTACGAGGCGTTGTTCGTGATCCCGTCAGTGACCCCCGGGGAAATGCCGTTGCGCGACAACCCCGCCGGACCCTGCTGGTACGCGGATGCAATGTTCTGGGGAGTGGGCTCGATCCCACGGCGGGGCAACTCCACGGTGGCAAGATGATTGAGGTACGCCACCCCCGCCATCTCCTGATGTTGCGCGTTCTTGGGGTCGAGCTTACCCTCAAAGTACCGCTTCGACATTTCCTGAAACGTGCCGGGCATCGTCTGCATGACCCCGAAGGCCCCCTTCGGGCTGACCGCATTGGGGTCGCCGGATTTGTTCTCGACCCCTTTGATGGCGGCAATCAGCTCCGGAGTCACCGCCGGGGACCGCTGCGGGAACATGCTCATGATCGAGCCAATACGCTCCATGTCGACGTTGCCGGAGGCCACGGGGGCCTTCGCTGCGGCGTCCCCTTTACGCTTCAGCTCCTGAAAACGCTTCAGGCCGGTTTCGTACCCGGTTGCTTGCTGCTGCAAGTCACGGTACTGCGCGGATTCTTCCGGCGTCATGGTCCAACGCCGCCCCGTTTCCGGGGTGTACACCCCACCAGCGCCGTCGTCTACCGTAGGTCCTGCCGGACGCGGAGCACGTGCCGCGTCGATGGCAGCCAAGCTCGACCGGGCGGTCTTCAGCCCGGCTTCGTACGTCTTGATGTCCTCGTCGTAGTTCGCCCTCGGCGCAGGCACGCTGTGCCCCTCGTTACGATACCCACTGGTAACCGGCGGGGGTTCTGTGGGGGCTTCCGGCGCTGCGCCGTGCGACTGGACGTTGTACCCGCCCGCCTGCGTGGGCGTGCTGAGACCGCGCATCTGTTCCGCGAACCGACGGTTCATCTCGGCCATCTGCTGGTTGTCGGCTTCGGCGCGTTGCTGGTCGCGGATCATGGAGGCGTTACGCTCCGCCGCTTGGGCCTTGAGCTGGCGGTCTTGCATCTTCCCCGCCATGTCCTCCATGCCGTAGGCGACGTTCCCCATGCCCGCAACAAAGTTTCCGATACCCATAGTGGTTCTCCTTAAACGCGGACGTTCGGGTCTTGCATGTCGCGGTCTCGCGTCTTCTGCGTGCCGGTGGTCGTGTTGTTGGTCAGGATGCCCCCGGCCTGCTCGATAGCCCCACCGATCTTCTGCTGCTGCTGATTGGCGTAGTTGTTAGCGGCGAGGTACGAACTACCTACTGTGTCGTGTGGCGCGTTGATCTGCCCGTACATGCCGCCAGCGGTAGAGTATGTTGCGTTCTGACCGGCAAGGCCGCGCTGCCAGCCTGCGTCATACGCCGAAGCGGCGTTCTGGGAAGCACCGAGGTTGTACCGGTTACGCTCTGCGGCAATCGCCTGCGGGCTCATGCCCATCTGCTGCATGCGCTGTTCCTGATCCAGCCACGCGGAGTTATCCTGATTGCGACGGCGAATCTCGTCCTGCTGTGCGAAGTAGTCCGGGCTCATGGCGTTGGCGTTGGTCACGAGGCTGTCCCCGATAGCTGCCTTGCGGGTAGCCATGTCCTTGTTGAACGCCATCGCGTCTTCGCTCTGCCCCTTCAGGGACTTGAGGTACGAGTTGTACGCGTCCATGTCCGGGCCTTGCGGGCCGAGCGCGGAGCCGAGCATCTGCGAACCGAGTTTGAGGCCCGCGCCTTTCCAGTCGAGGTTGGACAGGTCGAAGCTGGAACCGGACGAAGACATGGACTTGGTGGCCCCGGTGTAGTTACCGTCAGCGTCGTACCCCGGGATATTCTGCCCTTCCGCCTTGATCTGGGCACCGAGTTCTGCATCACTGAGGGTGCTGTACCCGTCCGCGCCGTACCCCGGAGTAGAAGACGCATTCAACGACCCTACGTTACCCCCGTTGTAGGCATCGAACGAAGTACTCTGCGGGGCAGCATCTGTAGGTGCCCCATCTGCGCCGGTTGCCGCTGCAGAAAAGTCGCCGTTACCCGTAACAGTCGCCGCCGGAGCCGCCGCCTCCGTAGGTGCCACAGAAAGCCCGACAGTCGGCTGAATACCCCCGTTCGCGGCAAAGATTGACTCGCCTCCTGCGGTAGTGCCCGTCCAGTTTCCTGATGCATCGTACCCCGGCATAGCCCCGCCGCCGGTCAAACCAAGCTGCCCCGCGCCCCACTGCCCGAGACCGCCGAGGACGCCCCCCATCAGTGCCCCTTTGGCGCCGCCAGTAATACCCCCTACGATGGCCCCGGACGTAGCCCCGGCAAGCCATGCGGACTCCGCGAAGATAGGAGCAAGATACGGAAGCGCCACGGACAGGACGACCGTTGCAACAACCGACAGAATTTTGCCCAGTACCCCCTTGAACGCCTTCTTCATCAGGATGATCGGGCCGTCATACTCATAGCCCTGCTTTTCCCGCACCACGTAGTCTGCAGCCACATGGTCCCATTCGTACTCAACTCGCGTGTAAACCATCGTGGTCATGTCAGACTCCTGTATCAAATCGAATATGGTTGTGGGTTTTCCTGAACCCGAAGAGGCGCTTGCAAATGCGGTACATGGCGTCGTTGACCAAGCCCTCGACGTAGCTGATACCGTTGTCTTTCATCCACTGCACGACGACAGGCCATACGCGGGTCTGGACCCCCTTGAGGTCTTTACCGACGATGACCGCTACATCTGCTGACGTGTAAGCCGCGTGTCTGTGCACATCGAACACCACGAAGAACGTAGGCACGCCATCCAGATACTCGACGAAGCCGAAAGCCCGCTGCCACTTGAGGTTCCTGTACACGTAGTCGGTCGTGTAGTCCCCTGCTGCGGCACGCTCCACGAAGGCATCCACCAACGGGGAAAGCTGCGGCCACAGCGCATCAACGCGCTCCGGGGTCAGGTACTCAAGGGTGTGCATTACTTCTTGTACCCTACCGGCGTGTGGTACTTGCGAACGAGGCCATCGAAGAAGTCAACGCCTTTAGCCTGCACGACACTTGCCGGGATGATGTACTCGCCCGTGCTGACCCCGACCTGCCCCCCAGTAGCCATATTGACCGCCGGGATAGAGTCACTGGTGCCGGTACCCGGACCCTGCAGCATACCCGGGCCGGTGGCTTGCGGGCCTGCGCCCATACCACGCGGGGGCTGCACGGCAGCCGGTTGTGCCCCGGACATGTCCATGCCGGAGATCGCCTTGTCCAGCGTGAGGATGGTAATGATGAGGCCCTGATCCATCTGCGGCGGGATGTCGTCTTCGTCGGCGATGCCCTTCTGGATGAGGAAGTTGCGGAGCTGCGGCCACAGGGCCGGGTTCTGTGCTGCCGCCTTGGCCATCTGCACGATCATGTTGAGGCTGGCCATGTCCAGTTCCCCGGTCGCCAGTGCCTCCTGAACAGCCCTCTGGATTTCCTGCTGCGCCTGCGGGTTACGCGTTAGCATGTCCGAGACGCTATTGTTCATCATGCCGTAGTCGAGCGTCTGCCCACCACCCATGGCAGGCGGCTGCTGACTCTGCGGGGCAAGGCCCGGGAACGGGCTGATCTGGCCGCCATCGGCGTACCCGAGGGCGTTTACAAAGTTTTGGTCTTGGGGGTTCATATCACGCCTCCAGTTGGTTGATCAGCGCGTTCACTTGCGCTTGCAGGGTGATGACGTTCTGCGCCAACTCCTGCACGTTGTTCATGAGATTCAGAAATTCTGTCTGGCTGTATGCCCCCGGCGCCACGGCAGTGACACGGCGCATCGAGATGTTATCACGAGCAGGCACCGTAATGTTCTTGTTGATGACCGCACGCGTACTGTTGTCCCGCGCCCCGGACATGATCTCGACGGCTTCCTTGATCTGATTCAGCAGTTCCTGCTGCCACTGGGGGACGCCCGCCTGCGGGACATCGCGTATCGAGGGGATGGATACCGGCATCAGACTTTCTCCAGACCAGAAGGCGTTTCAGCAAGGTGGATCGCCCGCACCCGGGTGTTGCCCGTAACCCGCACCTCGAACGTGTCGCTACGGTACCCGGTCGGCAGGCGGAACATGTTGCTGTCGGTAACCTGCGTACTAAAGATGAGGTCTTTGTCGACGAACAACTGGAACTGCACCCCGGCGTCCACTGCCTGCAACGGCTTGATGAAACTCCCCGCTACGGCAACCCGCCCGAAAGACGCCCCACCGAGCGACCCGCCCGTTTTGCGGTTCTCGATCATGGACAGGTTGTCCGCAAGCGTCTGGGCGTTTTCTGCGGCGACAAGCGCGTCATTGGGGTTCGCGCCGTAGTCCGCTACTACCCGGGCCGCGCCGAGGTTCTGGAAATCCTTGGTGACGAAGGTCTTAGACTTCCAGTCGAACTGCTGGTATGGCTTGGCAGGGTCGTCCCAGAGGTACACCTTGCTGCCATCGACAATGTACAGCTCCGCCTTGAGCTGATCATAGTACGTCGCCGTGAACGGCTGCGACAGCTCGACAAAGAACCCGCCGATCTTGTCTTCCTTCTCGAACACGAACCCACCCGTGCTGTGGTCGGCGAAGTACTTGCCGTTGTACTGGGTAGCAATGATGGTCGTCGGATCAACCGCCTGCCGCCAAGAATCCCACTCATGGACGTGCTTGGTAACGTAGTCACCGCCCGCGCCCGCAGAGTACATGGCGAGGCCGCCCCAGGCCGGGAAGATCAACCCGTACCCCATGTTCACCACCCCCCGTTTCGACGTACAGGTCAGGGTGTAGTCCATCTTGGTCTTGGACATGGTGGCAGGCGTGTGGCCTTGCAGCACCCATGGGTTTTCTTCCGTGAGTACGACGATGGTCTGCCCCACGTTGTCGATGGCGACGATATTGGCGTCCACCTGAGTCTGGTACTTGATCGGCCACGCGTGCGGCTGCCCCGGTTCCGAGAAGCACACCGTGTTCTTGAAGAACCCGACCATCACGCCGTTGTGGATAGCCTTGATACCGACCATCGAAGGGTCTGGTTGATCGTAATACTTGGACGGCAGTACCGTTACCAGATCGTTCATCTGCTTGGTGTCGGTGTAACTTGTCGTACCCAGTGAAACATCGGCAACCTTGTAGTACAGGGTGCTCGTCGAAGACGACACGGTACGGTAGATGCGCACCTGCATACCTGAAGTCTGGTAGTCCCCGGTGTACGACACTGGCCACACAGAAGGCAGCCCTGTGATGCTGACGGACTGACCGTCTTTCATGTACAGCGTAGACGACACCGGGGACGTAACCGACTCCTCCCCCCACGCGGTAACCCATGTGTAGACGTACGTACGCGCCTGCGTGGGGCCCGACAAATCAACCTTGCCTGCGGCGTCCGCCGTCGTGGCTTCCGCAGAACCGGGGCTGTAGTAACTGATCGTCGTGGCACTGGTAACAGTAATCTGGACACTGTTGAGGTTGTACCCGGTGCCTCCGACACTGGTGGTCGTGACGTACGCCCCGTTGTTGAGGTTGTGCGCGGCAGCAAAAGTCAGCGTAGCGGTGTTACCCGCGTCACGGGCACGGTGGGTGATCGTCAGTTGCGAGAAGCTGGAAGCAGACACCGTAGGTGCCGTTTCCGGAGCCGGAAGCCCAAGGGTGTAACTGGCGTGTGGGTAGTCGGTTCCGCCCGTGGTAGCCAGTGAGTAGTTGGTGACCTTCGGAACGCCGTCCCCAGTGAAGTACACACGCTGGGTCGTATCATTGAGGATGGACGCCTTGGCAATATCCACGTCTGTGGTCCAGTGCAGCCACACTTTGTTGCCGGAGCCGTCCAGCATCGGGTAGATAGTCTTGATCTCGCCGGTCTTGGCGAGCGTGGCGACCTCGGTCGCCTGCCGATAGGGGATCAAATCCCCGGAGTAGAATTTGGTGTTATACGCGAACGCTGCTGCCGACTCCGGAAGATGCTCCGTCGCCAGTTTAGGGGCCTCGCCTAAGAATTTCTGTAGCTTGACAGCACCCACAGTATGTACCTGCTTACGCGTTAGCGGATAGTACCATTACCGCATCTCCGGGGGCAATTGCATACGAGCGCGTTCGTTCTCGTAAGAGCCTTTGCAGTGATCCGGTTGCCAGAAGAAGATCGCGTTGAACACCTTACGTAGATTCGGGTGCGTGTCCTGAATACGATGGGCGCGAGACGACAGGGTTTCATCGGCCCACGAGCCACCCGGCAGCCAGAAACAGAGCGTGTTCAGGACTTGATCCACAGCGACGAGGAACTGTTTCACAGCGTCGACCATCCGGTCGTGATGTCGTAGGTCTTCAGCGTGTCGAAATCTGCCACTTCAATTGCCGCCTTATGCACCTTTGCCGCTTGATGGAGTTGATTCGCGTAGCTGGCGAACGTTGCCGGGAGCCCGAGCATTGCCGCTTGGTTCAGCGTCATCAGCGAACCGTCAGCGGTCGTCCAGTCAATCGTGAAGGTCGGGCCAACTACCTGAGCAGCGAAGGCAGCTTGCGTGATGCGGAGAACCGACCGCTCGTCCGAGTCGAACACCTTGCCGTTGAACGCGAAGCCTTCCGTTTCCTTCTGGTCGCGCAGGGCCTTGACCTTGGCTTTCAGCACATCGCGTATCTGTTCCTCGGACTTCGGCGTATAGACCACATACGGCGCGTCATCCTGCTCGGTGCGGTAGTAGAAGTTGCCCGAGTAACCAGCCGGTGGCGCGGGGTCGGCAATCTCAGTGACGCCGAAGCGTGCGCGGTTCTCCGGGCGGGTCAGGTCGATGCCCTTCTCGCCAGTAGCCGGGTCGGTGTAGGGTGCCGCAACATTGATGCGGCGGTTGTCTTTGATGAAGGGCATTCTTTTCTCCTAGCGCCCGAGGGCGTATTTCCCATTGACTTCTGCGATGGCGATGTATACGATTGTTCCGCCGTTATTGTCAGCGTTTGTCGTGCGAAGTTTGAATCCGTTCGACGTAATATCAAGCGTGTCCAATGTGGCTTCCGCGCCGGATGAATTGGGCAGCAGGTAGTCATTTACGACATTATCTGGGCTGCGAGCAGAATCCCAGATAACCCAGTTTGATGCTGCGTCACTGCGCTTGTACATGATGAACCGAGGCTTAAACCCGCAATGCACGAACGGCCCGTCAGTCGAACCGTTGCCGGTATAAGAACCGATCTTCTGGTAGCCGGGAACGTCTGCGAAGCAGTAGGCGACTTGCTGATTGTAGTTCGTCAGTCCGCTTGTACCCAACGAAACCACAGTGCTTGACGGCACAGTAGAATTCCACAACGTAGCATCAGTTGATTTAGCTGCCGTGGTATTTAGGCGAAGTCCTTCTGTGCCGAGTAGTGCCGAGTGCCATACTGCGTGGTCGTATGCGACGTTTCTATTGAAATGAATCACCATCTTCGGCGCAACACCCAACCCATGCCCAACAGTCGCATTCACTCCAGTGCCGGTGTAGGTAACAATCGAGAACCCAGCCTCGACGTTCGCGCTAACCTGCGAAGAGAT
>ERZ761584.116-NODE-116-length-30724-cov-25.130034_pt1 | contig 30724 bp, 48 predicted proteins | sample MGYA00512168_ERZ761584 | MGnify/ENA primary metagenome ERZ761584 (study PRJEB28899, sample SAMN03785564) | bioreactor sludge metagenome | biome: EBPR Sludge; feature: EBPR Bioreactor; material: 0.22µm filtered reactor supernatant | place: Saint Lucia: Queensland...
CAGGTACAGCGGCAACGGCAATTCCGTTTCTTGGTAACGTCGCCAAGGGCGCGGCGGAGGCTGCGGGCATTGCGGTAGGTGCTGCCGGTGGCGCAGTCGGTGCAGCAAAGCAAAATATCCCCGCTGCGCTTGAGTTGGAAAAACGCAACGCTGCATCAAATCGATACGGCGGCGCATTGTTCAAATCTAAGGACGAATTAGCAAATGAGCGGATTGCCCGCTCTGAAGTTGAAGCTAAATATGCGCCAAAAATTGCGGAAGCAAAAGCTGCTGACGATCTGGCAAACAGATACGCGCCCGCGATTGAAAAGGCATTAGAGCCGATCTATGAGAAAAGCGGAGTTGACACATCTTTTTTGAGACAGAAACAAGATACAGCCGCAGAAGTTAAGAGAGATTTGGAAAGAGAATTTATCACCAGCAGCACGAAAATGGGCGGTTCGGCAGGATGGCTGAACACGGAAAAAGCTCAGCTTATTGCGTCGCTGGCAAGTGCGTACGGAAGAGTTCAAGAGCCGCTATCAACGGCGATTAATGGCCTGATTGCTCAAGGTAAGAACGTCGAACAACTTACACAAGTTGCTTCTGGTAACTGGGGCGCGCTCGGTACGGACAAAGGCGCGATACTACAGCAGATTTCCGATTCCTTTGCCGGTGCTCTGCCGTCAGTTAAGCAGCGGTTGCAGGCAGCAATGCTTAAGCTAAACGGCGGAGATATTGAGTCAGAAAAAGAAAGTCCGTTAGCAAATCGAAGGTCAGCAGCTGCCGCTCTTGAAAAACAAGGTGAGAGACATATTCGCGAAATTGCTGACATATCACAGAAGATGGGTGCGACGCTTTTACAGTTGGATGAAAACCTGCATCGCGTCACGACAAACCTTATCAGCGGGGCGAACAAGCTGGCGGCGGCTGTGAATGACGCGGCGAATCTCATAGGATTAAGCAGATAATGGCTATATCCCTCGACCCCACACAGATTGTCTCAAACGCAATCACAGATTCTATCGGCTCGTCGGTGCTGATTGGTATGCCGACGGAAGAAGCCCCGGTTCCGAATTTCGTATTGTTGGCAATCCCCGACGAACAGCCTGAACTATCTGCGGCACTATCTGGCGCGATCACTCAGGCTGGAGAATTTGCAGCGCGTACAATCATTCAGCCGTCAACACTGAAATTCACCGGCGTTATCTCTGAAGACGACACATCGACTGAAGCACTGCGCACGATTCAGACCATTCTGAGCGGCTTGGCATTGCTGACAAATCAGGTTGCGACATTTGGCGCGGTGTTGCCGAATCTTTCCGGTTTGACGACGGGATTTCTGAACGCGCAGGTTGGCGCGTTGGCAGCGATCAAAAACAATCGGCAGCCGGTCATGCTGTTAGGCGCGTATTTTTCTTTGAATAGCTTACAACAGCAAACTCCCTATCTGTCGTCAAAATGGTATATTCAAAGAATCAGCGCGCAGCATGACGAAAAGAAACGCGGGGCGATGTTTCAAATTGAATTACGCGAGCAGTTAGAGCGCCGCGATACAAGTTTACTAAAAGGCGGCCTGAAAGCACTTGCCGGAGAAATCGGTTCGCCGCTGGCCGGTCAAACTATGGGGCTATTCTTTGAGTAACTGGAAAAACCTAAACGACGTGGCGATTTCCACAGAATTCGGTTTTGGCGAAATCGTGGTTGGGAATAAATACGCAATCGACTGTCAAGATGGTTCGACGGCAGGTTGGGAATTGCTCGACGCTGACGAACTAACTGCACAAATCTACGACGTGGTTGGCGGCGAGTACATACCAAAAGCGATTGTGTACCTGATGGCCGGAAGGGATATTTTTGCCGGTCTGTTTGCAACCGGTGCCATCCCGAGCAAATCGCCGACCGACCCGACGTGTGTTTTCTGGCGGGTAGATTATTAATGCTGATCGTATACCGACAAGACTCAGACATAGGCGCGATTGTGCCTGTGGTTTTGATTGATTCACAGCGCTCTGACGATAGGTTCGGGACATCGGAAATCGCCGCAGCCGTGAAAAAGAACGCGCCCAAAAACGCAAAGCTCGACAGCAGCACAGAGGTTTTTTCAGTCGAGTATTCGGCGACCTATTCGCACAACGGAGTGAATCCGGGTGATGCGTGGCGGTCTCGGTTTTTCGGTACGGTGAAAAATCCGCCGGCCGCGCTCATCACTTTGTTCTCGCCGTTATACTTTGTGTCGTCTCAGACTGAAGAGGCGTTGACTGAAGTGGTTCAGCGTATCGTAAATCCGCAGAGAACAATCGTTTACGCGGCGATGGTTGTGCGTGGCTCTACTGAGCTTGTCGCTCGTCAGTTTGTGATTTACTCAGCACCGCACGCCCCAGTTCCCGGCAGCACCGATACACAAATGACGCTGAACGGTGCCGCATTTGACGATGCAGTGATAAGAGAGGGGGCATTTGTCAGATTCGACAAAAAAACTCCGCTCAAAGATCAGTTGGAAGAATGGCTCGCGGAATACAAATTGAAAGTGCGTTTTGTGACCGCCGACCCGGCAGCAAAACCCGTTTCGGAAATACTGTACCCGGTGCAGCCTGTGAACCGGACACTCGCAAAGTTATGCGAGCAGAATCAGCTAACCTATGCTCTGCGAAGTGATAACACGTTCGACTTTTACGATTCGCGGCGGTCGGGAAATCCAAAAACATCAGGCGAGGCAGAGGGGTCGTTTCTCGGCAGCGCGGGCTATATGTGCTATAATTTCGCCTTGTCTGATTATACTAAGGCGCAATTTAATTGCGAAGTGTTCGACGTGAAATTATTCTCATCAATGACCCTTTACAACGATATGCGCAGTGCCGTCTTTACGGGTCTGAATAAGGTAGCCGCACCGGAGTCAAACAACACACTTGCAAAATCTGCGGTGTCGTTAGTCGCCACAAAAACGACTGACAAATACAATTTTTATGTGCTGGCGTATGATCTTGTCGATGGCAGGCTTGCCAAACATTTAAGAATCACGGCAACGAATAATTGGATTGTATCGCAGTCGAAAATCGACGCGCTGCTTGAAAATCAGGTTTACATCGATGCGTTGGGGGGTGTATGAGTACACCTGTCAAGCGGCACATAGCTGATTTTTTCCAAGCCACGACCGACACATTTTCTGCTGAGGTCATCGAAGCCGACGAGGTTGCCGGTCAGTATATCGTGCAACCGCTCATGATTGAGGCGGATGGAAAAGACACACCCGAAATGCCAGCACTGGCGGCTGACGCGATCAAGCCGGCGGTGGGTGATATTGTTTTGATCGTCACAAGCCGCAACAATTACGAACATGAGCTTCAAAACCGTGTGACTACTTCCGCAGGTGCTAATATGATAATTGTCGCAGTGTTCAGCGACGAGCTAACGCGTGATGCAATCATAAACATCACAGAGGATTTGAATGTCGGCGGAAACTTCAACCTGACGGGTAACGCGACACTTGGCGCGGGAACAAAAAAAATGGTTCTCGGTGAGTCTCTCGCGGAGTGGGCGCAATCAGTGGATGCGGCTTTACAGTTAATCATTGCGTGGGGTGCCACAGGCGTCGCACCGGGGCCGACCGGCGGAATTGCCCCCTTGGCCGGGGTAACTCAGCCTGTATGGAGCAATGCAAACTTGTCAACGCATCACAAGTTGGATTAAATGGGCTTAGCGTTAGACGACAACGGAAACATTCTTTATAATTCAAGCACCGGGCTTGTCAAAGAAAAATTCGGCAATGAGCTATTGGTTCAAAATGCCATGTGCGAGCTGCGCTGTGAACAAAATCAGTATTCAGCCGATGATTCATACGGTCGAAATCCTTTAGTGTGGAAGTTGCCGACCGGCATTCAGGATAAACTTGTCGATGCCAAGCGAGTCGTTGAAAAGCATATTACGGTGAAAAGCATCGAATACAAAGACGAAAGAATTTTGATAGAGGTATAGAATGCCAATAGTAGACGGTGTATTTGTCCCGCTGACGCTCTCGGAAGCACTGGAAAGGGTTATCGATGCCGCGCCGGATTCGATTGTGTTCGCACCCGATAACCCGCCAGAATTGATTCTGGCGAACCTGTTCGCGCAAGCAAATGTCTTGATTGATGCCGACGCGGGGAAAGTTCTCGCCGCATTGATGACGCCAACCGGCGCGCTGATTGACCTGCAAAACCCAAACAATCCACGCCGCGCAGCCAAGGCAACCGTCGGATATTTGTCGCTGGTAAATACGTCCGGCGGCACGGTGAATGTGCCAGCAAGCACTACGTTCACTGCATCGACGGGCCAGCAATACACGAACGGCACAAGTACAATCTCTGTTGCTGATGGCGAAACTGCCGAGCTTGTAGTGACTGCAATAGAGGCGGGTGCCGCCGGAAATATCCCGGCAAACCGGACGTTTACCGCAGCGGGGATTGATTTAACCATGACAAACCCGCTGCCGTGGTTGGATGGATACGACGATGAAAGCGACGCACTCTATCTTCAAAGGGTAACGCAAGAAAAAACCCAATACGGTTCACAGGTCAATTCGGTTGCGGCAGAAACCGAGCTGAAAAAATACTATACTGCGGCGAGAATGGAGGTCAACAAATCCACTGCCGGCAGCGACGCGCCGATTCCTTTGCCTGGTAACGGTTACAATCTTGTCGTGCGGACACCTAACGGCGTCAACGCGACAGCCTTAGAAATTGCGAAGATTTTCGAGATTCTCGCTGTGCGGTTTGAGTTTGTGAATTCACAGAATGAGAGCACGCCAACGCATCCAGTGTTGGGTGGCACAGTGTACGTTTCCGGAGTGCCACAAAATTATTACTTCACGCCTGCGCAAGCAGTAGACATGACAATCGAAGGGACGCTTTACGTGAGATTTGCAGACGGAACCGCGCAGTCGGAAAAGATCACACAGGCAAACGATTTTGCTGCCTATTACATCAAACGGCTGATGTCGTTTTTTTCCGGCGTCGCCGGGACATCGACTATACGCTTTGAATCGACCGAATACGATGCGGTAGAAACCGACATCGAATTTGCCGCAGACATAGGATTGACTGACCCGATTGCTCCGGTGTTTGGTATCGCTCAGGTCAGAGACTTGGCCAGCGATCTGAATACAAAACAAAACACTCCACAGCTATTTTATGACTCTACTCCGTCGCTTGTGGTCACTCTGGACCCCGGTGTCGAATATGAAGACTCAATAATCTTAAGCCTCGACCCATATGATCGCCAGTTTATTAACTTCAGGAAAGATGAACTGTTCTCTGATCTGACAAGCTGGTTTGACCGATACGCATTTGTGAACCCTGAACAAGTTCACATTACTGTGACAGAGGTAGCATGAGTTTAGCCGATGAATTGACGGTTGCTAAACTCACACCCCCGTGGTATTTTAACACACGTCAAGATGCCACGCAGAAGACAAAAGATTTCATTACGTGGTGGAATAACATACTCGCCGAGCGAGCAGAAGAGGCCGAGAAACTCCGCAAGCTGATTCTGACGCCGTGGCTGTATACGTTTCCAGACGCCCCGCGCAATCCGTGGTTGGGGTATCTCATTTCACAATATGGCTTTGCGTTCTTTGGCGGCACAAATACACAAGCCGCAGCACTCTACAAGCTGATTTCCGGTGCGTGGTCGCCGTCTAACATTGAGAATTTTACCCGTATGCTCGGCACGCTCGCAATGCCGCCTTTTGAGTGGATCGAAGTAGACTTTCTGCCGAGGGTGTCCGCTGGCACGCTTGTGCCGTCGGTGTCCGACACAGGTTTTATTGTGTTCACGTCTGATGAATATGCCGCCGAACCGGATACGGTAGAATACACCCCGCGAAATTGGCTCGCCCCCGAGAATTGGACGCGCTCGCCGAATAACGCAGTGAAGTATGCACGCGGATACCTTTCCGGCGGCTATATTGTATGGTGTGAATCGCGTTATACTGACGACCCGGATTATCCACCAACCGGGAACCCGCCGTTTTATTTTTCCGCTGATGTGCCTCTTGCGGTTCCGTCCGCTGGTATAATATGCATCGTCAACGATGACGGCACAGGGGATATGCGCAGCCTTTACTACTCAGATGGCACGGCGTGGCGAAAGACATCGACACCAAATGCAGATTTGGGAACGGTTGACCCAGTAGGGCCAAGGCCTGAGCCTGAAGCAATCACAATCTTTTCCCGGAACCCGGCTTTAGTGACCTATGCAGTGCAGTCTCAAACTAAACCGCCGTCGGATGGAAACACCGAGGGCTACGGCACATTTTCTGGTTATGGCAATCTTGACGTATTTTCTGGCGAGCTTGAAGTGTCGGTGAAATTGCTCACCGAAAGCCCTGTGGCCTTGGCGACGATTATCGAACTGCTTCGCCGTTTGAAGCCTGCAAGTTTTGTTTTGCGCATGAGATTAATGCACGTCACCGGAGACGTGGAAATCGTGTTTATTTCCGACATGCGTGAGGCTCCGCAATAGCATTGACAATGTAAAAGATATTTAGGGAGGCGAGTTTATGGCGCTACCGCAAGACGACCCCAGTTTACCGTCGAATCCATCACCCATATTTTCAGACACAGACGCGGTGCGCGGCGATCATCAGCGCGCGAACAATCAATATATTTGGGAGAATCTCGAATACCTCGACGCAAAAGACCTTGACGACATCGCCGACGGCGTGACGTACGGTAAAACCACTCTTACGCAGATAGGGCAATTTACCGACGCTTTTACCGGCGAAAACATAAACGACGTAGCTGCGGCAGCAGTCGCGGACGCTGACAAGTTCGGCTTTTGGCAGGCCGCCGGGTCGGCGCTTAAAAGTATCACGTGGTCGAACATTAAAGCGACGCTGAAAACTTATTTCGATACGCTATATAGACCGATTACATACAATCAATACGCGAAACTGTCAGATACACAAGCGGCGGGGACATCCGGCGGTACGCTTAATTCCGGTTCGTGGGTGACGCGTGTGTTAAATACCGAGGACAACGATTCTGACGGGATCGTTTCCATAAGTAGCAATCAATTTACTTTGCAGGCGGGCACGTACAGGATTTCAGCAAGCGCACCAGCATATGCAGTAGGCCGCCACCAAGCCAAATTACGCAACACATCAGACGGCGTTGACACACTTATAGGTACATCGGAATTTGCTAACCAAACGTACACAATGGCTACGCACAGTTTTGTGCGTGGCGTGTTCACTATTGCTTCGGCAAAGAATTTTGAAATACAGCATCAAGTTTCGGTGACGCGAACGACTGACGGCGGCGGTCTCGCGGCTAATTTTGGCGTGTCCGAAGTGTATACAATTGTCGAAATATGGAAATTATCATAAATGGATAGCATAAAAGACTTTCTCACAATCGCTGCGGTCATCTTTTCAGCCGGCGGCGCGTGGTCGCTTGTGAAATTCCTAAAGGAAGCCGTTAAAGAACTAAAAGAAAATGACACGAAATTGACGGCGATTCTCAACGCACATGAAACGCGGTTGAGCATTCTCGAAGACCGTGCGACAAGGCGGAAACGATGAGCGCAAAAATCGAAATGCGAAAAATTTCGCTGAATGACATCAAGCAAACGCAGATTGACGACAAAGGCAACAAGGGTTTGTGTCTCGCGCTCTGTTCGTTTCAGATGGCTGCGAAAATGGCAGGCAAGACAGCGACGCTCGCCGACATTAACCGCTGGACAGACGAGGCCATACGCGTCGGCGCGCTCGCGTCTAAAGACGGCGAAAACTCCGCCGACGGATGGATTGCCGACGCCGGACACGGCAAGCTTGCCGAAATTGCCGGGCTACCGGGACACAAGAAAATTTACGAACGGTATACAATCGGCCGGCTGACTGCGCTTTTACAATGGGCCATCCCTGTTGAACTGCGCGACGAGGGCAAACATAGTTTGCTTGCTGTCGGCTGGTATCGCGAAGAAAACAGCGAATTATTTTTTGCCGATGTCATCGACCCGTGGCCTGCGACAAATGATAAACGCTTTGACATGCAGCGCGCAATTACTCAGCGCGCAGTCGATAACAAATGGGTGGATAGCCGCACCATAGAATATCTTGGATGGTACGAGAAAGTATGAAACAAGCAACGCTAAGATTGTTTGAACGCGTATTCGGTTCGCTTGGTCGCGAGCTTGTCCGCATTGGCTTTACCATCGCCGGGATTTATATTTTTCTAAACTACGGCGCAAAGCGTGCGGCTGATTGCGATTCTGTCTTGCCGGTTATCGGCGTGAAGACAAACGCGGCCGAAATGTTCGCCGTGCTTATCGTGTTCGGCGCTGGCCTCGGTGTGGCGCTGGCGATGAAAGCCGGCGAATGGGCGATTGCTAAATTGAAAAAGCCATGAAAGATTTAATCGATGTCGAAATGACGCGGGGTGTGATTACTGTTGCGTTTGTCGCATGTTTTAAGCGAGTACCGAGCGAATCAGAAATTGCCGAGCGTATGGAGATTATAGAACGCGCAAACGTGGAGCGCCGAAAGCAATGACCAAAACCGAGCGCATCGGCCGCGTTCTTTGGTGGATTCTTTTTGTCATGCTGTTTGCGGTAGCATTTGACGGGCGGGCTTCATGCGCTTAATAAATTTATTTTTCATTTCAGCTATGACCGGCGCGCTGCTGCTTATGCGGTGCTCTACCCTGCCGCCGAAGACCGAAAAGGCGATAGAGACAAGCGAGAGCCTCGACCGGGATATTGACGCGAGCATGGCAACGCCCGAGCAAAAAGCCGGCATGAAAAAGAAAAATGCAGAGGTGCGCGAGGTTGTCAAAGAACAAGGCGAAGCCATCGCTAAAAAAGATTCGCAGATTCAGACTTTAGAATGGTATCGCCGCACGTTCTGGCAAATCGTTATCGGTGTAGGTTGTACGCTGCTTGGTGCTTTTATTTTCTGGCGGCTTCGGTCGTAACCTTTGCCCGATTGCGGAGTATCCGCCATGCAAGGCGGCACCTATCTGTCAGTGACCACGCTTTGACCGCTTCCAAGAATTCGTTTATCACAAACATACTTTCAGAATCGACCGCTTTGCGGATCGTCTTACGATAGCGTTTATGGTGTTTGGCGCTCATCGGCTTTAGTAAGCCGTCGCCTCAAGCGGTAAATCGTTTTGACACAGCGGAGGGGTGATTTCCTTTGTTATGCCAACAAGTTCCTTTGGATCACTCGCCCGGTTTGTCCGGGCTTTTTTATACCCCGCCAGAACGCACCATTTGCCATGTATTGCGTTCTTAGGGTCGCCCCAATAGGATGCCATGCCGTGGCGATTTACTCGACAAATAAGGCGAAAACGGCATAAACATGCAAAAGTATAATTTTTATGAAAATTTATACTTTTTTGGCCCCGGCCGCCGTTTGTGTGTAATATAGTATTGTAAGCGGCGCGAGCGGCTTACAGGGGGAAGGGTGACAAAAACAATAACCATAGACGAACGCAAGTTTGAGGTAGAGTTTATTTACCATTTCGAGGGTAAGTATTACCCCGGCAACAGATATGAGCCGGAAGAATTTCCCGATTGCATTTGGGAGGTTTCAGAAGTTCGCGACGAATCGGGCGAAGTGGTGGAAAATCCGATTGTCCTGAAACAGATCGAAGCGGCGTGCGATGAGATTGCCGAAGTCATTTCGCGAGACTGTGAAAACGACCATGCGGAAAATCTGACATACATGCAGGAATGCCGCCGGGGGTTCGCGTGAGATTCTCACGCGGTGCCCGTCCGGTCTTGCATGATCGGCGTGCGGTTGCGCAGGGAATCCGCGCTGATCGTACACGGGCGCGATTTGCCCGTCTGTGCCGTGCGCGGCTGAAGGGTGAATTATATTTTGCGAGTGCTGCTGACGCATTGCGTCTTGCGCTCGCGCCGCAATCATTTATCGAATCAGAGTGTGAATGGTTGAAACATTACGAGGGGGGGAATATGAGCGAAGAACAACAATACGCCGCGATGATCGCGGAGGCAGAATCAAAGGGCGCGTGTGCCGGGGGGCTTGTCTGGGCGCGGAAATTCAGCACGCTTAAAGAAGCACTTGCCGATACTGACGCAGCAATGTGGGCTTACCACTACGCCCGCGAAGTCATCAAAGGCCGGTTTGAGGCTGGCGAGGCGGCGATTGCGCGGGATGCTGCGTGCGCCTACCTCTACGCCCGCGACGTCATCAAAGGCCGGTTTGAGGCTGGCGAAGCGGCGATTGCGGGCGATGCCTGGTGGGCTTACCGCTACGCCCATGACGTCATCAAGGGCCGGTTTGAGGCTGGCGAGGCGGCGATTGCGAAGGATGCTGCACGGGCCTACCTCTACGCCTGCGACGTCATCAAGGGCCGGTTTGAGGCTGGCGAAGCAGCGATTGCGGGGGATGCTGCGTGCGCCTACCTCTACGCCCGCGACGTCATCAAAGGCCGGTTTGAGGCTGGCGAAGCGGCGATTGCAGGGAATGCCGAATGGGCCTACCGCTACGCCCGTGACGTCATCAAGGGCCGGTTTGAGGCTGGCGAGGCGGTGATTGCGCGGAATGCTGAGTGGGCCTACCACTACGCCCGCGAAGTCATCAAAGGCCGGTTTGAGGCCGGCGAGGCGGCGATTGCGGGCGATGCCTGGTGGGCTTACCGCTACGCCCATGACGTCATCAAGGGCCGGTTTGAGGCTGGCGAGGCGGCGATTGCGGGCGATGCCTGGTGGGCTTACCACTACGCCCGTGACGTATTGAAAGAAGGGGAGACGTTAAAAGTATGAGCAAAGAAAAAACAACAAGTTTAGTTGTGTCAACTGACTTGCGCGATCAGGCAAAAATTGCAGCGGCGATGAAGCGAATCCCGCTGCAAGAGTTTGTCGAAAAAACACTGCGCGCGGAAATCGGCAAGACGATCAAGGGGGCAAAGTGATAAAACTTTACCAGACTATCCGCAAGGATGGAAAACTTTTCGTTCGAGGCTATATCGCCGATGATTGGGGCCGTGAGGAGTTTTCGCTTGTAGAAACCACGCACGAACAAGCGTTTGAACGACTGCGGGCGATGCAGGCGTCAATAAACGCAGCGCATCCGCGCAGGCTGTAAATCATACAGGGGGGAGAGTGGAAAAAGAAATCAAGAGAAAAGAACTGTTTGAAATGGTTCTGCCGGAATTCTTTGACGCCGACGCGCTGAAGACTCCAAGTAAAATCACGTACAGAATCGACAATCAAGGCGAGCGGCTTTATGCCAGAATGGCAGATGACGGCGCCGTAAAGATCGTGCCGAGCGTGACAACCATTCTGCGGCAACGTCCAACCGACCCGCACTTGCTGAAATGGTATTGCAACGAATTCCCAGACTACGACGCAGCAAAGGCGTTTGTTGATCAGCGTGCGGATTACGGGACATTTATGCACATGCTTTTTAAGGAAATCTTGTTAGGCAATACATTGATGTTCAGTGCGTCAATGCTTGGCGATAGCTTTGCAGAATACCTTAAAGGCATCGGGAAAAAGCCGGATGCGTTCGATTTGATCGAAGTCGGGCACAACCTGAAACAAGACCTGTGGGCGTTCGTGCAATTTTGCATTACCTACAAGGTAAAGCCTTTGGCGATTGAGTACATCGTATTTGGTGAGCAATACGCAGGCGCGATTGACCTTGTGTGCAAGATGACGATTGCCAAAACCCGCAAGGTTGACAACTTTCAGTCAGAGCGCATGTTTGCCTTTCTGCCGACGTATGAAGTCACAGAGCAAACCGAAGTCGTCGCCATGATTGACTTTAAGTCTGGCCGCAAAGATTTCTATGCGGAAAACCCGATTCAGCTTCACGCATATCGCGAACTATGGAATCAGGAATATTCGCAGCATCAAATCGAAGTGATGGCGAACTATGGCTGCAAAGACTACCGCTTGCCGGTAGGTAAAACCGAGCCGTACAGGTTCAAGCAGTATAAGAACGATGCAAAAATTGCCCGTCAATGGGCTTTGCTGGTCGATCTATACCACACTGAGGAAATCACGATCAAAGACCGCGTTGAGTTTATCGACGTCGGCCAAATCTCTCTGCAAGCACCGCTGAGCGAGCTTGTTGAGACAATCGACGTACAAGCTCAGCTAATTCAAAGAATGGGGGAAATCGAAAATGGAAGGACGGATTCAGAGGGAGAACAAAATAACGAAACTGCCGGAAATCGGGAAAATCAAGATCGGCCAGAAAGTGCAAAGCGGAAACGGAAAGGAAAGGCCGACGAGTCTGGATTATTTCCGGGCTGATGGGCCATATTCAAAACTGTTCATCAAAGAGCTTGGCCCGACGCCGAGAGTGCTGCCGATTCTGTTTCTGAGCGATAACGTGCAAGAGTGCTGCTATGAACGGTACGAACTGCGCAAAGGCTCGAAGCTGTATGCACGCGGCGACGGTGAAAACTTCGAGGTGTGGAACCCTCAAGCCGAAGAATATGTGCCGCTGACAAAGACACAAGAGCCGGGGCTTGGCAAACGCCTCGCCATTGAAGCTGGCGAGAATGGAAAGCCGGCAGACTGGCAAACTATTCTGACGCTGCGTTTTCTGATTCTGCCTCTCAAATCTGTTTGGGGATGCTGGTCGTTCTCGACAAAAGGCGAGGCGTCAAGTATACCGGCGATCATCGCAGCGTTTGACTCTGTGAAGAACATCGCGAAAACCGTCGTCGGTGTGCCGTTCGATTTGACGGTTGAAATGGTGAAAAGCCAAAAGCCGGGAAGTGAATCACGCTTTCCAGTGGTAAAGCTCGTGCCGAACGTCGGCGAAACGCATCTTCAAATGCTCGGCGAGCTAAAAGAACAGGGAAAAGTATTTCACAAGGTTTTGACTGCGGAGACAATCGAAAAAGAAGTGGCTGCATTGCCAGCACCGGGGGAAACATGACAGAAAACGAAATCCGACTAACTATAGGGTTAGCAATTTGCGCGGCCGTGCAGGGGGGCATTTATCTCGCTGCGTGGCTGTATGAACGATTCAGGAAAAAAAATTAAGGGGGATATACCATGGCTTATTTTTCAAACAGTGGCGATGGTGCGGCGTTCGATGAACAATGCGCTAAATGCAAATACGGCGAGCAACCTTGCCCGATTGCATTCGTTCAAATGCAATTCAATTACGAGGCGGTGAATAACAAAACCGCCACAGAAGTCCTTGATGCGCTGGTCAAGAACGACGGCACATGCACGATGTTCAAGACTTTCGAGAAAGATTTCTATGCCAACGACCCGGCGCAGCAGAGGTTAATATGAAAAAGATTAAATTGTCTAATGGCAAATTTGCATTGGTTGATGACTCAGACTATGAGGCATTAGCCAAATTCAGATGGCATTATCACTTTGGGTATGCGTGCAGAAATACAGGGACGCGAAAAAAGCAAACATTCCTAAGAATGCATAGGGTAATCATGGAGGCACCGAAATCCAGACTTGTCGACCATATTGATGGTAATGGATTGAATAATCAAAAAGCAAACTTGCGTATCGCTGACCATAGGACTAATGCACAAAATCGTGCCTTAGTCATTAAAGGAAAGCACAAAGGCATTGTTCACAAAATAGATGGCAAACGAAAGAATAGGTTTCACGCACGAATTATATCCGATGGCAAAACATATTATTCAAAAATGGTGCGTACAGAAAAACAAGCAATCCAAGAATACAAACGTTTATCGCTAAAATATCATGGAGTTAATTCACGTTATGCAAGCCCATAGTTCCGCACAGCGCGCAGGCAAAGCGCAAACTCAGGGACGGTGTGTATTCACGGGCACCATCGGCGTCGATGGCGCGCACTGGTTCCCGGCCGGCGATTTCACACTGCTGGCCGATGTGCCTGAAAACATCTTCGCCATGAACCGCGAGCATCACAGCATGAGAGGCAAACCATGCTTTGATTTCGTCCAACGCAACGGCGTAGATGTCGTGCGGCCTGTGGGGCAGCGTCGGTGGATGCTTGAGAATCTGACCCTTGATGAATTCAGGGGAATCATTCACAAGAAAATCCGTGTGGTCAGTCTGTATTGTAACGCACATGACATAGACTTTCCCGACGCGGAAAAGCCAGAAGATTACGATGCGTTGATTTATCAAGGGAGGTTGGCGTGAAAGTACCAGAAAAGTACAGAGTCAAAACCGGATTCATGGCCTCGGATGAAAGCTATGGGAACAATGGGTTCTTTTCAATCCCGGAAAGACAACTAAAAGTCATTGCGTCGGATGGTATGGGATGGGAACACGTCAGCGTTTCAACCTTCAAGGGGAGAAAATTGCCGACATGGTACGATTTGGTCTTCGTGAAAAATCTCTTCTGGAATCCGGATGAGACGATAATTCAATTCATACCAAAAGAATCAGAGCATCGCAGCATCGGAGAAGTTCTGCACCTGTGGAAAAAATCCGGCAGCGAGTATGAATTGCCGCCGTCGATAATGGTCGCGCCGTGAGGAAATCATGCTAAACGAAATCTTTGCCGTCAAGAATCACATGTGGGCGCACCGAAAGGCAGTCGGTGAATGCATCACAAATTTTCTCGCTAAGCAAAACGACGGCTTATACGAAGTGACCATAAAACGGTTTGTAGAGAAACGTACCGGGCCGCAAAACCGTTATTACTGGAAACTGCTTGAATACCTCGCGCCTGAATTGGGTTATAAATCTAAAGACTCATGTCACGCGATGATTATGCAAGAATGCGAACTTGGCCATTACGTTGATTTTCGTGGACGAACTTATTTTGAGCGGAAGTCTTCGGCAGAGCTTGACAAAGAGACCTTTGGGAGGCTGATCGATAAATGTTTTGAAATCGCGGCGTTTTTGAATGAAGATCGCCCGCCAGAAAGTCACATTATTTTACCAAAAAGAGAGGAAGCATGAAACCAGAAATCAATTACGTCATCACCGTCACAGAGCGAAACGAACTGAAGTCAGCACAGGTCAAGCTGTGGATTGCCATCGCCCTCGGCGCGCTGAACGGTTTGCTTGGCTACTGGGTCGGTATTTCTTCGCTGTGTTAGGTCTAACTGACAAAAAGGATTGTCAGAACGAGCGAAATGGCAGGGGTGAGCGGCGCGGCTCTTCCCCCGAAGCCAAATCGCGCCCTCGGTTCGCCGGGGTCGAGAGATCAAAGTTGACCTCTCGACCCTGAGAACTGAAAAGTAGTTTTCAGAATGTGCCTGTGAGATACGCAGGCTTGCCGAAAGGCCACGCTTCGCAAGGCGTGACATAGTTGATGCAGAAAAAGACCCTTAACCGGCGTCCGCTCTGCATAGATGAGCATCGACATCTAAGGCAGGTTGCGGCGGGCGTCGATTAAGGGTTTTTTGTTTTTGGAGGGATTATGAACGTGAAAAAATTGGTTAAAGCTACACTAAGCTCTGATGCTTTTTGGGTAGTGAACAAAGCTCTTGCGCGAAGCATCGGCATCGAGGAAGCCGCACTGACGGCAGAGATTATTTCAAAACACACTTACTGGGAGGAACGCGGCGGATTAGACGATCAAGGCGGGTTCTTCATGACCTCAAACGACATACAAACTATCATGGGCATTGGTGAAAAACCGGTAGGCAGGCTGACAAAATCCATACTCACTCAAGGCATCGTGAAAATCAAAAAACGCGGTGTTCCGGCAAAAAATTATTGGTATCCACAATGGGAGACGATATTCTCCCTGATTGACAGTGACCCCCAAACGGGGGTGACTGTTGACCCCCAAACAAGGGCCACCGTTGCCCCCCAAAAGGGGGTCGCTATTACTAAGAATACAGACAAAGAAAACAATACAAATAAGGTTGCGGACGGCAAAGCCGCCACGCCCTCGCTGACCAGACGAGTCACAGACTTAATAGGTGAGGCGCACAAACACCTTACAGGATCAGAATTAGTATGGCACGGACACGCAGCCAAGTACGGTAAAGCCATAAAGACGATCATCGAGACCGTTGGTAAATCCACACCTGAAGACGAGGCATATCAAAAGATTCGGGAAAAATGCGCGGCCTATGTTCTGGCCGCAAAAACCGACGAATTCCTGAAAAAACAAGGCGTCACCCCGGTATCTATTCTGAGCAACTGGAATAAAGTGCACTATCAGGCCAAAGCCGGTCAGAGCGGTTTGGCGCAGAAAAAATTACCGAAGTACAGAGACATGACCGCCGACGAAATCAAAACCGCGTTTACGAAATGGAATAAGCATTTCACCGTGCTCGATCTCAAGGCGAACATTTCACCGGAATCATACGAAAGATTTACCCGCGAGGCTAACGGTTACGCACCGGCTTTAGTGGATATATTGATTGAGGAGGTACACAAGCAGAAAAAATCGGCATAGCCGAAAATTTGGGGGAGAAAATGCAGACAATAATTTCATTGGATACCGTAAAAGACGGTCAGCTCATGGAGCAAATTCAATCAGCGTTTCGCGAGATCATCGCGGACATCAAGAGTGAAGAGAAAGACGCGCAGCACAGACGGCAGGTCACGATCAAACTGAACTTTGATCCAACGCCAGACCGTGCGGCCGTGAAAATGACAGCCGAGATAAAAAGCGTTCTCGGTCGTCACAGCCAAATCGGTGCGATGCTTTTCTTTGAAAAGAAAGGCAAAGAAATCATCGCACACGATGAAGACCCGGCTCAGGGAAAGCTGGCGGTCTGAAAATAGGTTTACAAACCACGGATAAATTTTATATGTCCGTGGGGCGTAAGCCCTGAGTGCTTGGGGCGCAAGCCCCGGCTCTCGCTTATAGGTGGCCGATGACACCTGAAAAAACATCGGAGCGAGAGCAGACATGAAAATCACAAAAGAATTATTGATTGAAAAAGACGCGTGCCCGGAAGGCATCGACGCGTTTTGCAAAATGTTTCCTGATGGTTTTGATTTAGCCGATTGGACGTTAGAAAAGCAGATCGAAATAATAAAATCTGATTTGCGAAAATATTTCGGATGGGCGGTTGCCGCTGGAGTCGTCCCTATATGGTCTATGTACGGCGCGAATCTGAACGGCGCGAATCTGGACGGCGCGAGTCTGTACGGCGCGAGTCTGAACCGCGCGAATCTGGACGGCGCGAGTCTGAACCGCGCGAGTCTGAACCGCGCGAATCTGGACGGCGCGAATCTGTACGGCGCGAGTCTGAACCGCGCGAATCTGAACGGCGCGAATCTGAACGGCGCGAGTCTGTACGGCGCGAATCTGTACGGCGCGAGTCTGTACGGCGCGAATCTGGACGGCGCGAGTCTGTACGGCGCGAGTCTGGACGGCGCGAGTCTGTACGGCGCGAGTCTGAACCGCGCGAATCTGAACCGCGCGAATCTGTACGGCGCGAGTCTGGACGGCGCGAGTCTGTACGGCGCGAAGTACTCAAAATACACGATTTTCCCAAAAGGCTTTGACCCTAAAGCAGCGGGCGCGTGGTTGGTGGAGTGATGGAGATACAATCAGACATTGTATACGTGAAGACCAAAAGCGATGCCACCGCTGAGCTTTTGGCACAGATCAAACACAAAGACTCATGCGCAGGTACGTTTCACAAAGTTGGTGAATACGAACTGCCGTGCATCGGCTCAGGGATGCTGTGCAGGTCTTACGAACAGAGACGCTATTCAGCAACACACGATGAGCACAAAGAAGCCTTGGGGATTTTTCAAAGCATCGCAGAACGCAAGGCTGAGCAGTTAGAATTCGGCGACATTAACCCTAACGCGAAAGTGGAAACGGTTGTATGCCAGCCGGTCGCTGTGATGTCCTGCCCATGCACACAGACAGCCAAAGTCAACGAATACGACAAAGGCTTACTGGCGGATTTGGGGATTGATACCGTGCCGAAACTCCGCCCCGAGCAAATGGCAGGCTTTGAGGCGTTCAAGCAGCGTAGAATGTCTTTGTTCATCCACGGCGAAAGTGGCGGAGGTAAAACCATACTTGCGGCAGCGTGTGCGCTTGGCTTTCACCGCAAGGTTAAAGTTCTGGTTGGTGATGAAATCTCTGCCGAGTGGCGGCGCAAGGCATTCGACAACCAGCCGCTTGACTATGAAGGGTTGCTGATTCTCGACGATGTAGACAAAACATTACCCACAGACTCATTCAAAGAAAAGTTGTGGTACATCTTCGACCGGGTGATGAAGAAAAAACTTCGCCTGATTCTGACAACCAACCTATCCCCGCAGGCGTTCGCGGAAAAATACACGACCGGAAAAGACGAGGCGCAGTCTATGGTGACGCGGCTCACGAAATTTGAGGAGGTAGAGTTATGAAATACACACTACGTTATCACGAAAACTGCCGATATTGCAAAAGCTCAAAGACGGTATTGGTGAAAGATCATAATTCACACGGATACAATGAATGGGTGTGCCGCGATTGCGGCGGGAGATTCTCGACATGATACGGAAGATTCCGGTAAGGCAGTATTATGTCAGATACGATAGAAAAGGCCCGCTCGTTACTCGCTGACGCATCGCCTGAGCTGAGGCGGGCTAAGGATTTGGTGCATGAATGAGCTGGCTCTTTTCGCGGGCGCTGGCGGAGGAATACTTGGCGGAAAACTTCTCGGTTGGCGAACAGTGTGCGCTGTGGAGTGGGACGCATATGCAGCGAGCGTCCTGGTTGCCCGCCAAAACGACAAAACACTGCCTCCTTTCCCAGTCTGGGATGATGTACAAACCTTTGACGGACGACCATGGAGAGGCGTTGTTGACGTCATATCTGGCGGGTTTCCCTGTCAAGACATCAGCGTCGCAGGTAAAGGCGCAGGGATTGACGGCGAACGCTCCGGCATGTGGCGGCACATGGCTCGAATCATCGATGAAGTACGACCGCGATTCGCATTCGTGGAAAACTCACCGGCTCTTGTTTCAAGAGGACTTGCCAGAGTCCTCAGTGATCTTACCAAAATGGGGTATAATGCGCGATGGGGTATTATTGGAGCAGATGACGCCGGAGCGCCTCACCACCGGAAACGAATCTGGATATTGGCCTACGCCACGGACGACGGGACTGGATGGCGGAAGCAACAGCCGCAAGGCGGCGAAGAACCGCGGCATGTGGCCGACGCCATGCCTACCGGGAAACGGAGGCAGCCACGGGAAGGAAAAACTAAAGGCGATGTTATATTCGACCCCAACAGCCCACAATGCGAAAGAGACGAACGCGCCATCAGAGGCATTAAGAAACACGCCAACATTAGCAAGCCAAGTTGGTGGGAAGCTGAACCCGGAATGGGTCGAATGGCTTATGGGGTGGCCCATCGGGTGGACAGACTTAAATGCACTGGAAACGGCCAGGTTCCGGCAGTGGCTGAACTCGCATGGAGAATCTTAAATGGTCGGTAGGTCATGCGATTCATGCGCCGCGTTCTCACAGCACAGGCTTTCTGATGGAGCCAAGTAAACCACGAAAGAAACGCCGTCGACCTGAGTCGATCTTTCTTTCTGATTTCGGCAGATCATGGGAGGAAGTTGGCGGATATTACTACAAAATCCCCGATGCCGGTGGTCAGTTGGCAAGATTTGCACCATCAAGGCCATACGACGCCAATTCGGCCATGCTCGGCGTCATCTTTGTCATCGAGGCGAAGTATTGCAAGACTGTTCAATTTGCTTTATCAGAAATGCGTCCGCATCAAATCCCAGAGCTATGGCGTGCACGACAAGCCGGCTATCAGGCGTTTGTTCTTGTGTGTTACCACAGACTCAGGGCAAGAGTCGCGGATTTTTTCCGAATAGAAACCCTGATGGACGCCGAAAAGAACGGCAGAAAACATCTGTCACCTGATGAGGCAGCATTAAGAATTTACAGCCATTCGCGGTCGGTTTGGGACATTAACCCGCAGAAAATCATTCGCATGGTCAGCCACGATGAAGAAAGACAGTTGAGGCTGTTAAAAAACGAATGACACAGCAAATTTCACAATAAGTCTGCACCGGGGAAGGGATGAAAATTCAGCCGCAATCCGGTTTAGGTGATTTACTATTCACGCTGCCTTTGATTGAATACTGCCTACACATCGGCGAGCCGGTCGGAGTACGAAGCGGTTGTGACTGTCTATTGCGGTCAGATGACCTGCGGGCAGTGCATTGAAGAAATAGAAGGGGGGGAGCAAAACGAGGAAGAATATGAATAAATCCAAAATTAGCGAAATCGTAAATTCGCGCTTGCAAATGGCAAAAGAGCGAGCAAATGAAGGGAAAAGCACAGACTTATATGATTCGCGTTTTGACGACCCGCAAAACCCGCACCGCAGGACAATCATCCGGTATCGGTATGACGGCACGATTATTGAGATGAGCGTTTAGTTTGGAGGCAATGAAATGACAGACGAACAATTAAACGCTGAAGTAAAGCGACGAATTAAAATGAAAGACCCAAGATTTGAAGGGGTAGCCTTTCCATGGATGGCTTTGATACCTCCAATAACAGGGTTGGTGTTAGGCGTGTATTTTGGGGTAAAATTATGACAGACGAACAAAAGCAAACAGTGGCGGAGATAAGAAACTCTGTCAAAAAGTGGGGTTCACTTAGTGTCGGCGGCGCGGTCGAACAGATTGAAACCCTGCTTGAGATCATCGACGACCTGCAAAAAGAAGTCGAACAGTTAACCAAAGAGCGGGACGAGGCGAGGGGTATTGCGAAAAGATTCTACAACATGTACGTACTTTACTCATAAAAAAAGAATGACAACGCAGATTTCACAATAAGTCTGCACCGGGGAAGGGATGAAGATTCAACCGCAATCCGGTTTAGGTGATTTGATTTTTGCACTGCCGTTAATTGATTATCTAATTCAGCGCGGCGAAGCTGTCACGGTAGCGACAAACCACGCATTTTTGCTTGATATGTACGCCCACACGGATTTGATTCACTGGGAACCTGTCGAAATAAATTACGGCAACCCCGTCGTAAAAAGGGAATTCACACACCTAAAATACACACGCTACAAAGACCACTATTTTCAAAGCTATTTCTATCGTGGAGAGCGGAAACCGTTAGAAGACACAGCGTATATGGTTGGCTCTAACTTGTACGGATTCGCAAAAATGCAATCACCGATAAAATTCGACGTGTCCGATGCGGTTCTGTATGCCCCGCCGAGGGCAACCGCCAGAGACAAAGCCAAAAAAATCTTTCCGCGAGCGCCAGACCCAAAATATGCAGAATCGCGCGCCAGTGCGTCAGGCGCTCGCGTCATCGTCATCGGGCAAAACGAGTTGTTCGCACCGGGTGTGAATGTCGCGCACCATGAATCCTTGCTTGACAAACTCAATTTTTGGGAATTAGTTCAAGTTGTGTGGAGCGCGAAAGCAGTCGTCTCGCAAGTTAGCATGATAACTGCTTTGGCGGGTGCATTGAGAAAGCCAACAGATTTTCTGCCGGCCAAAGGCGAATCAATAAGCCAACACGCAAAGCATGTTTCCGGTGTGGTCTGGCCTAATCAGGAAGTAATATGAAAAACGAAATCCCGTTTCGATCAAACACAAAGGCGGTCTTCCTGTGATTACGTTTATTATCCCAAATTACGACAAGCCAGAATTGACGTTGCGTTGTGTGCGCGCATTGTTTGAAAAGGTAAAAACTCCGTCATGCATTGTTGTTGATGACGGATCACCGTCGCAAAAGGCATTAGGTGCAAGCCTTGAGAGTGAATTTCCCTCCGTTAAATATGTCGCGTTACCAAAAAACGGCGGGTTCTCCGTTGCGTGCAATGCAGGAATAAAGGCAGCAAAATCTGACGTCGTTCTGCTGAATAATGACTGCGAAGTGACCTGCGACGCCGAAAAGATCATTCAGTCAGTATTTGACGAGCGAAAAAACGTTGGAATCATCGGCGCTTTACTGTTCTATCCAAACGGGCAAATACAGCATGACGGTATGGATTATCTGCCACGGGTAGGCGGAGCATTTGTGCACGGGCACGCAAGCAAACCGCGAAGCTCTCGCTACTGCACATCAGTCACTGGTGCTTTGTTCGCGATACGTCGCCATGTCATCGAAAAAGTAGGATTGCTTGATGAAGCATTTTACGCAGCCTGTGAAGACTCAGATTATTGTCTGCGGGCATGGCAGGCCGGCTTTCATGTATGGTTTGAACGGGAATTGACTGCCACACATGCCGAAGGTGCCACACGCGGACGTACAGCAACGGAGAAACAACAGCGGCTTGGCGCGCAGAGGTACGCGAGAGAGCTGGCGACAATCAAAGCCTTTCGGGCGAAGCATTCAGACAAATCTATGGCAGAGATAAACGCAAAAGCCAGGGAGTTGAACAAATCGAACGGCCTGACGCCATTGCCAGAATTGAAAATTGAGCTTGGATGCGGCAACAATCCACAGCCGGGGTATGTCGCGTGCGATGCACGCAGAGTCAAAGGCGTACAGCATGTGTTTGACTTTGGATATGCGAAATTCCCTTTTGGCAACGGCACAGTTGGAGAAATCCTAATGAATCATTCTATTGAGCATGTCAGCTATCGCAGATTGCCGCATGTACTGAACGAATGCGCGCGCGTTTTGCCGTCAAATGGAAAGCTCATAATCCGCACGCCTGATCTGCGATTTATCGTCGAAAAGTATCTTGCCGGCGAAATAACGCCAGAGTGGCCCGATGACGAACAATTTATTGCTGACAATTTCGGCGGAGACCCGCGAAATATCTCGCCTGCGTGGTGGGCAAACGTTAAATTGTTTGCAGGGCAAGATTATCCCGGCAACGAACACAGATTTTGTTTTGACTTTGAAACCATGAAAGCCGTTTTGGAGAAATTCGGATTTGAGCGGGTGAAGCGGTATTTCGACAGGCCAGTGTTTTCCCCCGGTGAAATCTACTGCGAGGCGTATCGTGTCTGATGTAACACTGCGGAGGGTTTCCGCAATCGGTGATGTAGTATGGACAACAGCACTATTCACCGCGCTTGAATCACGTGCCAAGGATCAGGGCGGCGGTCTGTATCTATCGACAAGCGCACCGCATGACCTGTTTCGAGGCGATTCACGACTTGCCGGCGTAATCGGTAAAGACGCTGTGAGGGGCGAACTAATCGACCTCACAGACACCTACGAGCAAAACCCAAACCTGCACCCGATTCGCGCTTATGCTTTGCGTGCAAAGGTCGATGAATCTCAGCTTGTGCCGACCCGACTTGAGTTAGGCGCGGCACCCGAAAGGGTGAAAAACAAAGTTTACATTCACCCGGCGATTAGTTGGGCGAACAGAACTTTCCCGCATGCATTTTGGCTGTCGATCATCGGCCGTATTGCCGTATCAGGGTTAAGCGTCGAAATCATAGGCACCCAAAACGAAACCAAAGATTTTGTTGGCTTGAAGACGCATTTCGGCACACTCCCAATGCTCGCAAGACTCATTAGGGATGGCGTATTCATCGGATCGGATTCAGGCCCGCTTCAGATCGCCGCAGCCTTGGATGTGCCGTCTATAGGCATCTACACGTGCGCAGAGGCAAGATTTCGCGCGCCGCTTCACCTGCCAAAAACGTCAATGTTCGTATCCGTTGACACGGCCGCTCAATGCCGGGGGTGTCTCCACCGGGCGAAACCACCCGTTCGGTTTTATGATTGCGATTATATCGACTCTCGTAAATACCGGTGCCTGAGTGAGGTTGACCCGGCAGCGATCGCCGATCTGGCGGCCATGCTGGCGAAATAATATGAAAATCGAACACCTTGACATCTCACAGATAAAGCCAAACCCCAAAAACCCAAGAACTATCACCAGTGAAAAACTGAAAAGCCTTGTCCGATCCATCAAAGACTTCCCGCAGATGCTCGAGCTTCGCCCGCTGGTGGTTGACAAGAAAGGCGTCGTCATTGGTGGAAATATGCGGCTTGCGGCAGCAAAAGAAGCCGGTCTGAAAAAAATCCCGGTTATGCGAGCCGAGTCGCTTACCCCTGCGCAGGTGAAAGAATTTATCATCAAAGACAATGTTCCGTTCGGAGAATGGGATTGGGACGTGCTGAAAGATTGGGACGCGGAAATTCTTGAAAAATGGGGTTTGGATGTCCCGGATTTTTCTGTCAATGAACAACCAGAAATTCAGCACGGCGCATTGTCTGAATTGTATGGCATCCCGCCGTTCAGTGTTATTGACCTAAAGTCAGGTTTGATGCTTGAAAAAGCACGTAAATGGAAAGACTATGGGATCGAATCTGAAAAAGGCCGTGACGATAACCTAACTTACCAAGTGGATCATATAATAAAAAATTACAAAGGGCTTTCATCGTTAAAAACAACGTCGATCTTTAACCCTGCATTGGCTGAGCTAATGGTTTTATGGTATTCAAATGAGAATGACAAAATCATAGACCCGTGGGCAGGCGGTAGTGTGCGCGGAATTGTTTCTGCGGTATCTGGCCGAAAATATCACGGAATAGACATTTCAGAAACGCAAATTTTAGAAAACCAAAAGCAGCTGAAAAAATTGAAAGTGACAGCAAGTTACACTATTGCAGATTCTTCCAATGTTTCAACATGGAAAAACCTATCAGGATTTGATTTGATGATAGGCTGCCCGCCGTATGGGAGTCTTGAGGTATATTCAAATAACCCAAAAGACATGTCAAATATGCGCAAACATGAATTCGACGCAGCTTACTCTGAATCAGTAAAACATGCTGTGACCTCACTGAAGAAAAACCGGTTTGCATGTATTGTCGTCGGTGATTACCGTGAAAAAGGCGAGTTGCAGGATTTTATCGGGACTACTATAAAGGCTTTTCAAGCAGCCGGCGCAAAGTATATATCAGAGGCTGTTATCCTGACTCCAATCGGCACGGCAGCTATCAGGTCAAAGCGAGTATTTCAAACATCAAGAAAACTGACAAAAGTTCATCAGAACATGCTTGTATTCGTGAAAGGCGACGCAGTAGCAGCCGCCAAAAGATTAACGCATGACAGCAGCAAATGAAACGGGCTTAAACCTGACGCCGTGCTGCGCTGCTATCTCTTTGCTGCGTTTGTTCATCTCAGCAATAACCGGAGCAGCTTCGCGCTTTGCTTCATCGTACGTCAAAAAGCCTGAAAGCATTTGTGCCCGTATTGCACGGAGCTTGTCAATAGGTAGCATGTCGGCAAACCACATGACGCACCACAAAAATCGAGCAGATTCAAGAAAAAACAGGTGGATAGCAGGTGCCATTTCCTAACGAAAGCACACAATTTCCCAAGGGTCAAAGCGGAAACCCTAACGGCAGGCCGAAAAAACTGCCAGAACTCGACAAGCTGTTGGCAGATGTGCTTGGCGAAGAAAAAGACGGCATCACCGCCATCGAGGCCATATTGAAGCGTCTGCGGTCAGTCGCCGCATCAGGTACCAGCCCGCAAGCCATCAGAGCCGCTGAAATCCTCTTAGACAGAGCCTATGGAAAAGCCAAGGGTGACGACACAGTTCGCGTCAGATTCCCCACACCGGCAGAGATAGCAGCGGCAGATGCCAAGGCGAATGAAGTCCTCGCCAAGTATGGTTTAGCCCCGCGCACACCTGAAAGTGAATGACTTTGATTGGCATTCAGCTCTACATGATTGGCTCGCCGAGCCGCATAAATTCGGGCATCTCTTAGGATTTGAAAAGCTCACCCCCGAGCACGACGCATGGATCAACCTGTTTCTGAAATGCCCACAAGGCAGCAGAGACGTTTTGATGGCTCACCGGAACAGCTACAAGACCACCTGCGGGTTGGTGGCTCTCACTCTACTATTCATGATTTACCCGGAACTGCGGGTGTTGATCGTGCGCAAGACAGACACCTTTGCGACAGAGGTAGTTCTTGCCCTGCAAAAGATATTCACACAAAACCCTGTGGTGCGGATGTACCTAATAGCACGGTGGAAATGCTATTCTGCGCAAACCCGCGAATGGTCGCAGGACAAAACGGTTTTCGCGTTCAAACGCAGGGTGTCGGTTCAGCCATCACTCACAGCAGCGGGGATCGGCGGAAGTATCACGGGTGCCCACTTCGATTATATTTGGCTCGATGACATAGTGACGAAAGAAGACCGCTACAGTGGAGCGGAAAGAGAGCGCACAAAGGCGTTTGTCTGGGAGACTGCCAACGTCATCGAACCCACTGGTTCAATCATGATAACCGGTACACCGTGGCATGAAGACGATTTTTTCTCGACGCTGCCAAAATCCATGTTTGAGGGGCGGCGGTTCAAGATAGGGGATATTCACATCCCCGAGATCACTCCCGAGTGGATCGCCCGGAAAAAACAAGAGATGACACCAAGTCTGTGGGCTGCAAACTATGAGCTTGAACACATCTTTTCCGATGACGTGATAGGGGCGTTTGAGATCGATCATACTTGGGACGCGCCATACTGCGTGGCGTTCATTGACTCGTCGTTCTCGAATAAGAAGCGCACGGATAGCTCAAGCCTGTCGATAGTCGGGCTGACAAAACGCGGGGCGGAAAAGGTGTTTATCTTCACCGGGTGTAACTTCCCCAAATCCATAGCAGACGCCGACACACAGAAAGGCATTCTCACCATGCTGGCAAAGTTCAAGCCGATTGACACTTGCCTTGAAAGTCAGCTATCGGACGCGACTGAAATCTTTTTTACTGCGCTGAAGGAAGCCGAAAAACGCTATACGCCGTCATGGCGCAATAATTGGACAATGAAGCACCAAAGTACGGCAAAACACGAACGCATCTCATCGCACGTCGCCGCGAATAAGTATAAGCTGCGTGTTTTAGAGGGCACCGACGCTGCGTATTTAGCCGAAATAGCCAATTATAATAAATTCGCAGAGCACGACGACGCGCCCGACAGTTTAGCGGGCGCCGTGGAGCTGTGGCAGACGTCGCCAAGCGTGCGGCAATACATCAGAATAATGAGCCTTGCGCAAAGTGCTTTACGCGGTGCCTGAGGCGGGCGGCGCGGGGTTATGTTTGTACTTATGGTTATCGTCGTCTCTGCGTTTCATCCGGTGCCGCAAATAGTGCTGCACGATTTCAAAACGCGCGAGACGTGTGAGGCGGCGTCGAAGGTGCTTACGGCTCAGCTTGACGACACGATGGGTGATACGTCCCGCGACGTCGTAATTAAGTGTGTAGCTAAGTAAATGGAAATTCTAATTGGCACGACGGCAGGCGTTAGTTATCCGCAAGAGGGCGAAGCGCCTGCGGTAAAACTTGCGGACGTCGCTAAATGGAACGAGTTCGGGACAGAGCTGATACCGCCGCGCCCTGCGTTCCGTGTCGGTGTCGAAAACGCTATACGCAATAACCGAGGCGAAAAGGGTGCGATCACGAAATACCTCGACAACTTAGTTGACCCAAAGTTGACCCCGCAAAACTTAAAACAGTTGGAAAAAAACTTTATGAACGATATGGCTAAACGAATTGTCCGCGAAGTGAAAAAAATGATTAAAAGCGGGGCGACTGCGCCGAACGCGCCGTCAACGGTTGCGAAAAAGGGCTTTAACCGGCCCCTGATAGAAACGAAGCTTTTATACGACAACGTAGCCGCCGAGGTAGTGAAATGAGCGCGGCGGCAGAATTGCACGGTGTCCTGCGTGCTATAAACGTGCTACAGTCGCTACCCATTACGCAGCTTGCCGAAAATAAAAAATTAATCGATCAGGTGTCGAGCGTCGTATCGTCTCACACTTTCCGCACGCTCATCGAACAAATCCGCCGTGATTACCAGCTTGAGCGCGAAGCACGCCTGACACCGGGCGAGCGACAAACCGGCGACCTGATTTCATCTTATGTATCATGGCAAGACGCGACGGCGCGCAAATACGCCAAGGTTGCAACGCCGCTTGAAACGCAGATTTACGCAGTAGGCCACACGAAGCCAAAAGGAACAGTAGACACCCGCAGAACGAAGGAATACAAAGAATTTCGCGAGGTGCATCACTCTATTTACTCAAACGTCGGCCTGCAAATAAACACGTCCAAAGACCCGACGCTCGTGGGTAACTACATCGACTATACTCCTTACCTGTATAACTACAAAGACTATTTGGCAATACCGACGCTCTCAAAAATCGTCGATAAGCCGATTGCGTTTTCATTGCGCGACCTGCCCGATGTGGTCTTTGACGACAAAAAGCTGACAAAGGCGTTTGCCGATCATTTCACAAAGATCAACTTTCGCGAGACGCTGGCAAAGATGCTGCTTTACTCTGATTGCTCGCCGCGCGGGTCTCTTATGGTTCCAGTGCTGCGTGATGGTAAAGTAACTTTCACGGCGTTTAACGACAGCTATTTTTCCTATGCTACCCGGTCGAAATTCTCAGCAATCGACGATACGGCAGATGTCGGTGATCTGTTTTGCCTTGGCTACGCCCTGAAAAACGATGTCAGCGCTAAATTCCTTTGTCCGGGGTTTGAGCCGATGCTTGGCGTAGGAAAAAACCGCGTGGCGCAACTTCGCGAAGCGGCCGAAGCCATAAACCTGTATATCTACACAATCAAGGTGCTGTGCGTGCGCGCGCAGACGATAATCACAAAGCATGGCGGCGAGGGCATGAACGATGCGCTGCTTGCCGCGCTCGAAAAAGCCCTTGCGAACATAAACAACACCCTGACGATGAATGATGTCACGCGATTGGATTCAAACACGGAAATGGAAATCCTTTCGTCGAATTTTTCGCCTGGTTTTGCTGACATTGCGTCCGCTCTGAAAGAATTTATCGGCATTCAGGCCGGTATGCACTCAGACTTTTACTTTGGGTCGTCGTCAGCGTATCAGGCGAACAACTTCAACGTGATGACAACAAACGCCGATTTGCTGGCGGATGTACAACGCGGCAAGATTGAACCATTAGTGAAATTCGCAGTGGATACCATTCTGAGTTATGACGATCGGTTCAAAGCCTACAAAGAATACGTCGGCAGGTATGACGTTGAATTCAAGCCGCTGTATCAATACACCGAAAGTGAGAAACTCGACGAGAACAAAAAGAAAATCGACAACCTTGTGGCAATGAATGACAGCCGAGAGCTTGAAAAGGCATTCAGGGCTGAGGGTGTGTTGCGTGATGACGTAGACTTGCCGGGCGGAGAGCCTGCACCGCTGACGTGATTTCAGTCTTTGAAAAACTCGCCCCAAAGTACAAGAAAATTGTTCGACGCTATGCTTTGACCGTCTGGAAGTGGGGCAGTCAATCCACCGAGACCCGCGCCGCAGAGCATGAGCTATTCAAGAAAGCCGATACATTCCGCCTGCGGTATGAAAGGGCGCTGAAAGAACACTACCGAGAACAGAAAATCAGGATTTGGCCGGGCACCATCGTTGCCAAGGGCCAAGAGTGGCTGAGAGAGCAAAAAGCCTTGGCGTCAACCGTCAAGGTAGTAGCTGACGCGAAAAAGAACAAACTGGCAGTCGAAGAGTTTGAGAAACTCCGCAAAGAATCACCAAGCGACGTTCAGCGGCTGCTGAATAAAGTCTACCTCTCCCCTGAAGAGCAAAAACGCGGTGATAACGTGTTTGGCGTGTTTTCATTCAACGATGAAATGGAGAAACGCGCCGAGCAAATAGGCGAAGAGGCGGCTTTTGACTTGGGGGCTAAGATCAATGACGCGGTAATGCAAGACCTCGGCGACCGGTACGTTTGGCGCACACAGGAAGATTCGCGCGTGAGGAAAACACACAGAAAGCTGAACGGCAAGACGTTTTTATGGTCAAATCCGCCAACCACGATTGACGAATACGGAAACAAGCACACCGGGCATGTCGCGACCGATTTCGGTTGTAGATGCTATGCAGAACCGTCGCACGGCACCCCGAAAATAGATTTTGTAGTTGTTGCTTGACGTCTTACGATAGCAATATAGCTTACATCTAACACGCGAACGCGGTTGCACATAGCGTTTGTGTGAAAGCCTCAGTGCCTCGTGAGCAGTGCAGCCTAACGAGGTGCTGGGGCTGTTTTGTTTATCTGTTGACACTCTGACCGCTGCGGAGTTATGGCGCGGGTCATGAATGCAGTCGGTTTTTTGAAAGGTTTTGATGCGTGTGTTTGTCACGGTGCGCCATTGTATTTGACCGATGAGGCAAAAGACCATTATGAACGTATTAAAAAATTGGCGGCGGCAAAAGGGATTTCCGAAAAAGCTGCGTATGAGCAGTGGAAAAATCGGGACGGTTTGCTTGTAAGCGGAAACACGCTTTTTCAATTACGGCAAGAGTTTACATGACGCTTACTATCCGCACCGCAGTCAAACACGATAAGCCGGCAACCGCGCAGGCTCGTCACTTCGAGCAAAACATAGCCACAGCAGATTTTCGCGCGCCGGTCTTGTTTGCCGGTGTGTACGAATACGACGCCGCAGAGCTTGGCTTTGATGGAGGCGGCAGAATCCGGGTTTACTACCCACCTGAAGAGGTCGCGAAAAAGGATTTCATTCAGTCTGTGTTTTACTCCGCTCTTTCTGTAGGCACACACGAAAAGAACACGAGAGAGGAAAACGCCGACCCTGATGGATGGATTCGTGAGGCTGTATACGAACCAAAGACAAAGGGCGTGTACGCTCAAGGCGTTATCTATACCGCCAAAAATGTTGAGTACGTCGCGCAGAACGAAAAGGCTGACAAGTTCGGCACGTCGGCTTTCTTTCGGGCGACCTACACACCGAAATCAGGCACCACGCCCGAGGGTGAATCATACGACTTTATTGGTTCTGATCTCGTGTGCAATCATCTTGCCATTTTGCCGAATCCGCGTGATGATAAAAATATAGTTGTCATCACAAAGATTAACAGGGCGGTGGCGC
>ERZ761584.117-NODE-117-length-30627-cov-22.958033_pt1 | contig 30627 bp, 49 predicted proteins | sample MGYA00512168_ERZ761584 | MGnify/ENA primary metagenome ERZ761584 (study PRJEB28899, sample SAMN03785564) | bioreactor sludge metagenome | biome: EBPR Sludge; feature: EBPR Bioreactor; material: 0.22µm filtered reactor supernatant | place: Saint Lucia: Queensland...
GGATTGGCATTTGTTATCCCAGTTATGTTTTGAGCAGCTAAAGTTTGCTGAACACCATTCTTAATAACACGCATATACTGGTCGCCGAACTCCAGTACATACGTCTGATCAAGATTGAAAATGAATTCAAATAAACGAACAGTCTTAGTTGAGTCTTTGACCTCACAAACAAATTGAGACCCAGGCCTATTAGTAGCCCCGCCATGTCTCATGATATAGAAATTTCTGCAGGTTTTAAGGCCTGTCGCATACTTTGAAATATCAACCCGAGCGTAAAGGCTCGGCGCGATTTCACCGCTTGAAAAACTTCTTTGAGACAAGGCCGTCATTATTTCTTAACTACCTTTACATTGTTTTCGCCATACAATTTTTCTGGCTCAACTTCTTTTTTAGATCCAGATAATTCCATATCCGTTATCTGAAGATCCATACTTTGGCTTATGCCAGACTCACTGGACTCGTATTCACTTCGAGAGCAAACTTCAACCACAGCATTCATTTTAAGAGTTTCTCCAACCCCCGGAAGCTTACTTAATCCTAAAGCCTTGATCGCATCATTATTAAGACACAGCCTGAGACCATAAAAATATTCTGGTTCTTTTGGCTTGGAGCTATTAAAATCAGAAGATTTTTCTTCAAATGTTACATCTATCATTTTATCTTTATTCATTTTCATGCTTTTCATTACTAACTCCTAGCCCTGATAAATTCAGAGTCTGGCAATTGCTCCGGCTGCTCTTCATTGAACGATGTAGCCGTAGCTTTACTGATTTCCATTTGATACATTCTCATCGCTCGCTCTCCCAACTTAAATGGATCTCCTGCGGTCAGAGCTGGCGCGATATAAGCCGCCAACCTAAAAGAAAGCGCCAGGATAAAATCAGGAGGAAACAGCTGCGGATCGGTTACTCTAAGTGTATACTCACACTCCGCCTCATCAACGTCTGAAAAAATAATTCTACCGGCAGATGAATGCGCCAGCTTGTAAGGAGATCTTGTATCTCTAGAATCATTTCTTACGCCGCTTAATATTCTTCTGATCTCAACACAGTCTGTCGGGTAGGAATAAGAATATCTCCATTCAGTATTTGGATCCTCAGATATAAGAGCCAACGCCTCTATTTTAGAAGCGAACGGCCATCTGTAATCTCGAAGTACAAGGTCCAATGTTGTTGAATAGAACACTCTAAACAACGCAGCCTCTGTGCTTTGCTCAGTATCAATATTTGAAATTCTCTTGGTAGAACCAATATGAGAAATAGCAAGATTGCATATCTCAGTAGCCGAAGCCATTTAATACCTCGTTATGTAAACTTACCGACAGCAATAGCCGTTGCCCCAGCGCCAGTCGTTACCTTCCACGCGCCGCTCGAACTTCTGATACCAAGCTCTACGGTGTATACTCCGATCGGAGTATTGGCCGCAGTCAGTGTAATGGCAGAACCGGATCCGTCTTTAATGGAGCAAGTCGCAGTCGCTGCTGTTGCCACACTGACAACAACTCTTTCCAAAAGATCTCCAATCGCCCCGACGCCGCCAATAACTTGGTCAGATTGAGAAACGGCCACTGTTTCATACTGCGTATTAAAATCTAATCTTGGTGAACATCCCATGTTACCCCTTCAAACTATGGGGGCCGAAGCCCCCATTTTTAAATTACTTCATCTTCTAATTCTACAACTTCTTTTTTCGGTTTAGGCTTTTGCTTACCACTAATTTTAGATTCCTGGTCTTTAGCAAGTCGAACCCATCTAGGCAAAATTACCTCTTCAGAATCACCCTTTAAAATAATTCTACCGTCCAGCATCTTCTTGTTTTCAACATCAGAAACCTTTACGAAATCTTTTTCATCCATCATGAAGACAGCATCCTCACGACGACGAATGTGATTGTAGTAACCAGTCTGTTTAGCAATAACCTTAAACTCCATTTTAAACCTCCATTAAGAAATTGTAATAGCGTCAGCGTAACTTTTGTATTTTTGGATAAAGCTCAATGGAGCAACATACGCAGATACTGTGATCGTCGGAGTTGTACCGCCAACGTCATAGTACAAGCGAAGGTATCGCTCAAGGGCTTGCCCAGGAGGAATCATAAAAATATGAGTCGAATACTGGGTTAAGTTTCCATAGGTGATAGCTCTAGTGCTAACAGTCGCCGCAGAAGAGAATGCCGCGTTGTCATCCGTTTGGATAACGAACGAGTAAGTCTCATCTGTTGTTGTTCCGTCAGCAGCCACGTCTACCGTCATAACGATAGCCAAAGGCTCGCCGTCACCAAGGTTCGGAGCAGAGGCAATAAGATCTACCACGTTGGTTGAACCAGCGTCGGCAGTGATCGCCTGAGCATCTGATAATAATAATTGTGCATCTAAAATCATTTTAAACTCCTATTCTTTAATTAAAGTTAAACTGCAGTTTCAGCTTCTGTTAAGGCATCACAAATACGAACGGGGATTCCACGGAATGTAGGCATTAAAATGCCGTCTACATCCTTATAGATCAACCCGCCGCCTGAGATAACGTCATCACGTCGTTGAATATCCAACATTTGGAAAACGGTACGGTTCATATAGAACACGGGCTTTCCCATTCCCATTGTTGGCAAACGATGGATGGCCTTAATCATAAGCTCGATAAGGTCTGCAGCTGAAGATTTAGCAACCAAGTTTGAAATGTCAATTGAACCAATTCGAACAGCGTAGCGCCAGTCTTTAACGGCGATACCGCATTTCCATTGCCAATGATCTTGGAACGCACGCATACGAGTTCCAGCAACCCCGGCACTTGTTTCAACAGTTACTTCGCCATGGTCTTCATGGATCAATCCAGCCTTAGAACCCTTGGGGAAAATACCGTGTACAGTATTGCCGCCCCAAGCGATCAACCAAATTGATGAATTGTCTGAACCGGCACCAGCAGCGTCCAACACGTTTTTACCGTTTGTAGCAGCAGGGTCTGAATAACGAACAGACAATCCAGTAAACTCCTCAGCAGCAATGCCAGAGTTTCCATAAAATAATGTCTGAGCCATTTCCTGATTCATTGCTTCGATAAACGCCTGAGCTTCAGATAAACGGAAAGCCGCGGTGTTACCATTTAGCATGGCCAAGTCTTTATCAACTTCAGACCAAGCCTCCAACATACCGCACTGTTCATCGATCTGTGCAGTTGTTGACTTGCTAGGCTGAACACCTTGATTTAACAAACGCCATGCAACAGTTGGTAAGCCAGTACGAACTGTCGTTCGGTGACCAGTTGGTAAGTTGCCCTCCATCCATAACATGTCGTCAAGCAATTGGTTTGTTTGAGACAGCAATTCAACAATCGAAGGCACTTTGCCATCTGGATCTAATCGCTTAGCCCAGTCTGCAAGTGTTAATACGTTACTTCCTAATGTAGCCATTTAAAAACTCCTTAATTTTTTGTGTTATTATATAAAACTTCCTCAAGAGATTTTCTCCCCATAGAAGATGAATTGCCTGTAGTGATAATCTTGTCGTCACCGATAAGCCTTCCCACCTTAGACAACATGCGGACCAGCTCTGGATGATTACCAAGGCCAGTTGATTCCAACTGCTGTTTAAGAGCATCGGACCCAAATTCTTTAAGGGCACGATGAGCAAGCTCTACATTCTTATTCAAGTTATCCCCACCTAACTCTTTGTCCTCTACGACCTGCTTTCTCCAGTCCTCACGCATTTTATTGACGTGATCTTGTTGAGCGTTGTGGTATTTAACCACAGCATCGTTTTCTCTAGTCAATAGATCTTGAGCCTGCTCGTTGGATAAACCTTTTTCCCTTGCCAGGTTTGAGATTTCCTCAACACGACTCTTGTCTACCAATGCGCCTTCCGGAAGCTTCAAGTCATACTTTTCTGGTACGACAGGCTTTTCCGTTTCCGCCTTAGAGGTCTCTGCTGCTGCAGGATTTTTACTTTCAGTAGCTGCCGCCGCCGCTGGCTTAGATGCATCTTTAGCCGTGGCCGCTGCTGCTTCCTTAGTTTGGTCACTTGTTGCTGTGGCCACTGCGTTAGTTGTATCTTGAGCAGCAGCCTTAGTTTCTGTTGACATTACTGAACTCCTTTATTTTCTTTAATCATTTTTAAGTATGAGTCTGGATCTATGTCTGTAATTTCAGACAACAATTTAAGGCCAATGTTTCTTTGGCCTTCCAAGAAATAAGTTTCACTTGAAGCGGTAAAACTGGATCTATAAACGCCACACATCTCAAGAGTCCGCCATAAGAAACGACGACCTTGTTCTGTTGCCAGAATAAATTTTAAATCATTAACCTCTTGCTCGCGAGAAAGCTGGACTTTTATCTTTGCGTCCTTAATCTGACCTTCATCGCTAGCATTCCTAACCAACGGTTTATTCATCGTCGCCTTACCCTCATAAATATTCTGTAGTTCCACTCCCCACTAGTGTCAGGAGGTGTTACGCCGCTGTCAATAGGTTCAAAGTATTGACCAGGGTAGTAATAATTAGTGAAATAAACTTTCGGCCACATTAAGAATCACTCACATCGTAAGTCAGCGATGTCCTATTTCCGTTTGAATCAACCGTTGCAACAATTCTATCTTTGTCGCCATTCACATTTTGAATTGTAATAGTAGTTCCAGGCGCCCCAGACAACTCCCCGGCCAGCGCAGAAAGAATTAATCTCAGCGAAGCTTGAAGGTCATACCCATCCTCAATCTCGCCAGCTAGCACCGCGCTAGCAAGGCTTTGGGGCGATAGCTCTGTAAACGGAGTTATATCCGCCTCAAGGCTTCCATACCCCTTAAGATTCGCAGACACAGAACCAGACCCCGACAGAGATGCGGTAATTGGAATAGTAGCCTTCAGTGATGCTGATATAGTTCCAGTTCCAGACAGAGAAGCAATTGCTCCAGATGCCGCAGTTAAGGCCGCAACCAAAGACCCCGTGCCAGACAAGGCTGCTGTCGACGGGACCAACAAAGCGAGATTCGCGGTTGATATGGTTCCAGTTCCAGACATTGAGCTTATAGATAAACGAACACTTTTTCCAGATCCAGACAGGTCGCCAACACCAGAGATGTTAGTGAACGATGACAGGCCTCCGCTAGATACAGAGATAATAAAAGCCTCGCCCACATTATATCCATATGGGAGAGACACTTTTTTCGGCCAGTAAATATCACGACTTCTAAGATGACTTATTTTTTTAAAATTAGATCTATTGTTTCCAGCATAAGCACCGGCCGTAGCCGTGCCGCTAAAAAACTTAGCACATGATTTATTTAATACGGAGTGGTTACCTATTAAAGCCAATCATCATCCCCACACAAAATCTAAATGACCATAAAACGCACTGTTCGTAGGAGTGTTTGCCCCAGAATACAATAACCAGTACAAATTAGCTCCGTCATATATTCGGGGAAGTCCTCCGGGAACTTGAGAGAAAAACTCTCTCTCACTAGCAACCCCAATTGTTGTCATAGGCATAGTAATTAGTGGCTTACAAATACCAATACTGAACTCGCCAGACACATATGATACTGAAATCTGCACGTTATCCACCTGAGCAATACCACTATCACCCGCCTGAAAAGGCATGAATGGTCCATACTTCCCAGACCCAGTACCAGAATACAAAATCAAACCGTTTGCGGCAGCAGATTTTCCAATAGGTAAAGTCGTAGGGGTTGCTCTAGATCCAGTCTGCTCGCTATTAGTATAGGCTGGAAAACTTAAACTTGGAGTAGCAGCGCCCATTGCGGTAGAATTTGTATTCCACATGAACGCTTTCAAACCAGCGCCCGATGTGTAACGGGGGTACAGAGTGTTGATTGTATGAGTTCCAGTGCCTGCATCCGTGATATTAACCGCAGTGCCCGCGACCGCATTCGCATAAGAAGTCGCAAACTTACAAGTAAGATCCGTAACCTTAATAACGTAGTAATCGGTCCCAGTAGCGAGTCCACCAGGAAGCGTGGTCGTCGTCGTAAGACGAACGCGCGTATAAGGAAATAAATTAATATTAGTATGCGTGCATATATCAGTTGAAGCGTCTGCCGTGAAATTACTAAACGACGACAACGTGTTAGTCATTGCCTGAGAGGTTGTAGTTGTTACTGAAGTTACGCGATAATACCCAACAATATCAACCAGCATCGCAACCGACGGCATCGTCGTTGCCGCGGCACTGTACGCAGAAGCATTAGCAATGTATTTATAATCAGGTGATACGTTTCCGTTATGTAAAATCGGAGTTCCGTTTGCCGTCGTATCAGATGTCGGATTAAACGTTAAGTTCGTTCCAGTATTAAACAATGAGTCAGCTGCTGGATTTCCGCCTCCGCGAGCTAAACAGTGCCACTCACCAGCCACGGCGGCTGTGGTTGGAAGGAAGTTTTTATTCCAGTCTTGACGATACGTCTTACCGTTCGCCGTAGCCTCCTGAATGAAATCATCGTATGAACTAAACCCAGCCATATAAACTCCTAATTAAATACCGTCTCTAGCTCACCATGAAAGGCAATGCCGCTCAGTGATCCATTTGGTAAAGTTAATAAATTTAAGTAAGCATCGTCAGTAATCTTCGGAACAACTGCCATATGAGAAATCGGCATAACTTCACTGGGAGCCGTTTGCTCTAAAATAACACCAGTCATAATTGGCTTAACCAAAACTAAAGCAAACAAACCAACATCAGTGCCGGACGTAAACGTCACAGACTGAACACTTCTAACCCCAGAATCGCCAGCCTGAAGAGCGATGAACGCACCTGTTGAAATTGTAGCTCCGGTCGAACTTGTAATAATAGAACCATTCGCAGTCGACGTATTTAACACATGCGAAGGAGTTGTTCTACTCGCCGTGCCTGATGAGTTTGTATAACTCACCGTGAATGTTGGCGATGTCCCAGAATTAGATGCGACACTCACTGCCATCATCTGAACACCGACTCCATCGGTATATCTAGGCAAAGTCACGCTATTAGTTAAGTCCTGCTGGTCGTTCGTTCCAGTATCGATAAACGGATAATACAATAAATAATCACAGAGAATATAAGGCATCGGTAATCCAGTCGCTGAATTACTCAACATTAAAAATCTATGTACATACTTACTGTAAGGAGTAACATCAGACCCATGATTAAGCCCTCCGTCCGTTGATCTTTTCATCTGCTGAGCAATCAAAGGCGTGGCCGCATAATACTGTGGATTCGGATTACCTGGAGACATACTCATATCAAACCAGATACCAGCAGTGGTTACCTGAGACGGGGTCTTTCTCCATGTTGTGTAGTGATTCCTACCCTCATTAAGACTATTCACATAGCTTGTTAAGTTGGAAAATCCCGTCACTCGTCAACCCCGCCAACGCCAGTAACTGTCGCTGACATATCAACGACCTGCTTATTAATAAGATCCTTTTTAAGAAACTCAAGCATGACGTAATCTCCGTCCTCTAGAGTCTCCCCATTCATCAGAGAATTCATGAACATATTTAACAGTTCAATCTTATCCTCTCTAGTCCCCTTCATCTTCTGAAGCTTCTCGTGATTATTCATTAATCCTCTGTCACCGTTAATGCTGATGCCGCAAACTGCAGCGTAATACCTGTAGATACCGCACGAGATGCACTCAGCGCTCCTGTATATAGCAACTGCCCAGATCCAGACGACGCTGTACCAATCGATACATATGTCACAGTCTCTGATCCAGACGTACACTCAGGGAACGAAATCGTTGCAAAGTTAGTCGCCGAGTTCCCACTCACTGTCCAACCAGATCCAGATCGCGCAACCGCCTGACGAGCGTATGAACCAAACGCACACTCACTCGTCGTCTGCGATCCGCCTTCACCTGGATCAGCCGTATGAAGACCAACATACACGTTCGCATTTCCAGTCGTTGATAACACACCTAAGTGTGATGCTAACGAGGCGTTAAACGTAATTAAAAGTACGTCATTTTCAAATGTATTCCCCTTACTCATAAGTCTCTCCTTACCAGCATAGAAACATTGAGAGACGTCGACCCGTTTCCGGCAGTCACATTCGGTCTCATGTATCTAGTTATTTCTGTTATTGTTTCAATTTTAGCAGACGTAATATCAAGAGAATTTCCCTGAGGGTCAGTGAGCACGGCCCACACAGTTCCATTGTTCGAGCCCTCTAATGTTAGAGTCCCGCCCGAACCAAACGTGCCGCTCACCTGCACTGTTCTATCTGCAGAGCCAGGCATTTCAAGTGGCTGACCAGTATCACCATTGGCCATCGCAGACCATGTAATCACATGGCATGGATCTTTCTCGGTAGTTATTCTTTCTACTGAATATTCCTTAACCGCCATTAAACCAATCTCCCAGCGTTGGCCTGCTGAAGTACAGCGTTCAGGGCGTTCTCGCCCTCTAAGTCTGTCTCACTCATAGTCTTTGCAGCCTTAGCCGTCTGCTCTGCCATCATGGCCTCTTGCTGCTGCTGCTGAGCCTGAGCTCTCTGATCGCGGATTCCCTGAACCTCGTCATCAGTTCTCACAATCCCTGGAGGAATAGAGGTAATCTCAGCGTAAACATCAACAACCTCATCCGCTTTAATCTTATCAAGCACACTTGGATCAATCGATGCCATCTGCCCAACAAACCCAGTGAACCTTTCAATGCCGCCGATACCGATTAACTTCTGAGCCTGAGCCATAATAGATAGATACTCTACCTTTAGCTGCACACCCTGAAGCTCATCTGGAGGAGGAGGAATTAAGCCCTGTCTCATATGAATATTAAACGCAACGTCTACCAATGGGTCTAATAAATCTTGGTTCAACTGCTCAAGCACTGGGCCTAAAGCTAATAATTTTTCTTCATGTCGCTCTTCAATCTCACGAGCCGTGATATCTCTTCTGTCAGACGTAGACAGCATCAAGAACAGATCTTCAAAGAACGCTCTTCTAATTCTCTGACGAACCTGATCTTGCTTCATTTCCATTTCGTTAATTCTAAAGTTTACTTCAAATGCCGGACGCATTCCGTTCTGACCGTCTCTAACGTCAGCATATGTTAAATCACCCGGCAATAAACTAACCGACTGATTCTTTAAACTACTAGGCGCTACCATTGGAGGCCTGATCATCTTCTCAATCGCCTCAAAGCTTCGCTTCTCGCCAAGCTGCAACTGCTTAATATCACCAAGCGCGTCCATTCCAGGGCAAGACGTACCGTACACATCTTCACCTGTTACTTCCCAGCGCGGACAAAGTATCGGGAAAAAATCATATCCCTTTTCACTCAGTAGCTTCGACGAATCAGATGTCCCGCCAATATAGTTCTGCTGAGTCCCCTGAGATACACCCTTTTCGTAATAACAACTCATATATCTTTTATATTTAGATTCTAACTTCTTTGGATCAAAATCCTCATTCGGCTTAATAACGTGGCAAACCTCAATCCACTGCTCAGTCTGACCAGCATCGTACAGCCCTTTAATATATGACGAGATGTTAGACCAATCAGGCTTTCCATCATCGAATGTCCCAAACTGCTGCAATATCTGACGGACGGTCATCTTAAATTCTCTGAAAAACGTATCGACCATTCCGTTATGGTTCTTAGAGATCATGTAGCTTCCAACGGGAAACGACTGGCAAGACAGCACGTTGCCAGTGAAATCCTCTTCCACTGACATTGGAGCTGTTCCAAACACACCAAGATCTCCATATAAAATAGGGAGCGTATTGTATAAATTCGATCTTAAAAACGAAGTGCTCATAATATTCTGCACTTTATAGAGCCACTCTTTTACAGAGCCATACTCAGCCATCTCAGGATCAGGCGTAGTTAACCTAAACCAAGGACGAGCAGGAGATGTAACCCCACTCATCATTCCAGATCTTAAAGTACGAGCCGCTAGAGTCGCCGTTGAGTCGATGATCTTCTGGTTTCTGCGGTCACCTTTATTTACATCTGATGTGTAGAAACGAGGACGACGAGGGAGAATAAAATCTCCTAAATCTCGCCAGTGTGATGTGAATGTTGAACGCTCATTATCTAACTGAGCGCGAAGAATCTCTAGCCTTTGTCGTTTTGAATACTGACTTTTATTTTCCAAATTATTCACCTAATAATGTTTTACCGCCAGTACCCGCCTGAGGCGCCGGCGCTCCGCCTATCTCGCCCAGTGGTGACGTTAATATAGTCGATGATCTGCCTGTCATTCCAGCACGAGCCGCACGCTGCTTACTTCTCTTCTGAGTCAGATCTTTATTGGCAGCATCCTTAGCCTCTTTATCAGCCGTGGCCTTTGCCTGCTCAGCGTCCTGACGTTCACGCTCATGAATTGCATCTTCCATCGCGCCCTCTTGGCGACGTTTACTGTTATAAGCCTCAGACGCAGACGCCGCAGTCCCAGCGGCTGCCAATCCCATTAATATTGATGATACAGCAGCCATCAAACCTCCATGATATAGGCTCTCTCCTTCATGGAGAAACCTCGCTTAGTTAAGCAATCCTCATTAATAGGAGAGTTGTGCTCAACCGACATAACGATCCAGTCGCAGCACTCTTTTCCCATTTCAATAAATTCATTAAGTAATAATATTCCAGCACGTCCGCCACGATACTCAGGCGTCACCCACCAGAACGTCTCAGTTAAAACTTCAATGTCTGGATTAAAAGGATGAGGGCCAATGAATCCAGATATAAAACCCACCGGCCCCAACCCAGATTTTTCTGCAATTAAAAATACGTGCGTGTCGATAAACACAGGAAGAGTTTTCTTAATATGCTCCATATTACCAAAGAGCTTTTTCTTTGACCCAAAGAAGTCAGAGAAACTCGACATCTGTTCTACCAGCCAGTTATAATCCGACTGCTCTGCTCTTCGTATGAATATCCCCATACCCAAAATCCTCCACGCTGATTATTTAAAATACAACTATATTTTCTTATCATTTCAGACGTTCGTCGCTGAACGGGTCGTAATCAACTTTCACATTCTCTCTCTGAATAGGCACGCCAAACGCCATATTCGATTGCATCTCTGGTAGCGCAAATGTTAGGCATAACGCGTCTGCGATGTCTGGACTAAAGCCTAACCTTTCCTTAATTTGATCTTTTGGTTCAACTTGAAACTTGCCATTTACAAATGTGTATGTTGGAGTTGAGAGTTCTTTAGCAAGCTCTGGCAATTTAGGAATCGACCCACCTCGCTTAATCCATTCAGCCATATTAAACCACATCTCAGCTCTCTTGTTGTAATACCTGTTATCAATCGCTTTACCTGAAAAATGTATTTCATAAGGCGAAGTCCCACCTTGAATTAAACTATCGATCACGCCAGACCCGTAGCCGCCAGTGCCATCAACGAATTCAAGCTCGCTACCCCACTTAACCTTTGCCTGCATGATTCTCGCTGCGATATCATTACTTCGAGCACCGCGCATTTCGACTGGCTTATACGCACGTAATCCTTGTCGTGGAAAGATGACCGTTCGGTCGTCGCCAAATCTTGCCACGTCAATACCAAGTCTCTTCTGTGCATGGATGAAAGAATCTTCGCGCAGACCTCTTTCCATCGCACTCTCTACCTCTTCAATAGACAACAACGTGTTAAACCCTGAAGGTGGGAACTCGCCCAAGATTGTAGCCATAACCCATGGATTATCACGGCCGTACTTCTTTATCTGCTCACGAGCATGGTCTATATCAACCCTGGATGTTCGCATTGGATCATCAGGGTCAGCCGTGATTGTGACTATCTTCCAGTAATCGCGTTGCTTTGTGCACACATCAAACAATAGACCAGTCGTTGACGTCGGGTTTCCTGCAAGCGCAATCATCGCATTAATAGGAGAACCTGTAAAAATCTGTTCAGCCTTCTGACCTACAGCTACTGGCGTATCACCAGTTTCATCTAATAACAGAAATGGGAACAAACCGTGTAGACCTGACAGCGATCGACCAATGGCCTCAGCATCAGCGTCTTTTGCGTAGCTACGAGCCGCTAAGAACCAAGTCTTTGGATATTCTTTGGCGAAGATTAATTCCTTGGTCCATTGAAATGAACGCGTGAGAAACTCAGACCTTGCTTGCCATTTAGCTAGCTCGGCCCATAAATTATCTCGTAAGTTATCCCAGCCTTGGCCTGATATGGCTGCGCCTTTAGGATGCTCACCTGGCTGAGAGAAACAACTCAATCGATACCAGCCGATCCAAGCCAATGTGGTAGACTTGCCAGCACCTGTACAACTCTTAAATGCAGTTCTAATCTTCCAGTCGTTGTTCTGTGGAGCAATAGACATGAGGGCAGCGTGTTGCCATGGATCTGGTTCCACTTTAAAATTGTCGCGAACGAATTTAACTGGGTTACTACGCCATTCCCTAACCTGTTCAATTGCAGCGCTCACTTATTCTCCTTTGGCGTAACATCGTTAGCCCCACTTATTATGTCCTCAAGCGTCAATGTTCCAGTGTGCTCGACCTTATCTTTCCAGGCTCCAAGGTTTCGGCCGATGAGCTCAAGCGCTTTTAATTTGTCGGCAAGCTTAACCTTCTTATTCCATCCAGTTTGAACGCGCTCGTCACCCCTGCCCTCATACTCCTCAAAGACCTCAACGCCTACCACGGAGGCTCTGGCGGCTTGAGACCACTGATCTATTGGCAGTAACCGACCGTCATCTCCAAATAGTTCTTTAACATCAAGCGTTGCAATTGATTGCAGTTCTTGGATGAGGCGCTCGAACATCCATTCCTGTCTGTCCCTGAGTGCAGTCTCGTAGGCCTTGGCTCGTTCTGGCGTTAACCTAATCCAGGTCATAAGCTCACCGTAAGGCACTTCATATAGGTCTGCCAGGGTTATAACGGTCCCGCCGCTTGCAACGTGTTTACAGACCTTATGGATTAAATCTGGGTCCTGGTAGATCTTGATGTCCTTTTCAAGTTTCGTTAGCTTCACCCTCATCCCTCCTTAGTTCATACAAAAGATAAGTCGATGTCTGTGCTGTTAATTTTAGGTTAAGGCCTGTCGATATCCTAAACCTCCAGGCCGATGTCTTAACCCTAGACCTCATAGCCTTATCATCAACCAGTATCATCATCGTGTGTCCATACCGCGACAACAGGCGCCAATCGATCTTCCTAAACTTCCTTTTAATAATGCAGTGTGTTGGTTTTATGCAGTTAATCCCCTTCCCATTCGAACCTTAAAAAGTTCCTATGTGAGTCGGCTGACTCGAACTTTCCGCGCTTGTCACAGTCTAAATATTTAACCTCTCCATCTTTATCAATTGCCGCAAAAAATATCCTGCATTTCATCTGGGTTTCATGGTCCCCATAAACCGCAAAAACCTTATGCTTCAATTCAACCAAGTTACTATAATTCATTCTATTCCTTTCGATATGTCAGGGTGTAAGGGTGGGTGCAAACTATCGTTTTGCTAATAGGTATACAGTATATATACGTTATATACGCCTAAATATAGCGTATATACCTATTATTTATAAACTCTAATATATATATTATACTTACACCTTACACCACGCAGATAATCATTAAAGTGATTTCGGCAACTTACAAAAGTGTGACTAAAGTGCTGGGTGTAAGCAAAAACCTCCATTTTTTAGAAATTCTCATTTCTTAAATATTCTGTCCTGAGTGATGGAACCAACCACCTCCGAACTCCATTTCTGATCTTCCTTAAATTGCCATTTCTTTTAGCAATTACCTGTCCGGCCTTGGAGGTTGCACCTTTTCCTGTATTTTTAATACCGACCATTTCCAGCACCTGTGTCGCAGTGCGTGGGCTCCATGTTTCAGGGTTTGAATCCCAGTCCAATTCTTCAAGAATTTTCTCACTAATTTCATCCATCGCAGTAAACTCTTCGTTGTGGATATTTAGTAGCTCAATTTCTTCTTTATTAAGAAACCACTGCTCTTTATTTTTATACAAATTCTCATAAACTTCAGCCCAAAGCTGTTGCATATTTATGCAGTGGTTGTGGTCAATAGAGGTACAGGCAACAGTCCAAAACCGCCTATTTCCTGTTGGGTCCTGAAGAAAGGGCTTAGGGTTCACCGAACTAAAGAACACAGTCCTACGGGCGTATTCAGATTCCCGGCGAGCGTAAGCACGGCGAAGGATGTCCTTATCTTTAGTTAAGAAAGCCTTAAGCTGTGCGATATCTGAGCGCCTAAATGTGGCATCAAGCTCGCCAAGTTCAACGAGCCAAAAGCTAACTGCTTGTTTGACGTTGTCTTTATCATCAGGACGCAGGATGACCCCATCATTGGTAAGCCTCATATCACGGGGAACTAGGGATTTAAGCCAGCTTGTTTTACCGATATCCTGATTACCTTGAAATACTAAAACCCCATGAGTGCTCGCACCTGCTGGTTCGAAAGCAACAGCAACAGCCGATATGAGCCAGCGTTTAATAAAGGTTTCCTTAAGCGATTTATCAGCAGGATTGGTTGTAACCGTGTCATAAAGGTCCTGCAAACGACTGGTGCCATCCCACGGGATTGATGTAATCCAATTAGCGACAGGATTGTAAAGGTTCTCACCTAACATATAACAGATGAAATCATTAGCCCCTGATGTTGCCATTCCGTGTTTTGCCATGGTTGATATAATCCAAGACATCGAAGCGTTGGCCCGATTATCGACAATAAAGGACTTGCCAGGGATTATAACCTCTTCGTCCTTTGTGATGACGTTATATCTAATGATGACCCCGTACTGCTCCATCAGATATTTAAAGTTCTCAATGGTTGAAAGCGGTTTTAATTGCTTATTTTGATGCGGAAATGTACCAACCAAGGAAGATATTGTGTGTTCAACGACTGTTGGCTGTGATTTAATAGGAGTTTTATCTAATAATTTAGCAAGCGGCTTAGCCCAAGCTATGAATTTGGCCTGGTCCCATCCTTCATTTAAAGCGTCGGCAGCGTCCCAGCCGTCGTCCTTATCTGTGTTGATGATCTTAATCTCAGGGCAGTGGTCCCTTAAAATTGAATAGACACCGTTCATAGCCTCAATGCCAGGGTTGTCAGCGTCAGGCCATAGAAGAATTTTACGTCCATATATAGGAGAGAAATCAACCCGATTAAAAGCTTGAGCGCCGCCCGGCCAGGTTAAAGGTACGTATTTATCCGTAAGTTTACGAACGGCAAGAGCTGCCTTCTCACCCTCAACCAAGAGAATAGGTTTCTTTGGGTTTTGAGAAAGTAGTTCAAGACCAAATAGCGGACGAGGATTGCTCCAGTGTTTTGCGACCCACTTTAAATCAGTTGAAAAACAGTAGGGGTGAAAGACTTTATCTTTTCTTCTAACGATGTAGAACCAGGGGTTGCCTTGTTCATCCTTATATTCATAGACAGCGTCCACATCCTTACCGAAATCAGGAGGCGAAACCTCAGGTGGCGGCTTAATTAAAGTTGGCTGAGGTTTTGATTTTGGAACTGGATAGGAAACTTTAACCTTTGGTGTATCACCTAGGTACATTTCAGATAAAGTGCGGGCGGCCTCTAATTGATTACAGGATTTAATCTCCGCATATAAAGAGATAAGATCACCGCCTGCTTGGTTTGTCGCAAAGTCCTTCCAAACACCAGTCTCGATATTAATAGAGAACGACTTTCCTTTGCCGCCATGAATGCTTGAGGCCCTGTATTCACGGCCGACAAGTTCTCCTCCAGGCACGATGTCAGCTATAATATAAGACAGCTGAGTTAAAAGCCGAGCTGATGTTTCCTTGAAATCGACCATGTTCCCACCCCTAAAGACTTTCACATACGGAAAGCCTGGCTCTGTTTGTAAACTCATAACGAATCCTCATAACTACGCGCGCACCTGGCGTGCCCACCCATTTTTGAAACCATATCTAAAAAGAACTGCTGTTGCTCAGTTAAGCGTCCCTTGGCTGACTTACACTCAATCGCGGCGAATATAGCGAGTGTTTTACCAAGATGCTCAGGCTTAATAACTGTTGGAATAAAACCTATTAAATCACTGCTGCCAGCACAAAGACCTGAATGAAGCGGTCTTGGGTTAGAAAGAACGATGTCTCCATTAGGAAGCTTTCGCTGCTCGCCGGCCCAGCCAAGAGATACATTGTTTCGCCAAAGCCTCCAGCCATTCTCTGACCACTTGAGCTGGATATCTTTCATGATGTTGGTTTCCTTAGCGCCCATAATGATTAAGCCCCATATAACTTCCTTCGTTGTCGTCCATTAAATGTGTATTTCGCCCAAGCATAGGCGTTCTTGTAACCACGAGCTCGGCCGATAGCGACAAGCTCATCAAAGGTTTGAGCTCTGCCTTGTTCTTGTCGTTTTGATTTACGGGCAGTGATGATGGCCTGCTTATCTATTTCTTTAAGCTCGCCCTCTATTTCTTTAACTGTCCTTGGGGTGACCTTAAACTCACCGCCACAATAAATACAAGCAGCGGGACCAGGGCGTTGGGCAGCGAAGCAAACCAAACAAGTTTTCACTGAAATGGAATCCTTAGATTCTTTACGCGTAGCCACGCCGTTTAAATCCCATTCTCTATCTTCATCTGGAAGACCGTGACGCTGAATGTTTCCAACGTGATCTATAATTACAGCGTGGGTTTTTCCAGGGAACGGTCTCATCGCTCGACCTATTTGTTGGATATGTAACCCTAAGGATTGAGTTGGCCTAAGTAGAGTCACACACTCAACGGCCGGGACATCAAGGCCCTCACCGAATAAGTCGACGTTACAAAGGACTTTAATTTCACCTGATTGGAATAAACGAAGAGATTCTTCGCGCTCAGTGTGAGGGGTTTTCCCATCGACATGACGAGCTTTAATACCCAGGTTATTAAATTCTTCAGCGACCTTTGTTGAATGCTCGATGCTTGCACAGAATACGATGTTTCTTTTTCCGACTGCTCGGTTAATGTATTCATCAATAGCGTTTCCAGTGATCTTTGGCTTATTCATAAGATCTGTCAGCTCTGATCTAATATAGTCACCCATACTAGTATGAAGGCCCGATGTGTCCACGGTAGATGGAGCGTAGGCTTTATAATCAGACAAGAACCCTTGCTTAATTAAATCAGACACCGATGGGCCATTGATCATTTGAGAGAAGTAATCAGATAACCCCTTGCCGTCAGCCCTAACGGGCGATGCGGTCAGACCAATATGATACGCCTGAGGGTTTGATTTAAAGATTCTCTCCCACGAAGCGGCACCTATGTGGTGACATTCGTCATAGATAATAAGCTTTGGAGGTGTTAGTTTGGAAGCCCTGCGAGCGAGGGATTGAACTGAACAAATCTGTACAGTTTTATTAGGGGCGAAGGGAATTCCAGAGCAGACAATACCATGATCAAGATCGATGGAGTCGAAGGCGCGTGATGACTGATATAAAAGCTCACGTCTATGAACTAAAAACCAAGAAGATAAGCTCTTTGAGGCAGCAGCTTTTAACATGTGAGCAGTTAAAGCAGTCTTGCCTGAGCCAGTTGGCGAGCATATTAATATAGAGCGATGACCTCTTGACATAAGAGCCCGCGCCTCAGAGACAATCTGATTCTGGTAATCCCTCAATATAATAGACATCGACTTTATCTATCGACCGTAGATAATGTCGTGAGTATTGATGTCTAGCTTTAAAGTTTTAGCTTTTTTTAATACGCTTCTTTGAGCATGAGTTGGAATTAAACCCTTAACCCCATATTGATCTTCTCTCTTCCACGAGCAGATCGCTGGCGCTGAATAACCAAGTGCTCTAGCTGTTTTTCTGACCCCACCAAATCTATAAATAACATATTCTGCTGGTGTTAACTTACCCATAACCCCTCCATTTTGTGTTTTATGATTTTGAACAGAGGTTTTGATGGGGTCAATTAAAATGGAGTTGACGTGTGGCAAAAATAAAAACGGCCCAAGAAAGGGATGAGTCTTTCAAGGGCCCTAAACAAGATTGTCACCTGATAATATGCAACTAAAAACAGGCGACATTCAGTTTTGATTATTATAACGCATGCAAAATATTCTTGCAACGGAGTTACCACTAGGTTTAGTGTGTGTCACGTTTTAAAACACTATTAGGATGAGGCATGATCAGAGAAACTATTAATCCAGACAACGAAGCGCATTGGTTAGAGCTAAGATCTAAGGACGTAACTTCAAGTGAGGCAGCGGCCTTATTTAATCTGTCACCGTACTGCACAAAGGCCGAACTGTGGTATAGAAAGAAACAGAATGATATGGTCGAGCTGGAATCAACTGACCGTATGCGGTGGGGAAACAGGCTTGAGTCAGTGATCGCGCACGGGATTGCTGAAGATAATGGCTGGACTATAAAACCAAAGAAAGAATACATGCGTCTTCCAGAGTATAGAGCTGGGGCCTCATTTGATTTTTCATTGATGGCTGGAAATGACACAGAGTTTGGATTACTTGAAATTAAAAACGTCGACGGGCTCCAATATAAGAACAAATGGATAATCGAGAACGATGTTATTGAAGCTCCCCCGCAGATTGAGCTTCAAGTACAACATCAATTGTTGGTCTCAGGTCTTCCTTTTGCTTATATTGGAGCTCTCATCGGCGGCAATCAAGTCGTCATTATTAAACGCGACCGCGACCAGGATATTATAGACAGAATAAAAGGGGAGCTGAATTTATTTTGGATGAGCATTGAAGAGAGCACCCCTCCTCCATTTGATTTTAAAAATGATATAGATTTAATATCAAGGCTTCATGGATATGCAGAGCCAGGAACGGTTGGCGTTGCAACGGATAGAATAGCGGAGCTTGCCGAAGTTTACAGATCAGCGAGCGAAGAAATGAAGCGGGCAGAGGAAAAAAAAGATGCCGCCAAAGCAGAACTGTTGACACTAATAGGGGCTGCTGAAAAAGTTAAAGGGTTTGATTTCACTATAAGCTCAGGTCTTGTCGGTCCAACAAAGGTTTCGTACGAGAGATCTGGATATCGTCAGTTTAAAATTAACTGGAGGAAAATGGCATGATTGAGGGGTATATCGTCGCATTTGTGGCAACAGTAACGGCTGTGTTTGTTTACATCTGGAAAGATAAGGGTAACTTTATGGACTTAACAAAAGAGATTTCTTTATTGAGAGAACAATCTCTGGTTTCAAAGAAGAAAATAGAAGAGATTAATCAAAGAAGAGATAGCTCAACTGAAACAATTATGAAACTAAGGGTTGAGATTGAGCAATTTCAAGAGCATATGGCTAAAATCAGGGAGCAACTTCAGATCACCTCTAGAAATCAGAAGCGCCTTCAGAGGATGTATCAAGATAAGAAGATAGTTTTATACGTTAAAGAGGGTGAGGAATACGAGAAAGATAAGAGCAGGGAAATGTGGAATGAGAGAGCTAAGGCGCTCGCTAAAAAGATGGACGGCTTTAGTGTATAAAGCAGACATTATCATCGAAGAGTTAATGAAGAAATTAAGGCACGATGCGGAGACTCAATATGGAGTTATTAGTACCTACGCGGATAAACTTTTAAAACAATTAAGTAAAATGCAAGAGAAAGACGGGGGATATTATGGATCAAACCAAGCCTACAACGAAACAACTGCGGCCGATCGACGAGGTGAGAGGGAGTCTTGAAAAGATGGGGCCTCAGTTTAAAATGGCCCTACCAAATCATATATCTATTGAGAAGTTTATGCGAGTGACTCAGACTGCAGTTGCCTCCAATCCAGCTCTATTAACTGCAGATAGAAACTCCCTGTTCTCAGCGTGCATGGTGTCTGCCCAGCAAGGCTTATTGCCAGACGGAAGAGAGGCCGCCCTTGTAATGTTTAAAGAGAAAGTCGCCTTCATGCCGATGATTGCTGGAATACTTAAGAAAGTTAGAAATTCTGGAGAGCTTGCCACAATTACAGCTGAGATTGTTTATAAGAACGACAAGTTTGAATACTGGATTGATGGAGACGGACAACACCTTGAGCATAGGCCAATGATGTTTGGAGAAAGAGGTGACGCCATTGGCACATACGCACTGGCTAAAACAAAAGACGGAGCTGTCTATATAGAAGTGATGACGACCGAACAAGTTATGGCAGTTAGAAAATCATCAAGATCAGCAACGAGCGGTCCATGGGCTGGTGAATTCTCGCTAGAAATGTGGAAGAAATCAGTACTTCGAAGGCTTGCTAAACGACTACCATCATCGACAGATCTGGATATGACAATGGCTGCAGATGAGGAGTTGTTTAAGACGAAGCCTCAAGATGATGTAGCACCGATAGAAATGCAGGCAGCAGCAGCGCCAACTAAAAAAACGTCTCGACTTAAAACGCTTATAGACGTTGTACCTCAAGAGGCCAAGGAAGTGATTAACACTGAGACGGAAGTATTAGAATCAGACCTTCCAATTTGACAACTCATGGTGTTAAGGTTATTCTAACAACATAGGAGGATGAGCCTATGAAAGAATTTTATAACCTAACAGAAGAGCAATTTATAATGGTGTGTCGCTGGCAAAAAGCAGCCCTTGAGCTTGAGCTTATAGGATCATGGTCAATGGCTGAGTACTGCCGATTTCAAGTGATCAAAATAATCAGAGGTGAGTCGTGAGATACCTACTGATGTTATTATTTTTATCTGGATGCGCAGCTGGTTCTGGAACGACAGGATCTACAGGTAGTCCGGCAACGTCTGGATCATGTGTTCACGACGTTGCTCGTAGCTGGGTGATTACTTCAATCAGTGAGACCATAAACCTGTCTCAGAATTGCACTGGCTACACGGTTGTGTGCGGCATGCAGTTTACTTACACAAAGCCGAACGCTTCAGGGCAAACAACTATTAATGTTATCTCAACAAATGGAAACAGCGGGTGCTATCCACCCGGGGTTTACAACTGCACGATGACCTTAAGCGGGTACAGCCATGGAAAATATAACTTCATGGCCCTAAACTGCGGAGCTGGGGATACAATTTATGTCGCTGATTAATTCACTAATAATGGTTTCGTTTTGCTTATACCACATGGCCTCTTTTATTTCTGAGGCTTATGATTATTTATCTATATTTTTTATGTGACTTCTTTATCTCAGCCATGCCATAAAAATTAGACAACAAAGGATGTAGCATGGCAGAAATAACTATTAAGATAAAAGATATACCAGATGGAAAAGTTGAGGTCGTCGCGACCCCAGGCTTTGAAACCATGATGAAGATGCACACCTCGGGGGAGGATTTAACCTCAGCTCACGGCTACGCTTTATATGCGCTACGCTGTATTAAAGAAGAGGCCAAAAGAAAAACCAGCACCATGATTCACATCCCAAGGCTTGGCCACTTATGATGACTGATCAATTTGGATTACCAGTTAGTTCGTCTGGTGACGGGATGGATTCGGCCATGAGAGCCGGGGTGCGGGGAACATTCGGTAACATTCCAGCCTCACCGCTTTATGAAATTGAGCCGGGGCAATTGTGTCGTCATCCGTTTCATTTCCCAAGCAATAACAGAAAAAACTTCACCAGAGATCAACTCATGCCTCTTGCTGCTGGACTTTACTTCTCAGGACATACAGAGATCTGTCGGAGGGTGTTTTGGAAAACAATTCTACGCGGAGGGTTTGCGCAAAACTCAGAGCGTGATTATCCAGGCACTACTAAATATCCATGGCCCCACGTCATGACCGGCGGAGACCCAGTTGACGAAGGCAAGATGCGATTATTTGATTGGGCCGACCCATTAATGCCACATCATTTAATGCACCTAGCATTTTGTGGTAAGGTTAAGCTCATGTATTGGATTGCAGTTATAGGATATCCATTTCTACTGCTCTCAGTTCTGTTAAATCCAGAGGATAAAAAGGCCGAGCAAAATCAGCTACAGTGCATGTGTGCAGTGGCTGGAAAATTTTGGATTGACCTATATAAAAGATCATCGAGAAGCTGGATGACTCAAACAAAGCACTATTGGAAAGAGCGAGAGCAGCCAGAGTACGCAGATATGATTATAGAATCACTTTCTGGGTGGGGTAGAAAATGACAGGAGAAGACTGCGCGGTTCTTATGTCTGGATTTTTAATAGGCCTAACATTGCTATCTTTGGCGGTTCACTATGTCGGTTAGTTTATATTCATGCAGAAAGTGTGGTCACTTTTCGCACGAGGGATTCTTAATGGTGGACTCTACCAGCTGCTATGATTATCAGTGTCCAATGTGCGACAGTAAAGACATTGAAACTGAATACACAGACGATGAGTATTTCACAGAAGTTGAAACAGCAGAATGCGAAGACAATCATGAGCCGACAGACAACTATACTTGAGTTGAGAATACTAAGGGCAGAGGCCTCAATAATTAGAAACAAAGAGACCTTAAAGCGTGGCCGATTTGTGACAAGAGACGAGAGGGCTAAGCTTAGAATTAAAATAGATGAGGCTAAGGTTAAGATTAAAAAACTTCGGGAAGAATTAAGATGCTTACTGTTCAAAATGTCACAGCAAAATTAAAGAGCGGATATTACTTATGCTCTCATTATGGGTGCGAGATACCGACCAGTAATTCAACAGGACTGTGTCGCGCCCATCGTGTTCTAAAATGCAGATGCGGAAGAACTGAGAGCTGGAACAACTTCCCGCCCAGTATGTGTAAAAATTGCCTAAAGAAAAGAAGAGAATAAAAAAACTGACAGGGTTGTGTTATCTGAAGCTAGGAAAAATATGAATATAGTTGAAGCGATGAACGCAAACAAGATAGATCGGGTCAGAGTAGTTGGATCCCCACATATTTTCCTGGAGGGAGAACTGCGAGAAAGAAGACTCGGAATTGAAGCGATCATGGCTGAGTGGGAAGTATATAATGGTAAAGAAAGATTTGAATTTACCGCAAAAGCAGATGCCGCCGGAAGTATTGAAGGCGATCTTTCCAGTGAAGGAATCATTACAATGGATGCTTATTGCCTACGCGGTCGAGAGTGGAAAGTGACCATAGAGGAAGTATGAAACTAACTAAACGAGAAAAACAAGCGCTGCTAGATGCTTGTGAATTGATTGAGACAGGTAAAGAGTCATCGATAAAATGGACTGTTGAAGAAGCTACCATGAGGAAAAGCGACATTTTTTACGGCGACATAACAAAGAATGATCTATTCTGGTACTTCTATGATCTTAATTTTGAACAACAAATCGGATCTAGACAGAACTTGATTCTGCTATTCCTATACGCGCATGAAAGTGTGGAGTGAATGAGAACTATTTCAGAACAAGAACTAAAAGACATATTGTCGAAACACGATGAATGGTTGAAGGATAATAACAAAGGACAACGTGCGAACCTTCGCTCTGCGGACCTTCGCTATGCGAACCTTAGCTCTGCGAACCTTAGCTATGCGAACCTTAGCTCTGCGAACCTTAGCTCTGCGGACCTTCGCTATGCGAACCTTCGCTCTGCGGACCTTCGCTATGCGAACCTTAGCTCTGCGGACCTTCGCTATGCGAACCTTCGCTATGCGAACCTTAGCTCTGCGAACCTTAGCTCTGCGAACCTTCGCTCTGCGGACCTTCGCTATGCGAACCTTCGCTCTGCGAACCTTAGCTATGCGAACCTTCTCGCATTTCAATTTCAAATGTCATGGGCTTATTTCACATTCGACGGAACGCTAAGAATTGGTTGTGAATGTATGCCAATCACAGAATGGATGCTTGGTTATCAGCAGATTGGAAAGAAGCACGGATATTCAGAGTTGCAGATTGAAATGTACGGCGCTTTTATAAAGCAATGTCATGATGCTTTTAATGCAGGAAAATTCAAACCACAAAGCAAGGAGAAGTGAATGAGTAAAACCGACGAACTAATTAAGGAAATGCGTGAAGCAAAAGCAAAGGCTTCAGCAGGTGATTGGATGGTTGCCCTAGTCGAATCTTTCGATCACCTTTTCGTAATGTATGATGGAAATCGTAGTCAACTATTTAGCGGATCACAGTGGTCAAATCCAAATGGACCTAAAGCAAAAGGACAACAAAATGATTTTAATTACGTCGCTTTAGCCGCCAACAACATGGATAAACTTCTGAGTACTCTTGAAATTGCGACCGAGGCTTTAGCTTTGTACAAAGACCAATGTGTATGTCTTGAAGACGGAGATAATTTTGTAGCCTTAAAAGCATTAGAAAAAATAGAGGAGATGATTTAGTGGCCACATTTCTAGAAGCACTAAAAGCAAACCGTGAAGGTAAGAGAGTGAAGCCTAGGCAAGAATTATACGACGCTTGGTTTGATCCAAAAATGTTAGATAGACATAACTGGTCTACTGGCGACATCGAAGCCGAATGGATCATAGAAGAGCTGCCGCAGAAGTTTGAGTTTGAATGTGAGTGGATGAAGGAAAGCTGTGGCGACGGAATGTGCTTGTCCTATCCTAAGATCGACGAAATTTCAGACATAAAATCTTTTGATAAAATTATTAACATCGGCGGTCGCTGGAAAGTGACTTGCGAACAGGTGAAGGAGTGAATATTTAGGTAATTATCCCTTGACGACAAGTAAAAGATAGGCTATACTGTATTTAACTTGTTGATAGGAGGACGAAATGCTCAAAGTAACTTTCAAAAAATCGTACCAGGTAAAAGAAGGCCGCAAATGGGTCACGAAAGTATCAGAATGGGACGAAACGATTAAGACTGAAGCCGATGCCAAATTGCGCGCAATGGCTTTGAACTGGGAAATCGTAAAGATGGAGGCGATCTAATGAGCAAGCCGCTTAGATCTTTAACATATAAAGCGTTGGTCCGCGAGTATCAGCGGACTCACGCCAAAATCGACAAAGCACTAACGAAACTTGTGGAGCAAGGTCTGGGTGACGTGAAGCCTTCAGACATGATGCGCGGACGTGACACGACCTACGCAAATAACAAGACTGTCAGAGAATACCTCGCACTAACGAATTATGCGTCAGAAATTAGATACCACGCCGAAACTAGATACGGACCCGGCCTGATAACTGTTGACCAACTATGCTGGAAAAACCAATGAAATACTCAATCAAAAATTTCCGCCAAGACTTTCCAGATGACAAAACTTGTTTGGCATTCATCTTTAAGAACCGCTATCCAAAGGGTTTGGCGTGTCCAAAATGTGAGCGTAATAGCTTCGTGCCCGTTGAAGGACGCCGCTCATACGCTTGTGCTTGCGGCTATCAGGTCTATCCGACCGAGGGCACTATATTCCACAAGTCACCAACGCCGTTGACACTTTGGTTCCATGCCATATTCCTAATGAGCCAAAGCAAAAACGGAGTCGCTGCAAAAGAACTGGAGCGTCACCTTGGCGTCACCTATAAATGCGCTTGGCGTATGGCGAAACAGATTCGCTTGCTCATGGGACAAGGGCCTGGACCGCTTGGCGGTCTTGAAATCATCGAAGCCGATGAGACGTATGTCGGCGGAGTGAGACGCGGTAAGCGTGGTCGTGGTGCCGAAGGTAAGACACCCGTATTTGGAGTCGTTGAACGTAAAGGCGAAATTAAAACTCAAGTTATTCCAAACGTGAGGCAAGCCACGCTGATACCGCTAATTGAGCGCATGGTCCCAGCCAATGCCGTTATCACAACGGACGAATCGAATAGCTACAACAAGGTCAAGTCACTTGGGCATTTGCATGAAACTGTTAGGCATGGGCGCGGTGAGTATGTCCGAGGCGACGTTCACACTAATACAATCGAAGGTTTTTGGTCGCAGTTTAAGCGTTCCGTTCACGGGACCTTTCACGCCGTTTCGCCGAAGTATTTGCAGACTTACCTCGACGAGTTTTCTTTTCGCTACAATCATCGCGGTCAGAATTTGCCCGTTGTGATGTTCGCAAAGGTTGGGACGCTTTTACCAAAAGTCGGAAAAACTGGTTCATAAGGAGTCGTTTCGCATGAATATCAAAAGGAGTCAACTTGTCACTAAGGGATACTTACCTAAAGTTATTGAAGAGGCCATGTATCAGCGACTAGATTAGGCGAGCCCGCAGTCAAACTTGTCTAAGCTTTCAAGGATATTGGAGCGAACCCTAAACGCAAAAAGGGTGACCGCGGGCTCAGTTAAATTGAATCATGGATATTCGCCAGTGGCCATCATATTCGACAGCTCAACAGCTCTATTGCCCACTTGTCTAGCCCACAAAGAGTCCATCATCTCAAGGGCCGCGAGCTCATAGCGAGCGTCCTCAACAGCCCTAAGCATCTTAGTGAACCCTTTAAATCTGTTTATACCAAGATTGAATATCATCATTGTGATGACGTCCTGACGAACATCGTCCAAGTCCTGATACCAATCAAAGTTCGAAGCTGCATCTGTCTTTGCCGATATGATATCGTTCACGAGCAGCACATCAGCCTCAACGTCAGATATCCCAACGTCCTCAAGGTTTCTACCTACCCCTATTGTGATCTTACCGACCGTGTCCACATAGGGCTTAAGTCTTTTACCCTCGTGTCTTATTAGCATCTTCTTAAGGTTTTGTAGGTCGCCCATTATTTATTATTGGCCAATGCGACCAGGATTAACGAAGCGGAGATTCCAATTGCACCGCCAGCTATAAACCAATAGGCCTCTTTAGATTCATCCTTTGGCTGACTAGCTAGCTTATTGTATTCTTCTTTTAATAACTCAGCCTGAGCGATCTCAGAGCTCATTAAACGGTAATCTCTAGCAGGCACCAGAACTCCATCAAATGCAGCTCGTTCACCCTTTCTTATCTTCTGAGCCAGGTTTAAATCTTCGGTTGTTGCTATCGATGAGATCATCAAGATCGCTAGACATAACTTTATCTTTCTCCCCATCTAACAACTCCTTTAGTTTTAAATCAGAGTTCTCACCCTGAAGCTTTTCTGCTTTACGTGCTGCTATAAAGTTAGACACGCCAAAGTAAACAGCCAATACAGCCAACACAGCGATTATAAAATTATCCGCCATGCTCTTCTTTTTTGGCGTCGATCTTTCCTTGCACTACTTTATAAGCAACGCCAACCCCGCCGATAATAGCAAGGACTGCAAGCACTACAGTGTCGTCAACGCCTGCATGCTTATAAGCAATAGGTGCGTAAGAAACAACCGCCATAACTAATAAAGCCACAACGAATTTTCTAGATACATACTTACTCACAATCCCTCCTCGATTTTATCTATTCTCTTATGAGCTCTGACCGCAGCGTCTCTTGCTGAGTCAACCCTAGAGTCAAGCTTACTAAGCCACCATGTAGAGCGAAAGGCCAGAACTGCAAGCGTTCCAATTGTACCTATATTGGCAACAATCAAAGAACCTACTAGGTAATAAAAGCTCGAAGGAATCTCGATCATCGAGGACCTACACAGATGACCTGTCCATCAGCATCAGTGCCTGAAGATGCAGCAATGGAGCGTATAACCATAGTAAGAGCATTAGAGCTATAAGATGTAAACTGCCCGTAAACATTCTGACTATTTGCAGAGTAAGAACATACTGGCTTGCTGCTATATGATCCAGCCGCAAAATTAATTGTAAACGTCCCAGTCGAAGACCTTGTTACGGAAGAAACGTCTGGCGTAGACTTAATAGGCGTAGGACATGTTCCATTGGTTCCACAATAGTTAAGCTCGATATAAGAATATCGATCTGCACCAGTGGAAGATGATGTTAGAGAACCAACAAGTATTGGAACATTTTGGTTTTCACTCCATCCCGTGATTGGAATTCTCGCGTAAAATGATATTACATCTGAGTTAGAAAATATGGCGCTACCGTTTTGCGCTACCAATGGATTTACAGTCCCCGTGTAATCGTCATTTGAGAAATTTATATAAGCATTCCCTCCGTTACCAATAATAACCCCACGCTTTACCGTGGTAGCACTGGCAGTACTTCTAATCCAATACCCCTCTAAAATTCTAATGGCCGGAACCTCTGTGGAGCTAATGGTTAATGAATTGGGCAAAGTAATCCTAGCCTCAGACGCCGCAACAGTACCAGCTGTGATTTTACAGTTTATAATCATGTACTTGCCACTTCTTTGATGGAAGCAGCTTTCAGCCGCGATAGTTCCAAAACCCTGAGATCCAACAGTCGATGGAGTAAACGACGTAGGACCATAGTTCCAATTGTTTGGACCTATTGCCGACGTAGAACTCCATCCAGAGATGGGAATACCGAATGCATCAATTCTAACTCTAACAGTGTTTGTAGTTAATGCGTTACCGTCTGACTTATCAAAACGAGAAGAAGAAGTATCTTTAGAGGCATAAAGTAAAGTGGTGCTTACTGCCGTGTCAGAGAATACAGCAAAAGGGCCGCCATTTGCAGTGGCAAAATAGCTAGCGTTTGTTCCATTAATGTTCCAGAACAAACCATGAGATGAGGTATTAGTAGTTGATGGATTCTTGCTGGAATCAATCGAGTAACCAGTCGGTAATGTCATTGAGAAATCTGAAGCCGCGACGGTTCCAGTTGTTATTGTACACTTAATGTCCATACCGTCGCCCTTGCGGCGCCAATAGCAGCCATCAATGGTAACGGTTCCAAGTCCAGTTATTGTTGGTGTGTAACTAGCCCACTCTGTATCTACAGAAACAGGCCCAAGCGCTGCGATTTTCCCAAGATAAACATCGTCGACCTTTATGGCAGCGGCAGAAGCTGAGGTTGTCTCAATAACCAAATGAGAATTAGAACTTAAGTCACCGCACGCAAAGGGAATTGATACATCCTTAGAGTAGGTTGGATACGTAAGAGTAAGATCTGTTGTTATCTTCGTTGATCCTTGCTCAACGTATGCTTTATACAGAGTAGCATCACCACTAAAAGTAAACCTTGCCTCGCAGTCTTGACCCTTGAGATTATTGTCTAAAGTTTCAGTATCGAACTTAACCGTCTGGCCAGAGGATGTTCCATCAATCAAATAACTAGCTGTACCCATCACTGGAGTCGACGTGGTCCTAGTTACTATGGATGCTGATGTTGTTATGTAAAGAACATTCTTTTCTGCCCCAGGATTTTTAACATAGTTTCTATTATGAAATATCCCAGGCGCATAAGTTCCAGAGATCTCTCTACCAGTAGCCTGCTGTGCATAAATATGCAGAGGCGTTATTAGTTGGAGTAATGCTATAAATAATTTCATGCTTAATCCCTTCGTCCGTCTTCGGACCAAACGGTTCCATTCCAATATAATCTTAAAACTCTATTGTTATAAGAAAACCAAGGACCATTAAGGCTTAGCCCATTTCCGTCCTCAAGTTTAATATAGTCACTATCGCTTGTTCCAATGATGTACATCTTTTGACCAACAATAGTACCAGCTGTAATTTGAGGATTTGCAGATAAATCATTTTCGCCTGCTGAGTTTCCAACAACAAATATTCTCTGCTCAGAAACCGACGCACTCATGTGAGATGCACCAGATGTAATCCCAGTTCCAGCAACAATTGATCGGGGAGAACCAGTAGATCCAAAGATAGTTACAGTTCCGCCTCCGCTTCCGCCAACAGCCGTCCATCGAGAGGCGTTGTTGTCATAAACTAAAATAACAGAAGCCTTGTCTAAAACCGTCAGGTCGTTACCGGTCCCCGTGACTATTCGATTAGCAGCAGTACCGCCAGAGTCGTTAACCAGTGTTATAGTAACGCCCGTAGAATTTTTAAGAATTAAGAATCTTCCGTTAGCCGCTGTCGTAATATTATTAATTGAAACCAAGCTCGCGTTCGTTACAACAGTGAAAGACTTTGTAATTGCAATAGAGGCGCCAGCGCCAGTTGTTGACGAATCAACAGCCTGAACAAGCTCAATCAGAGTATTAAACGTCTGAGTGTTAGTCCATGCATTGGCATTTCCAAGAATGCTAGTGATATAAGCCGATGCAAGGTTGGCATAATATTTCGCAGAATATTCGACGTCATCAACAGTACCGCTTGTATAGGTCGCCCAGTCTTTTGCTGAAGATCCATTGGCAAGTCCGCGCCTTTGAATACCAACTGCATATTCTTTAGCTGAGTACTCGCCGCCAGAAACAGTAGATGAAGTTTTTGTTGCCCAATCTGCAGCCAGAGTTGCGTTTAAAGATGAAGAAACCGCTGCATTAGCTGAATTTGTAGCGCTCGTCGCCGCCGCAGCAGCATATCCTTGAGCATTTGAAATTTCATCAGAAGTCGGCCCTGGCTCAAATCCATCACCAGCCGCATTTGTAACAATTGAAACACTGGCCGCTCCAACGATTGCAGCCGGCAGCGTGGTATCAAAATCAGCTGGGTCTGTTGTTTCACTCAGCTTCATTGATCGATCCAACTCGTCCTGTTGCTGCTGAGAAATCATTATTCCTTTATCAAACTGGTCTTCATGAATCTCAGGAAAGAACTCACCCTGATTTCTAATATCAGTCTCTTGAAGAATTGGGATAACCCGCCGAATTGAAATAACATAACCAGTCTTTAAATCTCCATCGCCATCAAGCCAATCCTGAGCTGAGTTTACAAGAGCGACGTTTCCGCCGCTTAACGTACCCACTCCAGTCACAGTGTAATCAGTTGAAATAACTAATGTAGTTTCAACATCATCAAGATCTCTTACTGTAACCAGCAAGTCATCTTGATCGAATATTCTAAACGTGTAGCCGTATGTATCTACAGCCCCATTACCAGTGTAGGAATTTCTATTGGTTGTTGATGCTATAGACATTTAAGA
>ERZ761584.118-NODE-118-length-30563-cov-27.570703_pt1 | contig 30563 bp, 46 predicted proteins | sample MGYA00512168_ERZ761584 | MGnify/ENA primary metagenome ERZ761584 (study PRJEB28899, sample SAMN03785564) | bioreactor sludge metagenome | biome: EBPR Sludge; feature: EBPR Bioreactor; material: 0.22µm filtered reactor supernatant | place: Saint Lucia: Queensland...
TCTTTACAATTTACCGGCACGAACCGCTAACAAGGCATTTACGCTACCCCTGCGGGTGGATAAAGCGAGGTATTTCGTTTATCTTGGAGTTAGCGGTCATGCCTTGACAACCGACTGACCATTAGCCTTTGCAACATGAGCAATGATTTTCTTATGGAGTTTCGGCAGAATTTTATCTACCATGCTATCCGTTAGCAATCCACTACCAAAACGCAAAGTATTTACAGCTTCACGTTCTGCCTCAAATTGTGCTATCTTCTTTTTATCATACTTCAAGCCTTGTTTGTCAAGTTGCTTGTCTAATGGGTCGGAGAACACCCCGTAACTAAGTCCTACTGTTTGATTTGCCATAGTGTAGTTTTTTATGATTTTGATATCGTTTAATCCTTTTCACCCACCAGCTCGGCAATGTCGATTCCTTTTTTGCGATCCTCGTCTGTTATGTCACATTCGTACAAGTCGCCGCGAAGGCCGGAGCAGTCGCCGTTAAGGCTGGTGCAGTTGCCGATCATTTCGCTGTTAGTGCCATCAACTTTAATGTCACCCTTGTAGTGATAAAGTTTCGTTGTAACTCTTGATAGTGCTTTTTTCATTTTTTCGTTTGATTAGCGGTTAATTGATTTCACCCACCAACTCGGCACTTCGTTACCCGTGCTATCACGAAGCACCAGCCCGTAGTCGGTGTAGTTCTTAGTTACTTTGATTCGTCTGCCATCTTCAAGCAAGGCCTCGGACTTGCAGGCGAGGATGAGGAGGAAGAGGCCGAAGAGGAAGACTGCTTTCATAATTAGTATTGATTAACAAAGTCAGGGTCGAATCCATTTGGAGCAACGTATCCTACCTCTTTGTGATACTTAACTATTGCTTCATCCCAATTTGTGCAACCCAACTGCTGAAGCAACTCAGCTTCTCTTGCAACTTCGCAGCTACCATCTTCATCATACTCATCAGGAAAATAGTGTTGTAAGGCAACCGATGCCAATCCGTAAGCACTCCACGGCCCCAGCTTGTGTAGATTTTCCAACAGATTTTCAGGTGTAAATAAAAATCTGTCCTCGGTCGTCTGTTCTTTGCTCATATCCTTGTCGCTGGTAAGTAGTCCACAAACAAAGTATCCCCCGCCACCGGGGCGATCTCCCGGTACTGAATTGCTCCCAGGGTGTCCCGGTACTGCATCACCCCGATCTCGTCGAGCGGTACGGTTACCTCGAACGGTTCCCCGGCCACTCCGGCGCAGATGTAGTCCACGCCATCGCTGTCGAAGAAGCGGTACTGAAACTCGGTTCCGATAACACCCGTTGGTCTGATGTGCCATACGCAGCGGGTGCGTGTGTCCTCCGGGGGCACGGGGCATTTCGGGTTCTCACAGGCGGTCAGCAGGACGGCGGCGAGGGTGAGGGTTAGGATTGGTTTCATTGTTTTGAGCTATGATAGGTTTCGTAGTAGTATTGTTCGGCCCATTCTTCAGCATTATCTCTTGAGAACAGGTAAGTAATTCCGTACGGTTGCTCGCAAGCCTGAAAAAACATATCCATCTGAGCGCAAATCATCTGCTCCTTCTCCATCTCTTTGGCTTGTTGGAATTTCAACTCTAATTCATTGTAGGTGTCTTTGTCGATGAACTTAATTTGCTCATATAGCCACTCCACCGCTGTCTGTTTCTTTTCCATGTTATCGGTTGTTAGTGTTCAACTTATACTCACAATTCTCCACCCCAAACGCGCCCTTCCTACGATGCCCGGTCTTAACCAGTAGTCCTTCGTTCATTAGATCGGTTAGTGTCCTGCGAACGGAAGTCAGCAGACCGCCCACGATTGCATGAACTTCCGGCGCGATGTATCCGGCGTTAGGGTTATCGCGGAACAGGGCCAGTACCTTCGCGTTCATAGCCGAAGTAGACCGGGAGATGCGCTTTGTGTCCTGCTCGGATGGCGTGTATCCCTTGGCGTGGATGTGTGGAATGGGCGGTAGCGGGTCAAAGCCCATAGCGGTGAAGAGGTCTGGTTTCATTCAAATGCAGCTTTAGCAAGTTCGACGGCTAACTTATACTGACGCTCAAACTTTGTATCTGAGTGTTTGCTATTAACAGCTTGCATAAACTCATCAAGAGTTCCAAAAAAGCAGCCGCTGCGGACGTAGATACCGTTCTCGAAATTGTAGATATAGCACCCGTCGAGTCGGCTCCCGATGTTGTTAACCCGGATAAACGGGGGAAATTTTGCTTGGTATCCTTTCTCGAACGAGCACCGCTCGCCGAAGGAGCAAAGCTCGCCGAACGAGCACCCCTCGCCGAACGAGCACCCCTCGCCGAACGAGCACCGCTCGCCGAACGAGCACCACTCGCCGAAGGAGCACCGCTTGCCGAAGGAGCACCCCTCGCCGAACGAGCACCCCTCGCCGAACGAGCACCCCTCGCCGAAGCGTTTAATTTGTGAATAGTCGCCGGTCGGACATTGCTTACGGCCATCAACGACTGGCAGATTGTCAAACTCTTGTTGCGTGTAAATTTTCATCTCTTTGAAATTTTGTTAATGTGATACGGCTGAACCAAGAATTGAAGTTCGAGTATGTATTCGAGTGCCTCATCCCGTTCGGGAGATTCGGGTTCGGACATGACGAGCCTGCCGATGGCATCCTTCAAACGCTGCTCCTCCACAGGTAGAATGCCGCGCTGCAATTGCTGAACAAGATACGACTTGATGCGGTTGTAGTTTGACAGAAGCCTCGGCGATGTATCCGGTGTTGGGGTTATCCAGGAACAGGGCCAGCACCTTAGCGTTCATAGCGGACGCAGAGCGGGCGATGCGGCGGGTGTCCTGCTCGGATGGGGTGTAGCCTTTGGCGTGGACCTTGGGCTGGTTGAAGAGGTCTAAGGTCATAACCTTACAATTTCCACCGGGGCAACCTGCTCCCGGTACTGGTTTAATAACAGGACTGCATCGGCAATCCGCGATTTCAATAGCTCCTGTTCGGACTTCCCGGCAGAAACCCGAAGGATGAAAATTCCAAGTTCCTTCGTTCGTACTCGCGGGTCAAACGAAACGAAGTCGCACCATGACCGACCAGTACACAGCAGGTTCATTTGTATCTGCCAAAAGTATTCGGCAGGAAGGTCGTCAGCCTTCCGGGCCATGCGGTACTTGAAATGGTTCACGGTCTTAAATGGACACTTGATTTCGATGATGCCAAGTTCACCCACCAATCCATCCGGCGAACCTCCGGCGTGTGTGCCGTAAGGCTCAAAGTATGCTTCCTGAACTACGTTACCCGTCAGTTTCGTGTACCACTCACGGGCCATTGGTTCGTGTTCGGTACCCCAGTCCAACGCCGGTCCGTAAATATCGGATGCCGGGAATCCTGTTTCCAGTTCGACCAACTTTTCAAGGATGTAGGTCTTCCCTGTTTCGCTGAACACATTTCCGCCCTTGCCGGACGGGATTAGTTTGTGGATCTCCGATGCGGTGAAGCGGCCTAACCGCTCTTGTATCCATTCCGCGCTGCCTTGCTGGTTCATTTGGTTTCCTCCTTTGCTTCTGAGTTAACCCATTCTGCATAGACCGAACGGAAGGCGATTTCGTCTTTGCGGTTCAGGTCGCCGCCGAACACCTTACCAAGTTTCTCCGCAGCATCTTTCAGAGCGAACGATTCCGCAGCGGGCAGGTTCTTTTGAACGGCGTTTGGAATTATTGCATCGAAGGCCGTAGGGTTGCTCCCTTTGCTAACCTGAATTGGAACTGCCCCAAGTCCGTCCATCTCGATCCATTCAAGGGTAGTCGGCTCCTGAACGCGCAAGCGACCGTGTACGCAGATGGAGTTTGCAATTACTTTGAAGTCCATCACCTGCCATTCCCACCGCTGGTAAATGGTACGCAGCAGATGTTCAACGCGCTCGATGGGCAGGTACTTAACGCCTTGATTTGTTTTGATCCACGAAGGGTCGGGCGGGGTGTTAAGTTTGTTCAGGAACTCCCCGTGCGTTGCCGCCATTTCCGGCGATTTGTGAAGGCTCGGCAGCGATGTCCGTTTAGCCAGTCCGTTTTGTTGTGTCATTGTCGTATTGGTTTGTGTAGTTAGAATTTAATCACCGCCGCAAGGAACAGCAGGGCTGACAGGAGTGCGAACAGGCCAGCTATACCGATCAGTACGGTGCTGGTGTCGAGGTCGGATTGTTTCATTTTTTGTGTATTTCGATGGTGGTGTAATCGGGGTAGAGGGTTGATGGCCTTACTACTACACGATAATCTTCGTTAACAACAAGCGAACGAAGACTGGCTTTATTGTTGAGTTCAACACCATATGCTATTTGAATTGCATCAGAATCTCCAAAAGCCTTCTTACAAAATTCGACAATGTTGTCATCGCAAAACGATTGAAACACCCCCTCTTTAATCGCCAGCGTATCCTCCTCGAAATACTCCGGGAACAACTCTTTAAGTGCCTCCTGCGGCGTTGACTTTGTTGCGGCTCGTAGTACGGCCTCCTTGGTGATTTCTGGCATGGGTTGATTGTTTTGTGTTTGGTTGGACGGACGCTCTGATAACATCCCGTAGAGACATTCACATTTCCATAAACTCATAGTATCTCGTTAAGCTGTTGGTATGTCATTATCATGGTATTGCCGCGATTATCTTGCAGTCGTACCCGAGTAAGGCCGCGCCAAACTATTCGCAAGGGGCGGTTGTATCGGTCGAGGAAGCAGGTCATTGCGGAATCGTTTTAAGGTCTTCGCTCAGTTCGTTGTAAAGCTCATCCAGTCCGGCATCCTTCACCTGTTCGGTTACGATGAAGGCCTCGATATAGCAAGCAGCGGCGTTGAATCTTTCGCGGAAGTGCCGTGCTGCTGCAACTTGCAGGGCGGTGTAATACACCGGGTCAACAGCGATGTAGGTGATGGTTTGGGTCATCGTTTTGGTTATTTAAGAACTCGCGCATCGTTAAGCAGTTCCGCGCCGAACTCTGTGAGGTTGTTGATCTGCTGGTCAAGTTTCCGCGCCTCCTTTTGCAGTTCCTTGATGCGGTCGTTGAGTTCGTTCCGTGACCACTCGAAGCGCGTCTTTTCAAGTTTGGCAATAGCGCGGAACTGCTCTTCGATGATGTCGTTGTATCGAACGCGGAGGGAGGTGGGGCTATCGGTCATCATCTTCCTCCTCCCTTTCATGCTCATGCCGCTTTTCATCAGCAGCCATTTCGTCAAAGGCTTCGTCATCGCGCTCGTACTTTGACTTCCAGCAGCGAGCTTCCGGGTCGAGGTCGCGTAGGTTATTGTCGTGATAGTAACTCATTTCAGTTTGGCTATTTTGCGGGTAGTTTGTTTAACGCTGGCTTCCCTAAGTTCGATCTGCCTTATTACCTCATCAATGATGCGCTGATTATACCATTTACCTGCAACTACGTTCATAACGGAGGCACGAGTTACCTTCAATTCGTTTGCTACGTCAGCATACAAGCCGTAATAAACTCGCTTGCGTAGTTGCTTTATAGCTGTTCTGTCAAGTCTCATAACGATAATTTATACCGCAAACATAGCGGGCGCGGTTACAAAAGTCAAGCATTTTAACTAAACAAGTTATTAACAATTACTAAACAGATAGTAAACGCCGGGCGGCGGTGGAGGGGTTGCCGTGGGTGTAGTTAAATTTTACAAATTTCAGAGATTCTTAAAAAAGATACCGGTATCGATACCGGTATCTATTGACCAAGGGGTGCCAGCAGGCATACGTTTGCATCATAATCTTAAACCCCAAAAAAATGGCATACCCAAATCCCTTCGAATTAATCGATGCACGCCTAAGCGACATCGAAAGGCTGCTGATCGACATCAAGCATCGCCCCCACGATGAGGGCACCAATGACTTCCTGACAATAGCGGAGGCGGCCAGATTCCTTAGCCTGTCAAAAGCGACCCTTTACAATAAGATATCCCGCGCCGAAATCCCGGTGATGAAGCGATCGGGCAAGGTTTACTTTTCCCGTCAGGATCTGATTGAATACCTTAAATCAGGCAGACGGAAAACAATCGATCAAACAGAAAAGTAATGCTTGCTGGGTGTGTAAACGTCTTCCTGATACCGGGAAGGCGTTTTTTCGTTTGTTTTCGAGGGTTAAATGTTAAAAGTGTTAAAGTACTTGCACAACGTAATACGCTGTAATACCTTTGACCTATCAAATTCAAACAACCGACACAATGAACGCAGTAGAAATCAAAGAAATCGGAAACGGCACTTTTGAAGTGACAAAAGGGAACCTTTGCCTTTATAGCAAGCCTTGTCCTATTCGCGGCCGTTACACCGAATGTATCGTTAAATCAGAAACCGTTCATACAATTGTTTCTAATTCTGACGAACGCTTTTCCGAACTCTACATCGCGCTGCATCATTACAGAAATTCAATTTAATAAAATTCAAACGACACGACACAATGGAATACAACGGATTCATCTCACGCGAACTTGCAGAAGCGTTCGCAGCCACCTGTAACGGCAAAGTAGAGAAGTACGAAGTAAACTACCTGAAAGTGCCCGGCCACGATGGCCCGGTGCAGATGTGGCGGGTAATCGACCAAGTGGCCGATGATCGCATGGAAGTAGTGAGCGTTCGTATGCCATACGCACTATTTGAACGCGCCCGGTTAATGGCGCGGAACGAGGGGACGTACACCAGCGACATTATACGCAGAGCGTTGGAGGCGTATGTGAAGTGATCGGGCGGTTTGTTACCCTATTAACTTTTGGTTATCTTCGCGGTGAAGATGGTTGTCCCTACGTTGGTTAGGGTTGTGACAGCCTCCTTACGAACTACCCCATTCGTTGCGGGAAGATCGAGATGAAAAACACATCACACCTCTGAGTCCAAAGGGCTGTGACACGGCCAGCCACAGAGGTCAATGGCGACCATCTTTATTTCACCCACGTCCAAACCTCAGCATACTCCCCCGCCTTCGCTACCATCCCCGCCCGGTTGCTGAACTGCCAGCAGCGGGATCCCGAATAGCTATCACCGTACACTATACCTGACGACCATGCCCCGACAAGCGTTTGATTCCATCCGGGATACGCCCGGTCGGCTTCAAACCCCGGCAGGTAGGTCATACCACGGTCGGGAGTTCCCGGCAAGATGTACGCATCGTCAAGGTATAGTGCTACTTCCGTGCTGTCCGTTTCAAGCGATGATCTGACGGTGGCAAGGCGGAAGGATAGCCGCCCGGACAAGCTGCAAGGCACCGTTACCCGTTGCCACTCCCCGCCGGATACCAGCGGCGACCGCCACAGCAACGAATCCCCCACCCTCACCTGTAACTCATAGGGCGATGATGCGCCAGGAACGGTGTGCCGGTAGCTGAAGGCCAAAGAGCGAACGGGAGAGGTAACGATTAGCCGCCGGGTAGCTATTCCGGTCAAGCGGTTCCCAAGCTCCACGCCTTGCGCCTTGATGTCGTACACGCCCACGGGCAACGTCACGCGGAAAGAACCAGTCACCAGTGTACACCGTCCGGCAATAGTCCACAGGGCGGTGTTATACCCGGACACCCTGACCGACACTCCCTGTCCGGCCTTGACCGTATCGGCGGATGCTGTGATGGTCGGCGCGCCCCACTTGTACCCGTATGAGTTGCCCGCGTACACTACACGCCCCGTATCGTTACCGCACCATATCGAACGGGCGGGCACTTGATCGCAACCCTGCCCTGCGAAGTGGTTAGCGGTTATCGCCGTTACGCCATTGGGGGTTGCCGGGTATGGGTGCCGTATTGCATCCTCCGAGGAGTGAAAGTCGCAGCCTGTTACGGTGAGGCTATCCCCGCCGAAGTAGCGAGATGCAGATCGGTCGTGACGTTGTAGGGAGACGTAGCCCGCGCCAGTTCCAAAGGAGCATCCCTCCACGCGGAAGGAACAGACGTGCCCGCCGCCGTCAATGAAGACCCGGCAGCGGTCGAAGATGCAGCGGGAGATGGTGGCCGTAGTAGTGTCGGAGATTGATCCCGCCCAGATGCCGTATCCGTATCCTGCACCACGAGCACCGATGAACGTACAACTATCCACTAGCGAACCTCCGCACCTTCGCAGCCACAACGCCCACTTATGCGCGTTGTAGAACTGGCAGCCAACTACCCGCAAGCGGTAACCGTCCGAGCGTATAGCACACCAACTGCTGTCCTTTGTGAACCGCTGTGTGTATGGGTTATCGGTCGGCCCCACAAACGTCACGCCCGATATGGTCACATCGGAAGCTGTGACGATTAACGCGGCGTTCATGGATTCCCCACCGGAATAGAACGAGCCGGATACGATGCGCCCGCCCTTAATGGTCACGCCCTCACGCGATACGGTGAGCGGCGGTCGGCCAGTAGCGTCAATGGTTCCGCGCAAGGTGATAGTGGACACACCCGAGCGGAGCAGGCTGTCGAGTTGGGAGTATGTGGTGGCGGTGGAGGAAGTAGTCCTTTGGGTAGAGGGTGCCGAGCATCCGAGCAAACAAAGAGCGATGAGCAGGCGAACCATCACCCTGGCATGTATATCGTTTTACCCTCCTGCTTCACAGCGCGGAGGCACTGGCCTCTTGGCTTGTCCGAATAGCTAACGTGTACCCATTGGTCGAACTCCTGTATTAGCTGGTCGTACTTAATGTCTGAATCCTTGATCCATTGGAACAGGTCTTCAATGGTCATTCCCGGCACGTTGATGTCCGCAGCGTCCCCTGTGGTGTGCTGCGACAAAGCGGCTCCGCCGATGGCCCGGTTTAGGGTAACTGACCGATAGCCCGAGGTTACCGCAACGATGCCGCAGCCCCTACGGATCGGTTCCAGCACAACCTCACACAGCAGCGTTAATCTTCGGATCACCTCGGGCGACGGCGTGTTATCAATGCCCCTACGCACGGCGGTTCCTGAGCGCGTGAGTTCGGATAGTGTGAAGTGCTGCGATAGGTTCATTTGGATAGCTTGATTTTCTCATACGACCTCAGACCTCCGAGGCCCAACATACCGAACATCAACTCCCAAAGGTTATCATCAAGTCCCGGCATTTCAGCCACGGTGTAGCCCAACGATGGAACAGCCCATGTAATTACCGGACGCAGTACAAACTGATAGCAAAGTGCCACGCCACACACCCATCCAATGAAAGGACGCCAGCCAGCGACAAATACCGATTGATGCGACGCTTCCGCCTTATTGATCTCAAGCTGTCCCGCCAGTTGTGATAGTTCACCATTCAACTGCATCTTGACAAGTTCGGCTTGTGCCTTCTCCCGTTCGGCCTTATCTGGGATAACGCGGTCAAGGATTTTCGCCCCGATGTTCAGCACGCTGTCGAGTATCATTCCGTTTCCTCCACCACTTCAATCTTAGCCTTGCGAATGAGTAGCACCGTTTTCAGGCAATCCACCCGGCGGGTGTAGCCTTCGCTTTGCGCCACGATCTTGTTATTCTTTGCAACGAACCGGAACCGCCATTTACGATCCGTGTCCTTGTATAAAACTGCTTTCATGGTTCTGTTGTTAAGCAAGTAAGGGGGCGGCATAACCGCCTACCCCCTTACCTACACTATAAACTGATTTGATTACTTAGTGTAGTCCTTAAAATAGACTTGCAGGACAAGGTTGATGCCGATGACTACCTGCGCGACAATCTCGGCAGGTATCAACGCGCTGTCAGCCGTTGCGTTAAGCAACTGGATGAGGATACCAGCACCGTTAACGACGTAAGAAGCTACGTTAACGGACGGGCTGAACACGCCGGACGGGAACCAGGTCGAGAGTACAAGGGTCAAGGCCATCGAGACGATGGACAGCCAAGCAGCAGCGGTAACGCTGAACAGGCCGGAGTATGCGCCAATGGCACCAACCAGCAGGGTAGCGATGTTTACAAATGCGGATTTTTTCATGGTGTTTGTTTTTGAGTTTATAGTGTTTGTATTGTTCCGTAGTATCCGATGGCCCGGCCTGTCTGGTCTTTCATGACCACGGCCCGGCCTATCACTTCAAACGGTTCGCCGTCAGAGTTAATCATGCGGTACTGCATCTCAAAGTCCCGGTTGTCTTGCACGGCTTCCGCCCATTGTTCGCGTACATACGCCCGGTCTTCCGGGTATATGCAGTTCACCCATCCGTTACCGATTACCTCCTCCTGCGTCCTGCCAGTCATGCGTAGGTATTGCAGGTTACAATGATTGCATCCTCCGTTCTTATCCGTTTCAAAGACCCCGTAGTGTTCGGTCGTGTTATCCCGCGCCCTTTGCTTTGCCACGATCAGGTTAACAGCATCCCGGAGCGAACTGCCTCCGTTTGGCTTTAGTTCCTTCACCACTTCGGCAACAGACGAGCGAACCTCCTGCACCATGTTTGCAAGTCCCTGCATGACTTCCATGCTGGCCTTTTGCTGCGCGGTGAGTAGTTCGATTTGTTGCCTCATGGCCTTTGGTGTAGTCAGTTTATACCAGCACTCCCGGATCCATTTCAATAGCGTCCGGCCCTTCCATAGAACAGCCGCCGCTCCCGAAACCGCCAGTATCAGTTCCGACCATGCTTTGAGTTGTTCCATACTCAGCGTCACAGGGCAGCATTACGGTTTTATTTGCTTTGCGTATTGCGACACGAACACCATCCACCCGTCCTGCGTTAGCCAGTTTTTCATGTCAGCAGTTGCCGAGGTGTTATAGGCCGCGGTATAGTTGGAGTATGCCTCGTTCCAGCTTGCGGCCCGGAAGTAATCGTATGCGAACTGCGGTTCACAGGAATAGATAATCACTACGCTCATTTTCTTGTTACGAGCCTTTGCCTTAGCGGCAATAGTACCCATACGCGCCCGGACGTAACCATACTGGCTTGACCCGCTCATGGAAGTCGAAGCCCTGTAACAATGCAGGTACACCCGGTCGGCGTTTACCACGATGCTATCCCATGCGGCCTCAGTCGGCCAGCCCATGTAAACACACGGCATCACCCGGTTCGGTCGGCACCAGTTGGATACGGCGCGGATGGTTCGGTAAAACCCCGCGTAGTCGTTGGTGTTGTAAGGCTCGATCTCCGAGATCACCGCGTCAATGCGTGCGCTGTCTACCACGGCCCGGTTATAGGCGTTCAGGCCTGATGTAACGCTCAATGCGCTGCTGTAAGGCATAGCAACGGAACGGACACCGGCCCGCCGTTCCCGGATGATTAGGTCGGCAAGTGTTCCCTGACTGCTGGTACCTACCCGGCTGTCCGCGCCATAGATCGCGTCAAGGTTTGCGCCCTGACGCTTGAGCCAGTCGGCGTGAGCCTGACGGGCGGACGGTGATGCGCTGATGGTGCTGTATTGGTTCGAGTAGAAACCCTTCACACCAGTTCGCACCGTCCATGTCAGGTACACGGCCAGCACTACTGCTGCGGATGCTATGAAAGCCGATGCCTGTTTCGTTGTCATTCAAACAGGCGGGATTTCAGTTCAGCTGGTATGAAATCGCGTTTAGCCATCAGGGGTTAAGTGTGATTTTCCAGCCGTAGAAAGAGACGAAACAGTCATCAGTTTCAATGACTTCGTCGAACATGATGCATGGGTAGTGGTTTCCTATTGGAAGCAGTAATGACTCTGCGTTTACGGAAATCGTGCGAACGCTATTGACGTTTAATCTAAGTGCCACAGATGAGGCATCGTATGAATGAATGGTTAGGTCTCCAAAGTACACCGTGTTAGCGGCTACGCCGTTTGCTTCAAGGTCTGCGATGTCAGCATCGTGGAGTAGCACCACTTCCGCGTCGTACCGCCCGTCTGCGTCGCCGTCTGCGATGGTCTTACCTGTTTTAGCTTCGACGATGGAGGCTACGTCGATAAGCCTGAATGTATGGTTGTGCATTTTGTTTTTTTGTGTGTTAAGTAAGTAGCGGCCTTACGGGGTCGCTACTATTTTGGGTTAACCGTTTACTACGCAGGAATCGAAGAAGGTAGCCGGGCCTGTAACCGGACACGGCGAATCTCCGTCAACCCACTTAGCCTGAACTTCCCATACTACGTAACTGTTAACGTCATCCTGAACCGGGTTTTTGGGTGCAAGCGTTACGGCCGCTCCGGTGAAGTGGATGTAGTTTTCAGTACGATATACCAAGTAGTACTCCGAGGAGCTGCGGATAGCGTTGTAGAAGTCGCAGTTGTCGGCGTAGTTAGGGTCTCGGTAAGTGAGGATGTGCGTGGTGTTTCCGTTGCTGGTGGCGTTGTCGCCAAAGCCCGGAAGCTCCGAGGTGGTTCCACCGTCGTAGCTGCCCTGCGTCTTATAGATGGCGTAAATCTTCCCTTGATCTACTCCGGTAGTCCAGAGCGTTTCGTTGGAGGGGTTTGCCTCTAAGGTGGCGCGATAGCTGCTATGAACGAGGGCTACCGACCGGATGCGGCCAAACTCAGGAGTGATACACGGGTTACAAGTGTAATCCGGTACGGCACCGCCTGAGCAACTGGACGCGGGGAAATAGTAGCTCATGTTAGCTTTCTGTTTTAATCGTTACAATCTGAACAGGCCAAACACGACCTGTCCGCTTGAATTTCGATGCTGTAATTAACCGCGATAAGCACCGACGTACTTAATTGCCCCGGCAAGGGGGCCTTAAACTCTCCCTGAAATACTTTATCTGCTTCGGTTTCCATGGAGGTTACCGATACTGCAATTCGATGTAGTCCGTCCAATGTGAACTCAGTCCGCTTAATTTCAGACGGCATACCTGCATAGAACAGCACGGCTAAATCGTTACCGTCCATAGCTACCCGCTCCTGGTCGGCAAAGATGATAGCGCGCATATTGAAGCGAACACCAATGACGGTCTGCCCTGCCCCGAACTGAGATGCCGGAACATTGAAAGGCGTGACGTTCACGCATCGGTGATATACGTTCACGCTATACACATCGTAAGGCGTAACGTCCTCCCCGTTGTATGAAATGGCGTAGTACTGCTCGCCGTCCTGATCCACTCCAGCTATCATCTGCGAGAGGCCGTACCATGCACCGGACTGAAATCCGCGCCCGTTCAGCTTACCCGTTTGCAGGGTGCTGTTGATATAGTTTACTATGGGCTTTAGTACTTTCACGAGTTGAATAGTTCGTCAATTATTTTGTCGGCTGCTGCTTTTAATGTGTTTCGTTCCTCACGGGTCAGGCCGTAAACCTTACCATAGCCCTTCCATCCTTTTCGGCTGTGTGCGGACACGTTTACAATGCGCTCGGCTTGACCCTTACGGATTGTTCCTCGTTTAGTGCGTTTGGATATATCGCGTTTGTGAGCCTTTACCGTGGTAGCCTTTGTGCCGTTTTGCAGCCAGTCTGCTTTCTTCACGTTGTCAGGATTATTAAATCCAAGGCCATAGCCCGTATCGGTTGGGATGACCTGAAAATCATTCTCCATGTTACGGGTCAAACTCAATACGACCTTACTATCATTCTCCCGATTCTTTTTCTTAACCCGATACTTCAGGTAGCTGTTTGAGTACGTACCGATGGGCTGACCGTCCGCCCGTTTACCTTGCTGGTGGATTCGTGGACGGACGAGTGATAGAGCGGAATCAGCGATAGCCCTCAATACCTTGTCATTATTCGGGCCACCGCTTTCAAAACCTTTAACTTGCTTTAACAGCGATCCTGCTACGTCTGCTATATTGCTTGAATACGTTAGCATCCGAATACGGGACTTGATTTGACCTGGATCATGTTGTTACACTCCAAACAGATGTCCGAGGTGTCGAGGGTCAGGCCGTCCACGGTCATTTTAAGCACACGCTCGAACTCCGCATCGTAGAAGTCTTTCAGTTCCTTTGCCTGTTCCCTATTCACCGTCCACTTGTTAATCCGGTCGCTGCTAAGGCGTTCCAGCATCAGTTCCGCACCCATGAGATACCACAGAGGCAGGTCGAATAGTTCCGGGTTAGAACATGCCAGCGCATCCAGCTTGCAGGTTAGCGTGTAAACTACACTAAGGCCATGAGCATTGGTGGATTCTGTGATAGCCGTAGCAATGGATCCCGTGCCGCCAGTTACATACGCCTTGCAGCCATGACAGGTGTTGATGTCGCCGTCGATGGTCAGGGTCACCGTAGAAAGCGAAGCGGCGAGAAATGTAACCCAAACCTTTTGAGCGGTGAACGTCTGATTAACTGCAATCGTGTTCCAACCGGTAACAAGGTTTTGGGTCTTTGTCCACAGGGCGGTCCCGGTGGAACAGTCGAATACTTTGAATGTCGCCCCGTTTTGGTTCGCGGTGGCATAGAACTTAATTTCTTTGATAGCGTGAGCGGTGAAGTTGCTACGCTTTTTATCATCTTCAATGCCGCGTCCAAGGTCGAATACAGGGCCTCGATACTCACCAGATACTGCTCCGGTAGTGGCACCGGTGTCAACTACTTGCCCTAAGTCCAGCGATTGCAGCGCACTATTCAGCTTGTACTTACTGGCCAGCTTTGCCCGTAGTTCAGTCGTGAACCGATAGATGGCACGGGTCTGAATGGTATCCCATACGCTAACCGCCGTTGCCCTTTCTTCGTTGGCAAGGCTTTCAATGCTCTTAACTGTAATTCCCGGAAGCGAATTAACGGAAAGGGAGGATGCGGGGGTATTAGCCCCGCACCCTTCCAAACCTATGCGATCACGCAAGCACTCCATTAAGCGCAGGTGTCGCAGTTAGTGGTCACGTTGTACAGCAGTGCGCCGTTCACAAGGAACTGCGAATCTTCCATACGGTAAGCGTCAGCCGGAATCTGATACAGACCAAAGGTCTTGGACAGAATCAGGTTGTAGCCTTTTTCAAGACTTACACTACCTCCGCTATAAGCGTCCGTGTAGGTACCGCCGCAGTCGTCGTACTTGAGCTGTGCATCGAAGTTGACCGGGGTAACAAGGCCGGTAACATTGTCGATGTACGGCAGGGTGATTTGGAAGAACTCCGATACGCCCTTGTTGCCAGCCTTGAAGCCGGTGTAACGGTCATAGGAAACGAACTTCACAGCACCCGGCTCGAATACGCCGATGTTGTTAGCGGCGATTACGCCGTCGAAGTCCTGATCGAAATAGAAGTCCATGCCAGCCAGCGCGATACGGGTGTCCATACCAAACTGATCGGCACCGGTCTTCAGGCCGTTAGCCATGATTACGTTCAGGAAGTTGCCGCCACCTACTACCTGCGGGCGACCCGTCAGGTTGTTTTTGCGGTAGTCGGCAAGCAGACGCGGGAAACCTTCGCTATACTTCTGAACCGTGGTATCAGCCGAGAAGTTGATAGAGGTAGCCGTGGATACACCCGTCACGCGGTTGCGTCCCCACGAGATCAATCCGAGCAGGTCATCGTTAACACCGTCCATGATGGCGTTAGCTGCGTGCTGGATGTCCGTGAGGATTTCAGCGATGAACGAGGTGCCGGGCTGTGAGCCGGGGGCGTTCACGCGAGCGGAAGCGTCGGCCATGTACTGAGCGATGGTTTCATCGTTCCAGTGCATAGCGATTTGCCGCACGTTGTTGATGGATACCGTACCCTCCTGCCACGAGGGAGTAAGGACGTTATCGCAGGACAGGGAAGTATCGGTCTGCACCTTGGTGTAACGCTTCTTATACTTGATGTCCACCTGTTTTTTGTGACCGGGTTCCGAGGTGATACGGATGTCGGTCGGGCGGGTGTTGGTGATAGCCATAGCAAGGAAGCCATGAGCATCCACCTTTACGCCGGGATAGGCCGCCCCGGCGACCGTAGCGAGGTCTTGGAGGAGCGGTTTAGCGAGGCCGTTAGCCATTGTTTGTTAGTCTGTTTTAAGAGAATGATTCGGCGGCTTTCCGGTTTGCCTCTGCGATTGCGGACATATCCGGTGCCGGTTTGCCGTTAGTGGTGGGAGCAGGCATAGGGGCCTGGTTCCATCCGGGAGCGGCGGGTTTGTGTTGCGGGGGTCCACCTGCGGGAGCCGCCACTTTCAAAAGTTTATTGTCTGCCAGTATGCGCGATGCGAAGCCTTTGAAATCAACGGGAGTATTGTTTTCGTAAGCCAGCATCCCCGCCTCAGTGAGCAGCGAGATGGAATTTGTTTCGGGGTCGTACCCGACTTTGTATTTCGCCTCAGCCAGCTTGCGGTTAAGCAGTGCATTGGCGGTGTCAATAGCAATTTCTTTTGGTAGGTCGAGGCCGTAATCAAACGAGGCCAGCGTACCGTTGATGGCCTGTGATTGCAGGCGGTTAACCCATGCAGACCGCTCCTGTTCGACCGCGCTTTTTGCGGCTTCCTGCGCGGCTTTCAGGTCAGCGTGTAGTTTGCTAATTTGTTCCTCTACTTCTTTGGCTGGTTTGGCCGTTTTCGATGCCGTAGCCTTGACCGTTTCAACGGCCTTAGCGTACTTGCCCATCAGGTTCTTTTCGGCCATGATAGCCTCCACCGTAGCGGAATCCCACCCCATTTCATCGGACAGGCGGCGAAGATGGGCCTCCCCGCCCTTAGCGAACAGGGCGTAGTAATGGTCTTTGAGCGTGTCGTTGTTCCTTGCTGCGTCGAGCGTGTAAAAAGCCTTGTTGATGTTCCCGGCAAGGTCGTCCGGGATGGTAGTAGTCCTTACCGCGTCAGAGGATAGAACGTCAATTAGTTGTTTGTCATCGGCGGGGATTCCCGCCTGTTTTGCGAGGTTGTTGATGAAGTCTCCGAGAGTTGCCATAGGGCCGTTATCTGTTGAAAACAAATGTCGGCGCATTAACTTTTGGTTTGGTTTATATACCGCCTTTGATATAATTTTATATTATATCACGCTATGGCAAAAAGACGCCTAACTCCAAACTGCTCATCACACGTCGTCAAACTATGCGACCAATCCCTAAAAGGGGTGCAACTTGTCAAGATCAAACGGCTGCGAGGAGGTCAAAGCACTATTTCCGATGCTATCAACTACATCGTGGAGGACTGGATCGATAAGAACTACATTAAACTGATGAGGGACTAAGCGGCAACCCGCGCCCTTACAGCCTCCGGTACCAACGCCTCCGGCACCGGGATTATCGAGTGTCCGCAATTGTAGCCGCCAGCGTAAATAAAGAAGTTGGTGGAATTGGTTTCCTTCCTTAGCCCCTGCGTATCCACCTCCCCGCTATTCAACCGGCCCTTGATAATGTCCGGCACCTGAGAGATGTGAAAATACTCATTCTCCGGTTTAGTCATGGCCTTGCAGAATGGACGGGTAGTGCGTAGGTTGCTACCCACATACCGGAACCATTTGAAACCTAAATCATCAGTTACCGCCTTTTGATACGTCCTATTGAATTGGTTAATGCCGTCTGTTGTTACCTGCTTTGCGTACTTCATCAACTTCCCTGCATCCTCATCGGTTCCGACAATGGTAGTACGCAGCCTTTCAGCAAGGTCGCTATAAGAGCCGCCGGAGGTAATAGCAGTCTTAACCAGCTCACGTAGCTGGTCTGTGTAGTTGGCCCCTATCCCGTTTTCCGTCAAAGCCGCCACCGCATCGTTAACGGCCTGTTTTCTCACCTCTGCCAGCATCTTAGGCGGTGAGTACCGATCTGCTACCGTACTAAAATAACGGTCGTTCAGACGGGCCACGGCACCGTAAGCCGTTACGAACTCTTTAACTGTGTTCAGATACTTGTCATTCAACACCAGGTCATCCAATTCCTGCTTAATCGAACCGAGTAGCCTGATGTTACGGACGCTATTCTGAATAGTATCTCCTTGCGTGTCCAGTTCTTTGAGCAGGGCCAATAAGCGCGTGTAGGTCTGCCGTTGTACTTCCGGCAAACCTTCCACGAACTTGTCAACGCTTCCCTCTAATAGGTTAAGAAGCTGCTGAATCGTCTGCTGCGCCTTGTCCGCCATTATCGCTTGTATCCGTTACCATCGAAAGTACCCGCCCACTTGGAGCCATTTCTGCGAGTTCCTTTTTTGCCATGTTCATCAGTATCTCCCGACGTTTCACTACGGGATAACTCATAAAATTCTGGTCTTCATTCACCGCCTCGTCAATTAGGTACACAATGTTGGCGTGAATGAAATAGGATTCCTTACTGATCACGCCGTTACTTAGACGCACCATTAAATCCTCCTCCGATACTCCGGCGAATGGATCCAATTCATAGGTCGCCTTTACCTTGTCCCTCACCGCCGGGTCGCTGTTGAACTTCTTAGCAGCGTACTCGATTTCGGCAGCGTTGATGATTACCGGGCTGACCTTTGCGGTACGCAGTCGGTTAATCTCCTCGGTTAGCATCTGCTCCGGTAGAATGTCGTACTTCACGGGAACTCCGATAGCCGGAAGCATTTGAGAACGGCGAACTGGATCGGTAACTACGGTGGAGTAGCGATAGTCACAGATGATACGGAGGTGTTCGTCAATCTGCCGTACCGCATCCTCGGCCACCGTGTACACGAAGTTGTTAAACTCCGAGCGATCCCACTGCTTTGCTATGCCGGACTGCGACATAGGGACGTTCATCTTCCACTCGAAGTTGATGGCGGAATAGGCATTATAGATGTGGGACAGGATGCGTTCATTTTGCAGCTTTGCAATCTCGATGTCCTTTTGGATGAAGCCAGCGGGCGGCGTTGGTACCGGATTCTCACCGGGGCCGGGCTGACGTATAACCATCACTTCGCCGGGGTTCATGGGGTAGTGGCCCTTGCCCTGACATTCCGAACACTTAACCGCACCTTCCTGCGAAGGAGTAAGACCAGTCCCTTTGCACGTTTTACATTCCGCAGCTTGCAGCGTCCACAGCGTTGAATGGATGTGCTGGACTACCTCTAACTGCATATCGCTATATTCCCGTACCGCTTCGTTCAGATAAGGAACCATGCCGTGAAGGCGTGATACAGCTACCATATTAACCGGGTCGGCAATCTCACCACGAAGCATAACCACGGGCATATAGCCTAAACCGTGCTTAAACTCAACGGATGAAAATGTATCATATCCGGTCTGCTGGTATCGGGTAATCGTTTCGGCGTCCACGGAATAATAAACAGCCGCATCGTACCGTTGATTGTTTCCAGCGGTGTAGTAGGCCTCCTCCTCCGAACGAACGACAAGCAATTCGCCGGGACGGTGCTCCTTTATTAACTCCGAACGGAACAGGTTAGGGTACGGCTGGAAATACTCGTTATCCGCTTTTGCCATGTTGACCGGCCAAATGATAGACACGGCGTTAGCGTCTTTAAGTGACTGCGGAAAGCAAACAGACCAGTACCAGTTATCAAAGGAGCCGAACATCGGGAACTTCTTTTCGGTGTACTCCCGTAGCAACTCATCCTTAGCTACATTATTCGGCCTTGCCTGCTCATTCCATTTCCAAACGTAGTCATCGGACTTGCGAATTTTCTGCAAGCTCATGATTACTCCGGTGAACATCTGACGGGTAACGGCTTGCCAAATGTCTTTCCTGTATTTATGCGCATCCTCTCCCTCGTTCGGGCGTCGTTTGCTTACCAGCTTTTCAGGTAGTGAGCCGTCAATGTGCGTGGAAATGTCCTTTGCAAGCTGCTGGGCTTTTAGGACAGACTTGGAACTGATAGTACCCTTATGGTACTTCTTAATGTCAACGGTTGCCATTACTTGTTTCGGCGTTCTTTCATTAGTTTGCTTTTAGGTTGGTATTGATAGGGGATTCTCTTTCCTCCCATCCCGAAGTAAAAATGAGATGCCAGCGTGTTGTAAATTTTTCGCTGCTGCGGTATTGCATCGTTACCTCCCACGCTAAGAAAGTAGTAATTGGATTGAACGTAGTCGGAGTTATGCGTCTTAGTGAAGTAGCGGGGTTGCCAGTATGACGGTTCCCACCCGTTTACGTGCGGATTGGTTTGGGTGAGTTCCATCGCAACTTGCAGAAAGAACTCATCCGGCAGACCGGCACCGAACTTAACAGGTGTAAGTAGCTGCTGTTCGTACACCTCACGGGCTTTGCGGAACACCTCCGGCTTACCCTCAAAGTAAATTACTTCGCTGGACACGTCCCATACTCCGTTTACCCCGTAGGTGCTTTTAACGTCCGCAAGTTTCGCCCATTGGCAGATGCCGCCGGAATCGTCGGCGTAGCCACGGTTAGCAATCGTAAATGGTACTCCACTTAGGGAGCTTAGCAGATGCTCCACGGTTTTTTGCCGTGCCGTGGCCATCATGTCAGCATCGAGGTACAATGTTCGGTCGTAAGGCGTGAGCGTGTCGAGCCATAGTTTCACGTGAAACGGGTCGCCGTTGTAAACGTGCTGGGGTAGCAGTTCCATCCGGTCAAACATTACCCGCTTGTCATCGGACATGGGGCCAGTACTTGCCCCATCGTGAAATAACGTGATGCTAAGGCCGGGCGATTGGTACTTAATGGCCGTAGCAAGGTTAGCGGCCATGTGAGCGTAGTACGGGTGGCCAGTGGCAATCATCACTACGCCCGTAGTCTTAGCCTTAGCCGCTTGCGCTTCCTCGATTAGTGCCGTGAGGATTTCAGCGTGGTTCTGCCCTTGCTCCTCCTGATTAACAGTTGGTACATTTACCTTACTTTGCGTTGCTGCCTTGCCCTTGTTTTTGGAGCCTTTCGGTCGTCCCATAGTTAGTTAGATTGTATAGTGGATGATTTTTTACGCAGTTCAATACGGGCTTGTGCCAGCCGTTGCCGTCCGTCTTTGTCCCATTCCGGCTTGTAATCTCCGGGTCGAACAAAGTAGCTTACCCCGTCAATTTGTATGGTATCGCAAAGCACTTGCGTACTCACGGTGTCGTGGAAGTTCTCATCGGCATAGTCGAGCAGTCCCTCCCAATACTTTTCACGTTTAGCAAAAGTAAGCGACCGTGTACCGCTGCTATACTCATAGTCATCGGCATCGGTCGGATAGAACGGGTTAAACTTGAGGAACCTTGCCCGGTGGCCCAATACAAAGGAACCCCACCGAAAGCCGTACTTCGTAGAGCCGTTATCGCAGGTGGCCCGTACATACTTTGCGCAGTCGTGTTCTGTGTCAAGCGCAAGGCAATTAGAGATGTAGGTTGTATCCCCGGTTCCACAGTCGTAAATTGGAGTAAGTGATACGGATGCTATTTCCATGTATTCGCCGCCGGTGCCGCCACTACCTGTTCCGTCAATAAATATAACAAATGTTGGATTAGCGATGCTGCTAAGGTCTAAATTACATACATCAAAATTGAAAGTAGTATTTGCTATTGGATTAATTGGATATGCGTAAAAAGGAACAGTATCCAAAAAGGGATACGAAGAACCGTCAGTTATAGCAAGTTCAACCCATCCCTCAGCCTGAAATGCATGGTCAACAGCCCCGAAGGTTATGGATGCTCGGTAACAGCAACTTCCGGGAGTTCGTGGCAATGGCTGGAAAGCATACTCATTGACTACATCTACCCCCGTAGGCAATGTTACATTTAAATTGCCTCCAGATATTGAGGTGCATTGAGTATCGGCAGCATTATCCACTATCGTCCACGCCGCCAAAGAAGTGAAGGACTGGTTAGAAAGTATTTCCGTACCGGCCCCCGGATTGCAGGGGTCGCCGACCGATACCTTGTAACAGCCCATCGGTACGCCTGACCATTGCCAGTATAGGGTCACATACTCATCATCGTACACGGATGCGATTGAAGGCTGAACCGCCGCCGGTGTTTCCGTGTCTGCATCGAGTAGTACAAGTTGGTAAGTGTTCACCAGCTCAAAGCACGAAACGTAGGCTACGTATCCGTCAAATGCGCTGTTAGCCCGTATCTTTAATACTCCTGTACTTGATGCGGTTCCGTATAACGTAAACTCACCATTTGAATCAATGGTTCCAATGTCTGTTCCGCCCAATAAGATACGTACCGTCCCCGCCGTCCTATCCCCTACCGTGATGGTTACTTTGTAATAGTTCCCATTGACCAGCCCGGCAGACTGCTCTAAATCGTCAGAAGTACCCGGCGTGTGTACAAATGTCCCGTCATCCAAACCCGCGCCGATGCTATTGGGAACGTGTGTCCAACCCGCGTCCGCAGTCCAATCATCAACCGTTACGAAGTTACCTTCGCTTACTATATTTCCCCCGCAGGGCGTTTGCTTGAACTGCAAATAGGCGTAGTCCCCGTCATTATAGAGGGTGCAATACGCCTTATTGTCCCCGATATTGCAGTCATCGACCGCAAAAGGTTCAAGGTTAATCGGCTGGTTCGGTATTACAACTAATCCCATTTAAGGTTGCTTGCTTGCTAAGATGATGTTGGCCTGATTCTTTTTATGGTTGTATTTGAAACTCTCAATCCATCCGCTGCGAACCTTACCGTCGCTTCGAGAGAATGTCAAAGTACCGCGTTTACTTTGTAGTATGGTATTGAACTCTGATTCCGTAACCGGGTACTCCATCTCATAGTTATAGATTGGTATCTGTGTAGGGTCGTACTGCTGGTACACGCCGCCGCCCGTTTGCGCGGACGTACAAGCAAAGTGTCCGTTATTGAACGCCTGATAAAAATGGTATCCGGGCGGGTTGGTCCCTGTAATATCGAGACGGTAATGACGATAGACGTACACACGTTCACCGCTGTTCAAGTTTAAATAACAGCTACCAGCGATGTTGTTAAAACCTGACACGGGAGTAATGGATCCCATAGGAACGTCATACAGGTAAGACCCTGCGTTATCCGTCACCCACGCACGCAGTCCGATGGTTGCGCTGATGAGATTGTCATCCGGTTGCCACAGGAAAATGTAGCTTGCCGAGAACCCGAAACGCCCGGAAGCTGGAGCGGTGAAGTAGCTGTTGGCGTTGTTAACCGGATTGCCTTGAACGGTAACACCCCCATACACGCCGTCCGGATCACTGGATTGTGAGATGATCGCCCCGCCGACAAGTTCGGGTACTTCGTAAGACACCGTGTCGTAATCGTTCTCAAATGTCAGGTTGCCTCCTAAAACGCTATTGGTGTCCCCGGCCGATGATATGGCCGTAAGCGAACCGATAGACGTTGATCGGGCTACGAAATACCCCGTATCAGTTCCAAGATACAAGGCAAGGCTATTCGGAACGGCCCCTAAAAACCGTTTGGCAATCTCTGAATTTGTGAGCGTCTGGTTATAGTAACGCACCGAGGAGCCGTCAAGGTTGTTGGTGGCTACGGCCTTCATCACCCCGCTGTCATTTTCGCACTCGATAATAAAGACTTTGTTATCAAACGAGCGGTCGGATTCAAGGCCGTTCACCAGCATGGCCTCGATTACGTTACTTGAACTGATCCAAGTGGTTTTCAGGTCGAGCGTGTTATCGGCCACGTTGGATTCGCCCACTACGGGTAACTCCTCGTCTTTAAAGCCTATGAACTCGATTGTTTCCGGGAAGCTCAGGTATGCGTCCTCGTCTGTTTCGCCCTGTCCGAAGGACACAGCCCCATACAACAGGTCGCTATTGGTACGGCACTTGAGCTTATTAAGGCCCGTCATGGTAAGCAGGTTCGTGGTATCCCGCCAGTACTCCTCGCGTTCCAATTTAAATACGAGGCCCCCTGATGTCATCACCACACTCCACCACAAATTGAACCGCTTACACAGGTTCGCAAGCGCGTCCTCGAAAGTGACGCTATCCCATGACTTACGCCATTGATCTTCCGATACGCCGGGGTATGTGATAGGCGGAGAATAGACTATGTTTGGGTCACCATTCTGCAATACCCGGCCCGTAGTAATGACGTAGTACGGATAGTCCCCGGTGTCCGCTAAGGTGTCGGATTCAAAGCCTACGGCCCCGTCCGTCATCCAGCGGAGCATGAACTCCATAGCGTCCACAACCTTGAAACAACTGAACGAGTACTCACCGCCTACGGGCTGCGTAATGGTGTAGTATGTGCCGGATGACGGCTCGAACAGCTTTAGGTCCTTAACCGGACAGGGCGTTATGGCCGTGTTGTTCTTACTGAACTCGGCGAATAGCGGAATCTTTAACTTCTTATTGTTGTTGATGCGGGCAAAGTATCCCCGGTCAACAACCTTTGTAGTAGCCCTGCTTTGCTCCTCGTCCCATTCGATGTCAGACAGGAAGATAGTACCCTCATGCCAGTCCACCCATGTATTACCGCCGTCCTCCGATGAACGTATTAACAGGTCGATGGTATAGTCGAACCCCTGCGTCTGCTTATAGTCGTATAAGGTGTCATAGGCTTCTCCGTTGAATGTAATGGTAGCGTCCTGCGTGACCTCAATGCCGCGAGTGGAGCGGTTGCGCTTGATAGTCGTGACAAGTCGTTCCCATCCCTCCGCCTCGTTTACCAGCGTTCCGTTTAGGTAGTATCGGTACTGGCTCATGAGTTCCGGTTGATTAACTGACCGCCACCAAAGGCAGCGGCGAAGTCGTCCACGTTCTTAATCACCACGCCGTCACGACCTCGCAACACCCAAGCCATTTCCGAACCGATCTTCCGGGCCAGCGTGTCGTAATCCACTACGGGCGTACGGCTTTCGCTCCTGCCATCCCGCAGCCGCTTCATCACCATGCCGTTCAATTCACGCGGCGACAAGAGACCCTTATACAACGCTTCCAAGGTAGGACGGTACGCCCTGCTCTTATCGGTCGGGATAATCGCCTCACCTTCGTTGGCGAGGATTGGAACCGTGTCCGTCCCCGTGGGATTGCTACCACGTTCAAGTGATAGCGTACCCTTTTGGTATTTAGGGAGTGGACGGGCCAGTACGGCGGCGGATTGAGCGGCACCCAACGCGATCCAAAACGGGATAAGGGATCCAAACGGCCCCGGCTGTTGGAGGACGTTCAATGCCGTGGACACGCCTATTTGAAAGATAGCCTGCGCCCTTGCAGCTAAGTCCGCCTTGCGCTTCAACTCAATCTCTCTCTTGCGGGCTTCTTCTGCCGCTTTCTTCCTCTCCTCCTCCAGCTTGCGTTCCGTGTCACGAAATTCCTTTATACCAATTAGGCCCTTGTCGTACTTAGATTTGTTTAACTCCTCCTCTTGCTGGATCAACTCCTGCTGCTGTTCAAGTGCGCGTTGGTTTGCTTCGGCTTGTAACTGGAATTGTCCGTCGAGGAAGGTGCTAAGGGCGTTAAGGCTGTTCTGATAGATTTGCTCCCTTGCGTTCTGCTTTAGCCCGTCAATCCTGTTCTGTTCGTCAAGGTTCTCGCGCAACCGTTGCTCCTCCGACTGGTAGTAATTTTGTACCCGCGCCTGCGCGTCTTCGATGTCCTTATCCGTGAACCCGATCTGTCCCGCACTTTGCAGCGGGTCAATTTTGACAATGGGTGTAATAGGGTTATTCCGATTCGTTTCCTGTAACTTTAACAGGAACTGCGTGTAATCCTTCCCAAACTTTTCGGCCAGTTGTATCTTGTCACGGTACTCTGCCCGGGTGATGTCGATTTCAACCTGTTTATAGAACTCGGAATCGTCAATGCGCTGCCCCTCATCGACCCTTACCTTGTTGTAAAAAGCCTCAATGCTTGCCAGCTTCTTGTTGTATATTTCCTCGCTTCGCTTCTTTTCTTCCTCGACACGCTGCTTTTCAGCATCGGCAACCGATTTTCCGAACTCGGAAAGCAGCACCTCCCTATCCTGCTTTAAACGCTTTTCGTCCTCTAAAATCTGCTTGTTGGCTTCTTTCCGCTGGTCAACAGAACGCTCAATTTCAATCGAACGCTTTACGCTTTCTTCCGTTCCAAGCCTCAAAAGATCGTTAGCAAACTGCAAGTCCTCCTGATTCTGAACTGCATTCTGCCTACGCAAACGCTCTTTTGCCTCAATCTCTTCGTTAATTTTAGCAAGTCGAAGGTTGAACAGCTCAAGTTCGCCAGCCCCCTCATTTTGCCTTATCTTAATTTGTGCATCAAGGGCTGAAAGGATAGCTGCGTTTTGCCTTTCAATAGCTGCCGTGATGCCTTCATAGCCAGCCTTACTAAGTTCGAGTTGACGATTAAATTGTTCCTGACTTTTCTTTGCTTCATCCTCATTATCGGACAAAACAAGGTAAGCCGTAGCCAGTGCTGAAATAGCCGCAACCGCAAGGAAGATAGGGTTGGTAAGTAGTGCTGCGTTGAACGCCCGTGTAGCAACCGTGGCCCCTTCCGTTGCTACGGTATTCACGCCCTTCGCTACTGCGTCCGCTTCGGTAGCCGTGGTATTGGCCACCTGCGCCGCCGTGGTAAGCCCCAACACTGCCCGTAAGTTGGTGAACGCGTCCTTTAAGCCAAGTACCTGATTGATACCCTGAGACAATGCCAACGCCCCCTGAACTTTCAACAGGGCTTTTTGTACGTCTTCGCTTTCTGCTCCGAACAGGGTTAATGCGCCCTGAGCAGCCGTGAACGCACCAGCGATGCCGCCTGCAAGTTGAGCGATGGCGGTGAACTTCGCATCCGGGTTAAGGGCGTTAATACGAGCGTTCACATCCCCCAACTCCTCCTTCAATGTAGCTGCCGCCTGAGCCGCTGCGATGGCTCGCGGGTCAAGGTCTCCGTACTGCTGCGCCAACAAAACAGCCTGAGCCGTTGCCTCCCTCACCTGCTGCCTGAGTGACGAAACGCTATTAGCCGTCTTAACCACCGGCGCAGACTGATCCAACGCCTTAGCCAGTCCATTGTCAACTTTAACGCTATTAACAGCAGTACTCAGCTTTTCAAACGAGGCCGTAGTGGCAGCCGCCCGTTGCTGTAACTGCTGCTGGTATTCGCTTGTCTGCTTACGGAAAGTGTCGGCGGTCGCCTTGTCAATCTGCCCTAACTTTTCGAGCAGCGTGACCGCCGGAAGTAAACCCTGAGTGTTCGCCTCAAAGTTTATTACTACATTTTCAGCCATTAGGCTTGTCGCTCTTTGCTATCTGTTCTAACAGCAGATAGTATTCATAGTAGTTTAGTTTGTTGGCATCGAGACCGAACTCAGTTCGGATTCGAGTGCCCGTGAAAAATCTGTTTTCCGCTGAGCGGATGATAGCTTGTCGAGTACCAGATTTATATGGCTCGCGTTCACCGCTTCCACCGCCTTCAAATAGGTGGCTAAACCTTCCTCGGATAGATTGGGTAAGCTCACCAAATCGCTCATGCGGCATTTGAAAAAAAAAGCCGGGAGCGTTTCGTCTTTCTTCCAACGCTCAATCTTCTTCTTTGCATAGAACGGGTCGTACTTATACGGACTTTCCGTTTCGTCAAAGAACGCCACGGCGGCAAGTTCCCAGATAAGTCCGGTCGAAGGTAAAGCAAAATCCAGCCGCTCTTTCAGGGCTTGAACCAGCTTGCCTATTTCGAGAATCTTGATGCTGGTCTGGTTTACCTCGTTCTCCAATGCAGCCGCCCATCCACGCAGGAACTCATTTGAGCAGCGCATTGACCAGCGGTTGTAAACGTCCTCGGCATCCAACGCTCGACCGGCAAAGGAATTGAAAAGGTCGTGAAGCTGGTAATACTGAACGCCGCCGGATTCAAAGGCCGGAACAATTACATGGCCTTCCTCGACCGGATGCGGCCACGGCTTAGGCTGGTTCTTTTCTGACTGCTCCATACTGCTGCAATAGTTCTACAAGTCCCTTAATGCGCATTGGTGTTCGTGCCGGGTGGCCCTTGACGAAGAAGGTAAAGCGGTCGCTGTCCTTGCTTGTCTTAATCTCGTACTCGTACACCTTCGTCCCGTCTCCCTTGCTCTTTACCACGTTGCCGTAGGCGTAGTGCCATTTGGTGCCGGAACACACACGGCATTCTCCTAAGAACGTCCAGCCGTTATCCTCTAAGATGCTTCGATATTGTGCTGCGATGGGGGTCATATCCGTTCGTGAATATATTCCGTTACCGTACTAACCGCCGGAATCCAAAGCAGCCAAAGGGCCACAGCCTCCCATGAAAAGCCGGAGTTATACACCAGCCAGTAATACCATGTGCCATGAAACGAGGCCATGCAGGCAGGACAGCTTACAAGCGGCTTCGACCAAAAGTAGCCTAGCGTCCGTTGCATCAATACCCGAACGCCCGTTAATAGCATCCGGCTTTCCTTTAGCGGTACCCCCGTTTCCTCATCTTCGCTATAACTCATAGCCCTCCACAGGCCACGAATTACAAGGGCGTTGAATAGAAGGTGAGCCGCAAGGTTTATCATCATGCCGCGTTAACCTCCTCGAACTTAATTAACCAGCAGTCGTAATCCGATGCGTCAATGGTAAAGGTCTCCTGCGTATCCTCCGTTTCGGACGTGCTAATGGTGAAGATGTAGTGGCCGGAATTGGCCGTAAACATACCAGCGGGGAAACCGGTCGCATCCACCGTAAAGGAACCGCTAACTCCGACCGTGACCTCCTGAACGTACTTAACCGCAAACCTGTCCTCGACCCAAACGTAGTAAGTACCAGCCGCAAGGTCGGTTTCCAATTCGAGAGTATCCGGGCAGTCCGGCAGGGTGAGCGGATAACAGGTCGTGCAGAAGTTCAGGGCCATTAACTTACCGTCTATTTTACGGCTAATATAGTTACTTTTTGCCTGGTTTCGTCAAAGTAGTACCAACTTTTTCCTAACCTTGTCGCACGTTGTGTTACTATTGGTTTGGTTCGCCCGGTGGCCGCTTTGGGTCGCCGGGCGTTTTTTTATTCAACGTGTCCCCAGTTCACCAGACACACACTTTCCGGTAACGGACGCATCACTCCACCTTCATCATGCCGGTACACTAACAGGTCGTTATATTTCCCGTTAGGCTTCATCCCGAACAGGTCGGCTATTAGGCTAAGAGCGGATTGGTCGTGTCGGCAAAACAGGAACCTGGGGTCTTCGCTGTCGGTGGGATCGTGTACGCGGTTGCCGTTAAATAGTCCCTGTTGGGCTGTATGGGCGAACTGGTTTAAAACAGCCATACCCCGTTCGGTTCCAATGTCAAGGCCGAAACAACAGGTCGTAATCTCCGGCACCTGCTCAGCTAAATCCCGGTTAATTCCGAAGGCATTTAACAGGCGGTTGCTTGCGGTTTGGGCAAGATTGAATCCATTGTCCACGAAGTAGTAACCGTCCCGGTCAATCTTGTCCCAAATGTCCGTTAGACGCTTGCGGGCGTATATACTGGAATCCAACCACAGCAGTTTGGTATAGCCATAGTTGGCTGCCCGCTGAAGGGCCACGGCCTTAAAGGCATACATATTTTCCGTGTGCGGAACCGCCCCCACGGGTAGGCGGTCGATGTAGATGAACTGATTAGCGTCCTCACCAACTTCGGCCAGCGTTGACCGTAGCCGTTCGCTGCCTTTGGGATACCAGCCGCCTAAGCCTACGTTTACTATGCAGCGATTACTTGATGCCATATTTTACCTTCATATCCCCCGGCGTGTACCGATAAAAGTACATCAGGTCGTTAATGTAGTTCTCTGTTTTAAGCAGTGGGTACACCCTCTTTGACCAGTCGTGATCCTCACCAAAACGCATATCCGCAAACGACACGCTCTTAGCAATCTCAGTGCGTATGGGTGTCTTATGGAACGGCGTTCGCACATGGCGGAACATTCCACAAATCAAATCCTTTCCGTTAGCCTCCTTCCATTCCTTGTGCCGCAAACTGAAATCCGAACGCGAGGGGCGACCCATGCCGGTAACGTACTCTTGATACCCGATGCAGTCCACTGGCCGCCGTGCCGCCTTTAGGACGTTAAACACATAGTTCCCAGCCACATCGTCATCATCATCTATCTGAACGCTGTACTCCCCAGATGCCGCAGCGTATAGCTGATTCCGCTTTGCTCCTATGCTAATCTCCTTGTTATCGCAAATGACGATAACCTCGACCTTGCTTTCCGCTTTGAGTTCACCGATCTGTGAGTAGATGCGGTTAGTGAGCAGTTCCAACGGTCGCTCACGGCCTATGACGGTGGGAATGAGGATAGTTAGGATCATTTCAACCCGAAGTTCATTTGTTTCCGCTTCTCATACGTCCGCCGGTCAAGGTCGTATAACCTTTCGGTATAGCGCATCAGTGCATCCGGCTGACCGTATCCGTTGGTATAATGCTGGTGTTCGATGATCGTTTCGTTGATGAACACGCACTTATCCAGCCTCCAGCTAACCTGTTGGAACTCGTTATCGCACCACAGCGAACGGTAAGCAGGATGATAGATGTAACCAAACCGTTTGAAATACTTCCGGCCTAAGATGCACTGCGTATTGAGAGGCGTGTGACCATCGGAGAAATGGATAACGCCGTCTGTATCCGGGAAGTAGATGCCAAAGGCGGCGGTGACGTATGCGTCCCATCCTGCTTTGACAGGCACCATGTCATCGGAAGCCAGCACCAGCACATCCCAATCCCCGGCTTGCTCCATGTCCCTGTTGCATGCGTGAATCTTACCTTGACTAACCCCCACAGCAACCGTCACATCACCCATCGCCTTAGCTTTACTAATAACCTCTTGTGTATTGGTTAACTCATCTTCTACGTCTAAGGTAATAAGATACCGCACCTTTCCGGTCGTACTCATCGAGGTGTACTTTCCAAGCACCTCTAAGAACTTGTCCGGGCGGGAGCGGGTGGGGAATTTAACGAGGAGGTTCATGGTTAAATAGCCTTTATCAAATGCTTGTAAAAAGCATTGATCCTATACCGTTCCGCATCGAGCAAGTGTGACCGATGTTTGTCTCTCTTTTTATCAATG
>ERZ761584.119-NODE-119-length-30313-cov-11.057605_pt1 | contig 30313 bp, 30 predicted proteins | sample MGYA00512168_ERZ761584 | MGnify/ENA primary metagenome ERZ761584 (study PRJEB28899, sample SAMN03785564) | bioreactor sludge metagenome | biome: EBPR Sludge; feature: EBPR Bioreactor; material: 0.22µm filtered reactor supernatant | place: Saint Lucia: Queensland...
CATCCGCACATACAACGACGCAACCGCCGCCGCGTGGGCCTACAACGTGAAGCGCAGGGCCAAACCGGGTAGCCGGGTGGAGGTGCAACCGTGACTGAAACGCGTGGTGATATGGACTTAGGGCTGGCGTACCTGGACGCCTATATGACCGTTGACGTAGACGGCAGGGCTGTCAGGGTGGCGGATTTGCTGGATGGGATCGCTAGACCAGAGATGGCCGCAGGGTCCCTAGCCGCCGTATCCGAGACCATCCGCTTGGCCTTGGCCGTGGCCGATGCGGCGGCGGCTGTTCACGCGATAGGCAGCACGGATGGCGCGGGCAAAAAGGGGGGGCGGCTGCCCGCCCAAAAGCAGCCGCCCCCTAGGCCCCACAGGGTCAGGAATCAGGGTACAGGGATCAAGCGAGATCGCCCTCGGGAGCGAGCTTCGGGTGGAACAGCTCGAAGATGGTCTTGGCGATGCCGCTGTTGACCTGCGCCCACGTGAGCCACGCCGCGACGTAGGCGGTCGGATCACCAGCCCAGGACGGAAAGTCCACGGCGCCGGTCAGCAGCAGCAGGCCCGTGACCACCAGCGAGAGGATATAGACCACCGCACGCGGGTTGACGCCGAACGCGTCGGACACGGTGCGGATCACGGACACGGCCGCCGTGGTGAAGCCAGGCAGGGCCAGGACCGCCAACAGCGCGACGATGATGGGGTTGGACTCAACGCCCTGGAACAGGGCCGCCATGAGGTTGGCGGCGAAGATGGACAGGCTCATTGGTTCAGCTCCTTGGTTCAGGCCTTGGATCAGGGTTGGATCATTGGGCTGGGCGTTACAGGAGTAGCGTTCAGGACCAGCGTTCAGGGGTAGGCGGCGCGCGGGGGTACCGCTGCGCCGTACTCGGTGCCGCGCATGCGGACCAGCTCAGGGAGCAGGCGCCCTGGGCAGGCCGTCGCAGCGCCGGGTAACTCACGGTGACCTCGCCATTGGTGGTCGCCGTAGCACGCATCCAAGGCGAGGAAGACCTGGTACACCGTGGCCAGCATCGCCGGGTGCGGCGCGGTGGCCACGTAGTTCCCGTGGCAGCTCACATGGATGGTCCACGGGTTGGCGGCCCCCGCCCCGTAGCTCATCATCGATGGCGGAATCAGCAGCTCCGCCCGCCCGTCCGGGCTGATCAGGACGTGGTAGCCAGCGGCATCCCACCCGCGCGACTGGACGTGGAAGCGCCACACGTCCGCCCCGGTCCACGCCTGGTTGCCCGCCGTGTGGTGCAGCACGTAGGTGGTTGGCGTGCGGCTCGCCGGCCTGGGCACGAATCCGCCCCCGAACCGGTTGGCGTAGCCCTTGCCGGTGAAGCCCAGGTATCGCGGGCCCAACCGCCGCTTCAGCTCGGCCTCGAAGCGGAGGTCGGCTGCAGTCCAGCGCGGATCAGGGAGGGCCAGAACACCGAACACGGGGCGATCACTCGGGCCTGGCCCGTCAGCCTGGCGCCATCGTCGCCAACGCTCAGCGATGGTCATCGGCACCCCTCACGATCCGCCCCACATAGGCGAACGCCAGACCCCACAACGCAGCCACGATCAGCGATGTCAGCCGCTCCGCAGTGGTCATCCATTCCCAACTCATCATCGGTCTCCTCGCGCGCACGGGGGTTCCCCACCGGGAGCCATGTGGCCCCCTCTTCGGCGGCAAGCCGCCACAGGTCGGCATGTGTCGGGTCGGGCATAGGCGGGCGTCCTTCCTTCTGGCAGATGAAGCAGCTGCATCGGCGGGGCGTCTCTCGAAACTTCACGGCGTCCGACCACACGTTGCGGTAGCCCTGGCGCTTCCGCCAGACAGCGCGTGTCCTGGCCCGGCGCCAATCGCGGGTGCGGTTCACGCCGCCACCAGGGCTGGAACGGTCGCTGTCAGCTGCGCTACCGGGCCGTGGTCCCGATGCCACACGTGCCCCTCCATGGCGCGCATGTGCCCGTAGCCCTGGGCCGCGTGCCAGTGGTCGCGTGCGGCCAGCGAGGGGGCGGTGCAGATCCGCACGCCCGAATGCTCGCTGATCCACTCGCCCTTGCGGTGCAGGTGGCCGACGCGCCACAGACGGAACCTTGCGTCGCCGAAGTCGGGCCGCTCGGTGGCCATGATCAGCGGAAGGTCGGAGGGCTTGCCCTCGTGCCCGTGACAGAGCCCGATCAGCGATACCCCGTAGCGCACGTAGTGCCGGGGCGTGGGGTCGTTGCGGATGGTCACGTCAGGGTCGGATCGGTACCACGCGCTCAGCACCTCGCCGAGCATAGGCATCGTCTCGGTGTCGTGGTTGCCCGGCACGATGACCACCTCGACAGGCGCAACCCGGCGAGCCATGTCGATCAAGGCGATGGATAGCTTGATCCCCGCTCGAACCATCTTTCCGCGCCGCGTGTCCACGTCCTGCTGAGTGCCCCGCGCGGTGACGCCGCCCTTGCCCTCTACCATGCGGTCGGTGTGGAGAAGGTCGTTGCCCAAGGGGATCAGCACGCGCTCGAAAGCGAATCCAGCCGACAGGCTGATCAGCCGCTCTACAGCCCGCTTGGCCAGGTCGGCCGCTATCTCACTGTCGTAGTCCTCACCCGCCTCCGGGCTCCACGCCAGCATGCCGACGTGCAGGTCGTGCGGGTCGAGCTCCAGCATGTGCGCGCGCTCCGGGTCCGCCTGCCGCGCGATTGGCGCGTACACTGGCGCGTGCTCCCGCATGTCCGCGATCAGCCCCGCTACCAGTTCCGCTGCCAGCGCCGCGTTCGGCACCGGCTTCAGGTACGCCTTGACCTGGTACAGCTCGGTCAGCTGCGGCTCGCCGTTGGCGCCGCGTTGCACCGAGTCCCACTTGTTCACCGTGTACCGCTCTACCTGCCAGCGCGTCAGGTCCACGCGGCATGCGGCCAGCAGATCGTCCAGCGTGCGGATGGTTGCGCTACCCCCGCTCTCGGCAGTCGCGCCGCCCTCTGTCTCGGACCAGGACACACGGTCGCCGGTCGGGGCGGAAGCGGTGGGCTGGTGCGTTGCCAACCGCCCGCCCATCTGGGCGCGGCGCACCACCTTGCGGAGCGCGTTGCCGGTCTTCCCATAGTCGGGGCCGATGCGATCCCATTCCTCGCCAGCGCGGAAGCGGGCCAGGGCTTCGTGCAGTTGTGTCTCAGTCAGGGCCTCTCGCATGAGGTGTTGCTCCTGTTGCGGGGCGGGCCAACGGTGGGGGGGGCTTAGGGCGCGGCGCCTGGATCGCAGATCAGCACGATGCGGCAGCCGGGCGGGATGGGAACGGGCACGATCCGCACGCCCTGGGTCGGGGCGGCGGTGGGTAGCGGGTAGGCGGTCGCCGGGGGCGTTGGGCGCGGCGCCAGCGTCGGGGGCTGGGGCAGGGCAGAGGGCCGCACGGCGAGCGCTGCCGCCGCATCTACCCGGCGCCCGCTGGGCAGGTTGGGCCGCGATGCCGCCGTAGAGCGCAGGCGCCAGGACAGCGAGGCGGGGCTCATCGGGGACAGCGCCGCGACCAACGCCGCCACGCCACCGACCACGGGGGCTGACATGCTGGTGCCGCTCATCCGGCAGTGAGTCGATCCACGGCACGCCGACAGGATGTCCACCCCCGGCGCCGCGATGTCGATGCTGGCATGCCGATTCGTGAACGGGGCCGGCCCATCGGTAGGGCCAGAGGCCGCTACGGACAAGCACTCATCGAACGCCGCTGGGTAGCTGGGGCGCGTGGACCCGTCGTTGCCAGCCGCACACACCGGAAGCGCGCCGTGGGCCACGGCGTACTGAAGCGCCTCTTGGAGCGCGCGCGTACCGGATGGGCCACCGAGCGACAGGTTGACCACCCGTGCCCCCTGGTCCGCTGCCCACACGATCCCGGCAGCGATTGCGTCCAGCGACCCGCTCCCATCATCGCCCAGCACTCGCACCGCCAGGACCACGGCCGACGGGGCTACCCCAGCACCGCCGAGCCCGTTGTCGGCGCGAGCGCAGCAGATCCCGGCGACGTGCGTCCCATGCCCGAACAGGTCGCCGTAGCCGCCCCCCACGCCGGTGAAGTCCGCGCCGCCCTGCACCGGGATGTCCGGGTGAGGACCAACGCCGCTGTCCACCACGGCGACCTTGACCCCCGCGCCAGTAGACGAGCGCCAGGCAGCGGCCGTACCGACCGTCGCGTGCTGCCACTGTTGCGCCAGGAGCGGGTCGAGCGCCGCGCCAGTAGCCGGGCTGATGCCCTGCCCCGTCAAGCGGGCGTTGGGCTCTACGTACTCAGCACCAGCGCGCATGATGTCGGCGATGGCATCCGGGCTGTCAACCGCCACGACGAACGCGCCCAGCTTCGCCAGCTCGTCCGCGCCGGGCGTGGACAGCACCGTCACCCCGTCCAGGTCCGCAAGCGCAGCGGCGGTGCCCGCTGGCCAATGCACGATGTACTCGTGCGCTACCGGCCCCTGCGAGGGCGACGGCTGTATAGCGCCTTGCTCAGGCGCGCTGACGGTCAGGGCCAACCCGAGGGACGCAAGGATGGCGGCGGCAATGCCGCCACGATGATGGGTGAACGTGGACATCGTGATCATCCTCTGTAGTGTAGAACAGATGTTCGGCTGTGTCAATCGTATAGCCGATTGTCAGCCAATCGACAGTGCTTCGCTCAGGTCTGTGGTCGGGCGCGCGCGCATTGCGTGCCCGAAATCGGCATCCATGGTCAGCGTCTCAGAGTGCAGGATCGCCCCGTCAGCGTGGGCAATCGTGTGGACAACCAGAACGCAGCGCTTGGGGAGCGCCTCGCCCCGCGCCTTGTACATGCGCCACACCAGGTACTGGCAGCGCCCGCAATCGATCTGGGTAAACCCACGCGCGTTCGCGGGTGTGTCCAGGAGGTAGAACAGCGTCTTGCCGCATGCACAGAGCGCGCGGCGTCGGGTGTGTGTGCTCATGGGGTTTGGTTGGGGTGAGTCCAATACGGCACGATTACCGTGGTGCATCCCCCGGCGCAGGCGTTGCCGACCGATAGCTCCATCCACCCGGCAGGAATGCCATAGGGAAACGGCATGGTTTCTGGGGGCTGCGAATCCGTTGGGGGAGCGCACCAGTCTAGGACCACGGCGACGTTGCCCGCACTGTCCGGAGGGTCCAATCGCGCCGCAACGTAAGTTCCTGCATGGAACTCAATGCGATCTCCGCATCCGGTCACGTCGGCGGTGTCGCCCTCGCAATCCGCAATCCCCGCGATGGCGTTCTCGCAGAACGGCATCTCCGCCATGTTCACGCTGAAGTCCACCGCGTAGGGCAACCCCTCAACGGTAGAGAGCGTGATCGAATCGTCCCGCGACAGGAAGTGCATGCGCTGCCGATGGTCCAGGTTCACGTGGCTGCCGAAGGCGTTCACGCTCAGTCCCTGGAACAACCGCAGCTGCTGGGCCAGCGCGCGCTTCAGCTCGCGCACCTCCCGTTCCAGCGCTTCGATCTTCGCGTCAGGCGAGCGGCCAAGAGCGCGACGCACGGCGTAGGCCGCGTAGCCCTGGGTTCGGTGCAAGAGACTCGGCATCGCTCTACTCCTTCGCATCCCACAGGAACGCACTGCACGTCATCTCGCCGGTCAGCGGCGAGACCGTGATCGTCTCGATCTGGATCAGGCACGAGTCGAACAGCCCGTGCGGGTCATCATCCCATTGGGCACTGACCACCGTGCCGGGCCGCAGGGCGGGCCACAGAGCCGTGTCCAGGACGCGCACTTGTGTCGGGACAGCCGAGTTGCACAGGCGCCTCAGCCGGGCCTCTGCGGCCACCGCTGTGGCATCGCGGGTAGCCACGGTCGGGTCGGCATCCGTCGCGCTGGCCCCGGTCAGCCAGCGTGTGGTCAGGCTGGTTGTCAGGGCTTCCAGCGCGGCCTTGCGCCCGAACGCACGCGCTGGGCTGATCCGCGCCCCGCTCCCGTTTTGGCGCGGCCCAGCGTGCCACGCTTGCGCCGCCACCATGAGGGTGTCGATCTTGCCCTCGATGTCGGGCACCGGCTCGAACTCGGCGTTGACCCCGTTGACCAGGAGCACGTCACCGGCGCGGTTGTCGCCGCCGAGCGGGTGCCGCCAATGCAGGTCGTAGGCCACCTCCCACGGGCGAGCCACCATGTAGAACCACTCGCCCCGCGCTGCAGCCAGGCCCGCCATGAGATCGAACAGGGGGCGGGCTGCCGTGTCGTCATCGCCCCCCGTGCCGCGATGTAGCCCCGTGGTCAGCATCCGGAGCGGCGGATTCGGGGGGTTGGCCGTCAGGGCTGCGCGCACGATGGTTGCCGCCGGCCAGGGCACGCGCGTAGCCAGCGCCGTGTGGTAGCGGTCCAGCCACTCACGCGGACCAGTCAGCTCGGCTGACACGTCCGGCCCCTGGCCCTGCGGCTGGGGACTGGTGAGGCGCCCGGTCCACAGCGGCAGGCCCATGTCGGTTGCATCCACCTGGACGTAGACGCCGCGCCCCCCCGGCATGCAGCGCGAGCGATCCCAATAGGGCATCGTGGCGGGGGCACTGATGCGCGCCGTCTCCGGTCCCCACATCTCGTAGACCAACTCGCACTCGGCCAGGTCGTACCAGTCGCCGATGGGCTGGCCGCTCCACCCGTCGAACGTATGGACGCTGACGCTATGCCCAGGCATCGTACACCTCGGCGCCCATCGTCACGCTCACGCCGTTCGTCTCGGCGTAGGTGAGGTTCGTGGTGCCCGCCGGGATTCCCGGCCACTGCCCACGGCTCAGGTGAGCGCGGCCCTGGCCGTCCTCATCGAGCGTGATCGCGTGCGTTGCCAGGTCGACCGTCAGGCCCGCGTCCACGTTCACGATTGGCCCGTAGAGGCGCAGGGTTTCAGCCTCGGTGTTGGCGATTGTCGCCGGGTCGTCAGGCCGCCCGAACTGGTAGCAGTCGTGGTCGGTGGCAGGGACGATGATCAACGGGGAGTCGCCGAACGTCACTTCCACCCCGCTGATCGTGAAGCCGTCGTTGGCCGCCGGCTCCATCGCGAGGCTGTTCTCGCTGGCCCCAGGCGCTTGCGGGTCATAGGGCTTGTAGCGGCAGTACAGCCCCACCGCGAGCCCCGTGAACGAGAACGCGTGCGTGCCCGATCCCGCCGTGGTGTTGACGTCGTACTCGGCCTCGATGCACACGTTGCCGTCGGCATCGATGTAGCCCACCTCCATCACACCTTCGCGGCTCACCGCGTCGCCGTCCAGGGTAGACGCGTTCCAGTCCAGCGAGGCCGCCGTCATCTGGCGCGGTGTGCGCCACAGCACCCGGTCCACCAAGGGCAATCCAGCCGCTGCCCCAAGCGCTCGGTACTTGACCCCGATGGCCGTTGCCGGGCTTCCCGTGGTCTTGGGCACCATGCGCAGGTACTGGTCGCCCTCGCCGGTCTTGCGCTCGCGTGAGCGGTCCGCCAGGTCGCCCCAGTACCACGTCGCGGCGTGCGGGATGATCCGGGTCGCGTCGCTGCTCTCCAGCTCCAGCAACTTGTCGAAGGTCCAGTCGTCGTTGTCCGGCGCGGTTGCGCTGTCCAGGATAAGCGGGCGCAGGTTGTCGTCGATGTAGTCGGGGGTGTCGGCGCCCCGGCGCCCCCAACACAGGTCGATGATCCCGGTAGCCCACCAGACGTTGACGAAATCCGTGCCGCTCGCACCGCTGGCCGATGACAGCGCCGTCGTGTCGCGCCGCGCCCTGGTGATGGTCAGCTCGCGCGTGTCGGCATCGTAGCCGGTGGCGAGCACCACCTCGGTGCCGGGCGTCGTGTGGTCGATGATCGCGTAGAACGGGAACGCCGGCAGATCGTCGGCGGCATCCCGCAGCTTCAGCGTGGTATCGCCCGCCCCGATGGGCGCGTAGGCGGACCAGCGCCTGCCAGGGGGCATCGTGAGCAGGGTCCAGACGCGCGTGGTCGCCTGGTCCCACGAGTAGGAGCCGCTGGCCTGCGACCATCGGGGGAAGCGCACGCCGCTCACGTACACCTCCACGTCGTCGCCCGATGACAGGCTCGCGCTACCCGTGACCTCCGCCGCATGGTCCCACCCGTCAGGCGTCAGGCACATGGGCCAGTCCACCATCTCGCGGTCACCAGTGTGCGCGAGGGTGATCCGCTTGCGACGCGCCAGGCCGTTCCCGTCCGGCTTGGTGGAGTTGGCCAAGAGCGTCAGCTCGGCGCGGCGGCTGGTGATCTTCCCGGCGTTGGTCACGCTCAGGTTGCCAGGCACCGAGGCTGGCGTTGCCATGGTCGGGTCTTCGCTGTAGAACACGTTGGACAGGAGCGCCCAACGACCTTCGTAGATCCCGTTGTCCCCCCCGCAATCGGCGGGGTTCTGCCCGTGCCGTGCCAGCGTCAGCGGCATGACCTCGGCGGTCTTGGCCACGCCGTCCTCTTCGAACAGCAGCGTACCCGGTCCGATCCACGGCGAGTACACAGCCTCCAGGGCCTGCCGCGCCGGGTGAATCGGCGTGGCGCAGTGATGCACCATCGTGAACTCGCGGTCGCTGTAGCTCTTCGAATGTCCCTTTGGGTAGCGCCGCGCACGGCTGGCGGCCACGAGGCCCACGCCGTCCACGCGCCCGGCCAGCTCGTTGAAGCCAGAGAACGTGTCGAACTGCGCGGGCTGCAGGTCGATGGCCGTACCGGTGGCGTCCGGCGTGAACGAGACGATGGTGATTCCCGCCATGATCAGCGCCTCCCCAGCGCATCGAGTAGGGCCTCTTCGGCGTCGCTCCCCTCAAGCACGGTCACGTCGCCGAAGGTGCGCTGGTTGTTGTTCACCGTGTTCTGGTTGACCGTGAAGTTGTTGGGGGCCTTGAAGCCCAGCGCGGCCAGGTCCGTCATCACGCTCTTCAGCTCGATGGCATCGGCCAGGGTGTTCATGAGAAACGAGTCCGTGGTCGGCGGCGGGATCGGGCCGGGGGGCAGGCCGGGCAGGCCGGGGGCAGGCGCGGTGATCGGCTCCTGGCCAGGGGTCTGCGAGGGCGGCGGGGGCGGAGGCTCCGGAGAAGCCGGCGGCGCCTGGCTCTCCCGGGCTGCGGCGGCCGCCTTGGCAGCCTCAGCCCGCGCACGCGCCTCTTCGGCTATGGCCGCAGCCCGAGCGCGCTGCTCGGCGAGGATCGCTTGGACCTCTTTCTCGGTCTTGCCCAAGCGGAGCAGCTCCAGCGCGTACTCCTCTTGTAGCTGCCTCATCCGCTCTTCGTGACGCTGCTTTTCCAGCTCCTTCGCCGCGTTGAGTTGGTCGCGCCGGTCCTCGAAGGCTTGAGCTTCTGCCTCTCGTTCGGTCTCAAGGGCAGCAAGGCGGTCGCCTACGTGTCTCTCGAACTCGGAGTGGCGCTTGTTTTCATCGTTGATCAGTCCTTGGAGTCCCTGGCGCTCTTGGTCGATGTACCCTTGCTGCTTGGCCGCCAGTGTTTCGCGGCGCTCGATCTCTTGATCGAGCAGGTCAATGCCTTGCTGCTGGCCATCCAGCTGTGCTTGCAGGAACCCCTCGTTCCCCTTCTCCGCCCCGACCGCCCGCTCGAGCAGCGCGGCCAGCTGCTTCTGGCTGATCCCCCCCTTGGAACTCAGCGCTACATCGATACGCCGCCGCTCCTGACCCGACAGATCGCCGCTGTCGCGCAGCTTCTCCAGGGCCGCGCGCTCAGCGTCGGAGATCTGGGCCTTGGTGATGCGCTCGCTCGACTTCTTGTCCAACCGACCGAGCAGTCCCTGCAGGGCGTCGACCTGCTTGATGGTTTCGGCCAGCCCCTCGGTCGATTTGCCCAGCTGCTCTGGGTCCAGACCAATCGAGCGCAGGAACGCCTTGTCCTCGTCCGTGACCGCATTGCCAGCGGCGAACGCATCAAGGATCGTGCGGGCGCGGTCCAAGCCCTCAAGCTCTGAGTCGATGGCGCCCTGCTTGGCGTCCACCTCGGCGGTGATGTTGGCCAACGCTTGTGCGTGGCGCTCGTCCTCGGCCGCCCTGGCCTCGTCGATGGCCGTCTTCTCGGCATCGATCTGGGCGTCCAGGTGCCCCATGCGTGCATCGTGGTTGCGCTCTTCGCGTTCCAGCTCTTCGTCGAGCAGATCAAGGGCTTGATCAGAGGCTGCCTTTTCGGCGCCTAACGCGGCATCTTCCCGCGCTTCGATCTGATCTTCAATCGCCTTCCGGGCTCGCTCCTCGGCGTCGGCCCGGTCGCCAGCCAAATCGGCGAGCCGTCCGTAGCGATCAAACTGGTTGCCCACCTCAAAGGTCTGCTCCTTCAAGGTGTCGGTAACGGTATCGTTTTGGTCCTTGAGGGCATCGATCCGATCCTGGATCTCCTGCAATGCCGCCTCCTGGGCGGCAGCCACCAGCTCGAGCTGGCTGGTGTCGGCGTCCTTGTTGGCCTTCTTGGCGTCAGAGATCTGCCGCTTGGTGGCGTCGAGCTGCTTCTTGGCAGCCTTCGCGACCTCCTCCTCGGCTTCTAGGCGCTCGTCGTAGTAGGCCTTCCAGCGCTCTGTCAGCCCGTCGATCAGGGCCTTCCACAGTTTCTGCTGCTGCTCGGGATCATCCGATAGGGCAGCGATCTGCCGTCGGATATCCTCGAAGCTGGATGCATCCAAGCCAGCGTTCTTGAAGAAGTCGGCTCCGATCTTGGAACCAGACAGGCCCTCGATCTGGGCAACGATGGACGCGAGGCCTCCACGGGCAGGATCAGTCGTGAAGAACTCGGCGAATGCTGCTTGGATGTCCCCCTTGGCCGCTTCGACGAGCTGGCGGGCGCGTTCCAGGTCGGTCCTGAGCGCCGCCAGCTGAGCCAGGCTGGCGGCCAAGAACTCCCGTTCGGCTGCTTCGTCGACCAAGAAGAAGTCGCGGCTGGAGAACGGCTCGATCTCACTGGCGGCATCGGCTACGGCTGCCCCCATGGCCAGTACTGAGGCAACCGCTAGCGGGATCGCCCGCGCTACCCCGAAGGCGAAACCCTCAGGCACAGCCGCCCCATAGGGGATCAGACGCTTCGCTGGAGAGTTGATCCCGAGGAAGGCCTTGATGGAGTCGAGGGCGCTGCGCATCATGTCGAAGAGGAAGTTGGTGACCGCCTGCTTGGCGCTGCGCAGCCCCGTCACGATGCCCTCGATGATGCTGGTGCCGATCCGCTGGGCGGTCGACACAGCCTCGCTTGCCACCTCGGAAACGCTGGCTACAGCGGCCCGCAGCGGCGAGAGCACGGCCTCCTTTGCGCGGTCCAAGGCTGCACGCAGGGCTGCCACTGCCCGATCGGCGACCTCACGCACACGCGCAACGATGGGGTCGAGGGCATCATGGCCGGCGGCGACTAGCTCGGCAATTCGGGCCTCAACCGATGCGCGCCATTCGCCGATCTTCGATTCGATGGCGGCACGGGCAGCGTCCAGACGAGCTTCCACTCCTGCCAGCAGCTCGTCGAACTTTCGATGCGCGGCCTGCTTGGCTAGCTCGATTCGCGCCTCAACCCCTGAGGCGATCTCGCCAAAGCGCGCACGCACGGCCGCGACTGCTGAGGTCACGATCCCAAGGATCTCGTCGAATTCTCGCTGCACGATTGCCCGGGCCTCGGCGAGCTTCGTCTCGACGGCTGCGCGCGCCTCATCGAACCGAGCCTGCACCTCGTCGCGGATTTCCTGGCCCTTGGCCTGGACGGTTGCCAGGTACTCGTCGAACCGCTCTTGCAGCTCGGTTGCGATCAGTACCAGGTCAGCCCGGATGTCCTCCGGGATAGCCATCCACTGCTCGTGCAGGTAGTCGAGGATGGCCTGCTGGGCTGGTGCGATGACGTCGCTCTGGAAGCCAGCCCAAGCGCCCGAGAGAAGGGAGCGCAGGCTATCCATCGCCTCTTGGACTGGCACACTGACGGCATCCCCCAAGCCATGCAGACCCGCTACGATGCCATCGGGTAGACCGAGCCATTCCTGGTAGATGCTGTCGATGATGCCGCTCACCAGGCCCGGCAGGTCCCCATCCTGAAGGAAGCCCTGGAGGGTGGCGGTGAGGTTCCCGCCCAGCTCCGGGAGGCCTGCCAGAAGACCGCCAAGGTCGAGCGATGGAAGCTCGAACGTCTCAAGGCTCTTCGCTAGGTTGACCAGGAACGGTGGGGTTTCGTCGCCGCCCACGGCCTTCAAACCGTCAGCAATGCGCTGGAACAGGCCTGGCGCCTCCGAGTCGGCAAAGCCGCCGATAGCCTGCCGTAGCCCGGTGGCGAAGCCGGTGCCGGCCCTGGTTCCGGCCGCTTGCGCCTCTGGTTCGTCGTCACCGAATAGCGAGGAGAGATCGAGTTTGGGGAGCTTGAGGTCGGCCAAGCCCGAGAAGAAGCCCCGAACCTTGTCGCCGAAGCCGGACAGCCACGCCTGGATCTCGTCTCCCTTGGCCTGCCACAGGACAAAGGCGCCGATCACGGCAGCGATCGCGATTCCCACTGGCCCCGTCAGAATGGTGGCCAAGACGCCCAGGGCTGACCCGATTCCGGTGACGGCCACACCAGCGGGGGCCAGGAAGCCCATCAGGCTTACGAAGGCCGTGCCCAGGCTGCCGACCAGCGGGATCAGAGGTCCCAGGACAGCCATGATCGGCGCGAGGGCCGCGAACAGCCCGACGAAGATGGCCCCCGCCTTTGCCACTCCCGGGTTCTCCACCAGAAAGACGATCGCATCGACGACCTTGGTGATTGCCGATGCCAGCCCACCACCCACCTGGTCGCCATCGACCTGTGCGAAGGCTTCTTGGATCCGCGATATGCCGTCGGTGACCGCTGAAAACAGGTCGAGGAAGACCTGGGGATCGAGATCGATGCCGAGCTGTGCAAAGGCCGCCGACATGGCCTCCGCAGCCCCTACCTGGTCGCCATCAACAAACGTGCCGAAGGCGTTGACCATGGCCCCCGCGGCATCGACGATGATCCGCAGGGTCGGTAGCAGCTTTTCACCCAGCTTGATCTGGACAGTCTCGACGGAGCCCTTGAAGGCATCGACCGAGCCCGCGAAGTTGTCCAGACGGGTTGCGGCCACGTCGGCAGCCGTGATTTTGCCCATCTGGGCCGCCAAGCCTTCGAAGCCTGCCGCCCCCTCGTCGGCCAGGACGGCTGCGGCCCGGATAGCATCTGAGCCGAACAGTGTCTCCAGGGTCGCCAGCTTCTGCGCCTCTCCCATCCCCGTGAGGGCTTCCTGCAAGATGCCCGCAATTTCGGCCATCGGCTTGGCCTTGCCGGCGGCATCGAAAAAGGCGTTGCCGTTCTCCTCAGTGAGCAACCCAAGCTCACGCGACAGCCCGATCTGCTTGTCGGTCGTTGGGATCAGGTTGGACATGAACGTCTTGAGGCTGGTGCCAGCGTCCGATCCCTTGATGCCGGCATTGCCCATGGCCGTGATGGCCACGGCCAGGTCATCGAACTTGAAGCCTGCCAAGTTGGCCACGGCGCCCGAGGCTGAGAGCGAGTAGCCGAAGTCCTCGACGCTGATCGCGCTGGCGTTGGCGGCGCCTGCGATGAGGTCGGCGACCCTGGGTAGCTCCTGGGCCGAGATCCCAAAGTTGTTCATGGCCGCCGAGGCGATGGCAGCGCTCGTGGGCAGGTCGACGCCGCCAGCCGAGGCCAGGGCGATGGCGGCATCAGCCGCACCGTTCAGAACGCCCTCGACCGAAACGCCGGCCTTAAGCAGCTCCTCCATGCCCATGGAGGCTTCTTGGGCGCTGAAGGCGGTGTCCGCGCCGATCTGCATGGCCTTTGCGCGAACGGTCTCCATCTCGGCAGCGGTGGCGCCCGAGACGGCCTGGATATTCGAAAGACCAGCCTGGAAGGTGGTAGCGGCCGAAACACTGGACGCACCCAGTGCGCCGACGGCCAGGGTGCCGGCCAGTAGACCGGCACCGATGGCCTTTCCGGTCGCCGCGCTGGCGCTACTGATGCCGCCAAGAACGCCCTCGAATCGACCACCAAGGTTTCCCAAGGCACTTTCCGCCGACTTCAGACCCTTGAGGTCGGAATCGATAACCAGTGTCCCCTTGATATCGCCGATTTCACCGCTCATCCGCACACCTCAGTAGCGCATCCCGTCGGCGTCGTAGCATTCCACGCGCCCATCCGACCAGATCAGCCGCCTCTCGCCCTGCCATGGATCGCGGTCAACAGCGCCGTTTCCCGTCAGGCGATCCATGTCCTTCTCGATCGTGTAGGTCAGCCCCGAGCGCAACTTGTGCAACTCCTGCGCGCCGTCCTGCGCCGCTGCCCACGGGCCGAACACCATGACCCGCCGTACATGCAGAGACCACGCCTTGTCGGCGGCGGCGCGGTACTCCTCGCGCGTCGGCGGTGGGCGCTTTGTGCCGCCCTTCCCCGACGAAGCGCGTTGCCAGCGATCCTGAACCGCGCGCGCCGCCTCTTCCATTTCGCTTTCGACGTGCTTTCCAAAGGTCGCCACGGCGCGATCAAGGTCAACCGCTACAACCCTGTCCGACAAGCCGATGGATACCGACGGGCGCCAGTTAGCCGCTTTCCACTGGTACCACAGATCCCATAGCCTCGCCCTGTCAGACACGAAATCGGGACATGCTACCCGCTTGATTGGTCAGCGCTGCCCCCGTCAGCACCAGGAGATCCTGAATCGTCAATCGAATCGACGACTCGGCTGGCGATGGCGCCAAGCCGTCGCCGGGAACCAACAAAACGAGCTGGTCTTCATCGGGCTCCTCGCCGGGGACAACGAAAAGTGGTTTCAGGTTATCAACAACAAGCCCGCGCAGGGCGGCATCGCGATGCTGCGTGCCCCGTTGCGGCATCGTACCGACCTTCCCGCCCTCCGCCCACGCGGCGATCTTGGCCTCATAATCGGCATCATCGGCATCCTTCGCCGCCAACAGCTCGGGCGGCTCAACGCGCGCAAGCTCAACAATGATGCGGTGTTGTAGCTCTAGGTATTGATCAAGCTTCTCGGGGACGCGCAATGTCTTGTCCCCCTCGTAGACCAGCGTTCTTGCCATGGCCGTTAGCGGCTGGGGCCAATCCTTGTGCTTTGTCAGTGATACCAGGTCTGGGCGGACAAACAGCAACTCGACATCACTGTTGGGGGCGAATGCGTAGTACGCTTGGGGTCCGATCGCTTGGGCCAGGCGCTCGCGGCTGCTGAGCCGAGCGGCGGCCTTCTGCTTCGCGCTTGCCTCGGCCAGCTTCAGGACGGTCTTGCGAGTGGTCATGTCGTGTACCTCTCCGCGCATCGCGGTAGTGTGCCCTCCGGGCGGGGCGGCGGCGCACCGTTTCCGGCTGCCGCCGCCCCTAGGGAGGAAGGGGTCAGGAATCGTGGTGGGGGCGCCCCAGCCTAGTAGGCCGAGTTGCCGGGCCACACCGCCGGGACGGCCTCGGCCGTGGTGTGGTGGATGATCCGAGCGAACACGCCGTCACCGTAGTAGCTCTCGCGGGCAATGCCGCTCCAGCTCTCGTCGTGGTGGCTGCCCTGCTCGAACCCGTTGCCAGGGCCTTCCTGCGCGGTGCAGCGAAAGAGTACGATGTGCGTGTCGCCGCCCGAGCTGTTGATCGCCTTGACGATGATGCCGAACTCGCCGCGCACGTCGTCCTTGCTGATGTCGATGTAGCTGCCATCGCTGAAGTCAGTCGCGGTGATCCCCAGGAATGTCTCGTAGAGATCCAGATCGAGCCCGCCGATGCCCAGCTCGAAGGTCAGGTTCTTGGTCTTCGAGAAGATATCGCAGACCGTGTCGTTGCCCTCCTGCTCGACGCTGATCATCTCGAAGTCCCAACCGAGGGACTGGAGACAGGCGATCAGGTCGCCGTTGGCGTAGGTCGGATCGGTCGTGTCGGCAGTCAGGCGATCACCCGTCGCGGTGATCTTGTAGATGCGCCCCTGGTTCGCTCCGAAGGGCGCGGCGTACCGCTGAGCCATGTGTGTTTCCTTTCGCTCGCTGAGCCCTCTAGGGGCACTTCGTGTGTCGCATCCATCGGCCCCCGACAGAGAGGCCGCCCATGCCTACTTGCCGCAGCAGCGCCGCCGCTCGCGCGCCATGCGCTTCTGCCTCTCCACCGCAGCCAGCGTTTCAGCGGTGGGCGTGTCGCCCTCCTGCCACTCGCGCCACGTAGCGCCTAGCGCCTTGTGGGTCGCCGGGTCCAGCAGCACCGCCGCCTGGTCGCCCGGCAGGTCCACCCGCACCAGCGGCCAGAACTTCACCGCCTCAGGCAGCACGGGCGGCAGCACCAGGAATGCGTTCGGCGACGCCAGCACCAGAGCCACACGCTCCGAGGCCGATACCGTCACGACAACCGGCACTTCGGGAGGCGCGTCTGCTCCGCCTTGTGTCTGGAACAACTCGTCGGTCACTGTCTCCAGCACATCGCCTTCGCTTCTGAACACGCCGCCTCCTCTTCGCTTCCGCATCATTCGAACTCCGTGATCACCACATAGCGGGCGGCCTCGAAACAGGCCGCGCGCTTCTCCGCTCCGATCACCAGCGATGAATCCGTCAGGTTCATGAACGGGTTGTCCAGGTACTCGATGTAGTAGCCGACCGATCCATCCACGCCGGTGAACGTGCTTTGCGTCTTGTGCAGCAGCTGCCGCACGCGAGCGAACCCATCGCGGATCGCCGTGTAGCCGTCCCGCTGGTAGCCCTCCACGCGCACGATGATCTGCCGTCCGCAGCCGCCCGCCCCGACCGGGGCCTCGCTCTGCACCGTCAGGAGCAGACACGGGGCCAGGAGCTGCACACCGCTGGTCGGGTCTACCGTGTAGGCGTCAGGCGTGTCCGTCGGGTTGATCGGATGCACCCCGCCGCCCGCGCCGCCTGCCTGCGATGCGTAGACGCCGCCCGTGAAGATCGCCGCCACCAGGCCGTCGGCCTCCAAGCGCGCGCGCAGGTCCGCTATTGGATGGCTCACGCGAACCGCCCCGTCTTCACGTCGCGCACCTTGGAGCCCTTGCCATCCAGCGCGGCCCGCACGCCACCCGCGATGATCCGCGCGGCCAACCCGGCGAACACCGCCTGCGTCGGCCCGATGATCGCGTAGCGGCGCTCATGGCGGTTCTCAAGCCAGATGCCGTAGGGCACGCTATGCACGATGCTGGCGCCAACGATGCCGCCCTCGGCGAACGCTTCGCCGCTGAGCCCCTGGCGCGCGTCAGTGGTGCGGTCCTGCCAGGGTGCGTTTTGCCGAGCGAACGCCTCCATGTCCTCTGCCAACTGCGCCGCACCAGCGGCCATCCCGTCAGGGATCACCGTGTCGCGCAGCGCAGCCACGTAGGCAGCCGCCCCGATGGGGCCCGTGAAGTTCCCGCCGCCGACCTTGGCCGTTTGGTTGATCGGCTTCCACACGATGCCGCCCGTGATCATGATTCCATCACCTCGCAGGCCGCCATCAGGAACGTCGCTCCGTCCATCAACCCTGTCGCCGGAGCCGTCACGCTGGTCACGCGGTACTGCGTCGTCGAACCAGTGGGCCACACGAACGCATCGCCGCGCCGCACGTCGGCATCCTGCGCCGCGTAGAGCACGACGCCAGTCACCGCCACCGCCCCCGCCTGGCCCCGCTCTGCAGAGCCGGCCTGTCCTGCCGGTAGATCGACCCGGCAGGTGAGCGGATCCAGCGCACCCGTCCCGCTGCGGTACAGGACCACCGTGTGCGGGCAGAGCGCCAGGCGTCGGACGCGCGGGCTACCGTAGGGCATCAGACCAGCCCCTCGGTCACGTCGGGATTCAGCCACTCAAGGCGGCTGTCGATTGTGTCGCCCGTCTCGCCCTGGTGCCGCGTCGGCCCGTCCACGCTGATCAGCGTCGGGACCCCCGCGCCGTGGCGAGAGCTGGTCAGAGTCTCGGCTGCGCACGGGCACGCGAGGCGCAGGGTTGCCTCTGCCTGGCCCTTCAGCACGCTGGCCAGCCGCTCCCAATCCGTCCTGTCGTAGGTGACCTTGAGCGAGCCCAGCCCCTCGCTCGTCACCCGCTCGTTGGCCCTGGCCGCCATGTACCCGCCAGCCAGGAGCGCGGCGGTGTAGGCCACCACAGCGGCGGCGACGTAGGCTTCCCACTCGGCGTCATAGTCATCGTCGCCCGACTCACACGACAGACCGTCACAGCATGCCACAGCCTTCGCCATGCGCATGCCAGCGAGTCCGCCGTACAAGCGGCCCGCGATCACCGCGTCGGGAAGCGAGTCGGTGTCGTCGGCGGAGAGGCCCAGCGCGAGCCGGACCTCCCCGTAGTCGACGGCCGCCAGGTCAGTGCAGGCCATGTTAGCCAGCCAGGTCCTCGACGGCGATGAGGCCGGCAGTCACCAGCGCCTCACCGATCTCCACGATGCTCGCCTTGCCGATGCCCGGCTTGCCGGTCAAGCCCCCATCCAGGTACACCTGCGCCAGCGCATCCGCCGACTCGATGCCCAAGCCGCGCAGCGTTCGGATGAGGCGTCCGTTGTCCAACACCGTGTCCACCCCGTCACCGTGGACGCGGCCACCATCCGGCGCGGTGGCCCCGTCCCTGATCCCGACAATGCGGCCAGAAGCCAACAGCTCGCGGATCTTCGGCGTGTCGGGGTTTGCCCAGAACGTATCGCCCTCGGCAATCAGGATGTCGCCCAGCGGGCGATTCTCCCGAGCGTGCTTCGCGTTCGTCTCGGTGGCCACCACCCGCGCCCCACCGAATGCGTCCCACGCGGGGACCTTGGTGCGGCGAGGGCAGTGGTACCGCCGGTGGGTCTTCTCCCACTGTACGGCGGCACTCCGAGTATCAGTGCTCATCATTCCTCCAGGGGTCAGGCTCAGGCGTTGATGTTCAGGATCAGCGTGCCGGTCGCATCCAGGACGAAAAAGCCGGTGACGTCGCTGATTGCGATCACGTTCGTCTGGCTCTTGATGTACCGGTCGGTCTCGGTCTTCGCGGCCCCGGTCTCGAACGCCATGCCCAGCGCCTGCGAGGCGTCGAAGCCGAGCAGGTAGTGGCTCGTCACGTCGGGGCTGGTGAACAGCGGCGGCATCACCACTTCCTGCGGGTTGCTGCCACCGGCCAGCGCGGCCGACAGAGCCCCCGACAGGGCGAACAGCGGGTGATTCGCCGTGCCGTAGTTCGCCAGCTGCACCGCGATCTTGGTCGCCTGCGTGGCCAGCGCCATCGTCGGCGTGTAGCCCAGCTGCTCGAACGTGGACAGCCAGGCCAGGATCGCCTTGGCGGTCGGGGTGCCGGCCGTGGCGCCCGAGTCCAGGGTGGTCAGGTTGTACACGGTCGCGGCCGTGCTGGCGTTCCCGTCACCGGCAATCAGGATCGCCGTCGCGTCCGCCTGCTTGTCGAGCATGCGCTGCGCGGCGATCTTGGCCACGGTGAACCGGATCATGTCCAGCGCCACCCGGCGCACCGCCTCGTCGGTGATCTCCACCGCGACGCCGTACTTGTAGGTGGTGTTGCTGTGATCCGCCACGGTCAGCTGCACGGTGGGCATCTCGGCCCGCTCCGCCACGCGGCGCATGCGCTGGCGCGTCGGCGAGTCGGCGATGAACACGTGCTTGAACACGTCGGTCGGGACGCCCGTCTCCATCGCCACCATGCTCGACAGGAGCGGCGTGCGCGTCTTGGCGATGCCCGGCGTGGTCATGGCGAACTCAGGATTCAGCACCTCGCTCACCGGCGAGGCCGAGCCGTAGAAGCGCTTCACCTCGTTGGACGGCGAGAACCGGCTGGTACCGAAGCGCAGGCCCTCGCGATACGCGCGGTTGATCAGCTCAGGCGCCAGGGTGCGGCCCACACTGGTATCGCCCGCGCCCTTGCCCGCACGCTCCAGGTCCGACCAGGTGGACGCCCGGACACCATGCAGCGAGCTGCTGCGCGTGGCGATGCCGAGGCCCGCCAGCACGCGGTTGAACGCATCGGGCTCGTCGGCAGCACTGGGGCTCTCGCTCTCCAGCAAGGCCGACACGCTGAGCGCGTTGTCGTAGGCTTCCTGGATCATGTCGGGGCCATTGCTGGCGATCCGGTTGATCAGGGCCTGGGTGGCCTCAGACGCGCCGCGCAGGGCCTTCACGCTGTCCGGCGCGCCGCTCGGGTCAGTGGTCACAGTCATCTGTCGCATCCTTTCGCTTTCGTCCGGCTCAGTACAGCGCGACGACGACGGCCGCAGTGTCAGCCGCGTCGATGATGAGGCCGCGCGCCACGCCCAGCTCGGCGGCGGTGCCGGTGGCAACCTCGCGGATGTAGCCCTTGGCCGACGACGCGCCCAGGTCACCCACGACCTTCTTGCCGCGCGTCAGGGTCGCGCCGCTGCCACCCGGCAGGGTCATGAGGCCCGCGATCTGCACCGTGCAGACGTAGGTGAACGTGGGGTCCTTCTCCACCTTGAGCAGCTTGCCCACCACGGCGTCGGCGTCGGCGCACAGGTCCACCTCGCCGCCGGCCGCGCTCATCGTCACCGCCCGCCCGAACTCGGGGCTGTTGCCCTCGTAGGTCCGGTCATAGGTGATGGCGCCACCGCTCTTCACCGCGAAGGTGGCGCAGACCATCCCGATCTCGTCGAAGTCCAGCACACTTGCCATTGGTCATCGCCTCCTTCAGGCGTTGGTGAAGCCGGGTACAACCCGCTTCCCGCTCTGCGGCGCGGCGGGCTCGCCCCCGCTACCGTCGTCGATCGTGCGATCAGCCGTCGAGCCGGGCTTGAACGCGCGCTTCACCACGGCGTCCAGCTCCGCCCGCTCGGCGTCGATGTCGGCCGCCGCCCAGCTGGCGCGGCGCGCCAAGAACGCGGCCTTGTCCCATCCGTCCGCCACACTGTGAGCCCGGACGTAGCTCTCGCACAGCGCATCCAGCGCCGCCGTGCGCGCCGCGCGCCCGTACTCGCGCTCGCTGGCGATGCGGGCCAGCCCGGTGGCCAGGTCCTCGCCCTCGGCCATCCCCAGCCCCGCGCGCACAACGGCATCACGCTCGTCGGCCTGGCGCTTCGCCTCGTCCACCGCAGCCAGCACGCCCGCCTGCTCGGCCGCCAACACGCGCGCGGCCATCTCCCACTCGCTACGCCCCTCGGCGCGGTACGCCTGCAGCTTCCCGGCGAGGCCATCGCCCAGGAATGCGCGCACCACGTCCATCGGGGCAGTGCCCGTCTGCATGGGCTCGCCCTCCTGTCTCTTCTGCGGCGCATCCGCCGCGTCGGCCCCGGCCGCATTGCCGGGGATGCTGTACGACCGGGCGGGCCGGAGCCTCGTCCCGTAGATCGTCTCTACCGCGTCCACCTCGTCCGGCGTCAGATCGCCGGTCCGGTACGCCGCCGCCGCGCGCTGGATCAGCGCGCTTTGGTTGGCGCCCTGAGGCACCAGGCTGGCCTCTACCTGCACCGCGCCCGTGTAGCGGCCCGTGGCGATCACTCGCCCGACGCCGGGCACCTCCACCGCCATGCCCGGCCAATGCCGACAGCCACCTGTGTTCACCGGCGCCAGGAGCGAGCGGTCGCACACGTCGCAGAGAAAGTCGCCGCCCGGCGCCCTGAGCTGGTTCACCGTCGCGCCCCAGCTCACCGAGTCCAACACACCGGCGTCGATGTCCTCGATCAGCTGGTCCGTGCGCCCGCCGCGCACCATGTACGCCGTCTCGATCAGCCGCTGCTCGCCGCCCGCCCCCAACCGCCCAAGCGCGTCCCGCGCCAGCGGAATGGGCCGCTCCGTCGGCAGGGCAGTGGCGCGCTCGACACGTCCCTCGAACCACTTGCCGACCGGCATGTCGTTCCACAGCTGGTGCAGCATCATGAGCGGCAGGCCCCGCGTGCTGTTGACAGCGGCCGCCCCGTTGGCGAGGCTGCTGCTGTCCATCCACGTGTAGTAGTCGTCCACCTCGGTGGAGCTGACCACTGCCGGGAAGATGTAGACCTCGCCGGGCTTCAGGGTGCGCCGTGCGAACGACTGGATGCGCGCCAACTGCTCGGGCGACGGGGCACTATCGCCCCCCGTCGCCCGCTCGATGTCCAGCGCGCGCGCCCGCCGGAAGATGCTCGCCGCGTCAGTGCTCATGACAGCGCCTAGAGCTTCGTCGCCGTGAACTGGATCACGCCGTCAGCGACCGTGATCTTGCTCCCGGTCTTCGCCAGCTGGCACTCGAAGCGCTTGTTGCCCGTGGTGAACGCCGACGTGTTCGAGTCGGTGATCGTGATGGTCACCACCCCGTCCGTCCCGTCCGTCAGGAACGCGGGCGTCGGCGACACGTCGGCCGTGCCGGAGGCAGGCGGGTAGATGCCGCTGGTGCGGGTCGTGTAGGTGGACACGTCCACCGGATCGCCCGCCTCATCCACGATGTTGAGCCGGATGATCAGATCGTTCTTGGTATAGGCGGGAACCACGATGCGGTTGGGCTTGCCCCAGACCACCGTGAACGCCTGAGTGATCGCGCGAGCCGTGACGATAGTCGTTGCCATGTAGCCCCCTCAGCTCGTGATCAGGTCAGCGCGGATGCGCAGCGTGCAGGGCGTGCAGGTGCGGAACAGGCTCGCCGCGTCCTCCAGCCGAATCTCCAGGTAGTAGTCACCAGCCAGCGCGGCCGTGTCGGCGGCCACCAGCCCGATCTTGAACAGCCCCGTGGTGCCCGAGGACACCAGGTCCACAGCGCCCGCCAGGTTCTCGCCCAGCAGGTCCGAGCCGGTGGGGAGCCCATCGGCCCCGATCTCCCACAGACCAATGTCGATGTCGGTGAATGCGGAGAGGTTGATCACTGCCCCGTTCTCATCCACCGCCTTGAAGTTCAGATCGAGCTGGTCACCAGAGGTGATCTCGATCACGGGCCTACCCATGCGCGTCTCCTATTCTGTCGAGCACCCTCTGGTGCGCGGCGTCATGCGTCCATGCCAGGCCCCCGCCCTCCTGGCGCACTGCCTGGCCACGGGCAGCGCGTTTCCCCACACCGCGCGGCATCAGCCGCACAGCAGGTCCACCTTCCGCAGCGCGCGGCACAAACCGACTCGTTGCGCTGTAGCGCACTTCCTTGGCGCACCGGTCATTCGCCTTGCACTCATGGCCCCCGATGGGCGCGAGGCTCCCCAGCTGCACCCAGCCGCGCTGCGCCTCGTCTGCGCAGCCCTGGCAGTGCGCTGCCTCAGCCGCCAGGATGCGCCGCTCCTGCTGGTAGCCGCCCTCCTGGGCCGCAGTCAGACGCCCGCGCTCATAGCTGCGCCGGACGTTCGCCTGGCCGTAGAGCTGCGCCCGCGCCGCCACCTGCGCCGCGCTGAGCGTGCCCGCCTCGACTTGCGCCCCGAACCGCGCCAGGCGCTGCGTGTCGTAGCGCATGAACCCGCCGACGCTCCCGAAGTCGCGCGCCGTCATCCGGTCACGCCCCCCAACGGCCAGCGCTCGCGCCTGCAGGTGCGCGTCGCGCATGCTGTCCGCCACGCCGCGCTGCCACTCGGCCAGGCCCACCTTGCCTGCGGCGAGCCGCGAGGTCAGGTCGGCGATGTTCGCCCGGTGCGCAGCCAGGTTGTCCTCCATGAGGCGGGCAATCGTCCGCTCACTCACCGGGTGCGTCGGGTCCGCGCCCGGCCTGTAGCTCAGCGTTCGGTCATCCCACTGCCAGCCCTTGTCCTTGGCCGACATGCGCAGGATCACCGGCCCACCGCTCGGCATGTCCAGCGGCTCATCGCCAGCCATGCGCGCCGCACTGTGGGGCAGGAGCGTGGCGTCAAGAAGTGCCTCGTACTCTGGCGCCGCCTTCGCCGCCCACGCGCGCCAGCGCCGCACGGCGCGGTCCATGTCCTCCGCACCGATGCTGCTGTACTCCCCAAGCTCGCCGGCGCCCAGCGCCCGCCCCTGGGCTTCCAGCGGCCCCGCCGCCGCCCGCGTCGCATCCACGTAGGCGCTCTGGCATTCGTCGCAGTCGCACGCGTCATCCAGGTCCAGCGCATCCAGGCAGTCCGCGTAGGCGTCCACATGGGCACGCGCCACCGTCAGGGGCTGGCCCACCAGATCGCCGGCCGCCTCCTCAAGCAGGTCCGCCGCCGCTGGCGCAGTATCGTCGGCCAGGGAGCGGCGCGCATGGATGTACACCCCGCACGACCGGCACTTCTGCTGCCCCGGCTTCCGGCGCAGGTTGCGCGCCCCGCAATGCGGACAATCCAGCACCAGCTCCGCCACCAATGCCGCCTGCTCCTGCGCCGTGAGACGCTCCGCATCAACCGGCATTGGCCCCTGCGCCGCACCCTCCATCTCCGGGTATCCCATCGCATCGCGCACGTACACGTCATCTACGAGGCCAGCGTCTCGCGCAGCGATGAGCCGCTCCTGACGCACCTTGGCGGTATCCTCTTCCGCCTTGGCATCGGTCTTCTCGATGGGCTCGGCCTCGATCACCACGTAGGCCGCGATGCCGCGCAGGCGCAGGTAGCGCGTCAGGATGCCCTCACATGCCAGGAGCGCGCGCTCGCGTAGGCCCTCCAGGGTCTGCGCGTAGACCTTCCACTGCACGTCGGCGTTCGTGCTGAGCGCCTGGCCCGTGGACCTGCCGAGTAGCGCTGGCGGGGTCTTGAGCCCCGCCGCCAGGTCGGTGTCGTAGAGATCCGCGAGCTCCTTCGGCTTCAGGCTCTGCGAGCCGTGCTGCACGCCCATCGTCTGGAGATTGGTGAAGTTCCAAACCGCCACGGCGTCGTCGGGCTTCAGCTGCCGCAGCGCATCCGTCACCGCCCCCAACACGCGCTGCATCGTCGCCCGCTTCTGATCATCCGTCAGCCCATCGGGCATGGTCTGTGCGACCCTGTCGTAATCTACCGAGGCGGATAGCCGCCCGAATCCCTGCTGTACCACGACCTTGTGCAGCACGTTGCGCATGAGGGACTGCGATGGCGCAGTGTCGAGCGCGGGCAGGATGAACGGGCGCCCATGCGGATCGGTGGCGGTCGCATCCAGGGCAACGTAGCAGAAGGTGGCATCGTTGAACGCCACGTCCTTGCCGCTCGCCATGCCGCTACCCGGCGGCACGTAGTACGCCCTGACCTCGCCCTGCCCGCCCGCGCCCCGCGCCGCCTTCCACCGCACCCGCGTCGGGTCCACCGGAATGATGTCCAGCGCATCCCTCAGGCTGGGTGCAACCTCCAGCTCGAACGCAGCCGCTCCCTGGACCAACAGCGAGTCCATCGCCATGTCCCGCATGGCCTCCAGCCCGCCGCCCCACGGGGCCATGCCGCGCGCCAGGAGGCGCTCGACCTCCAGGGCCGCAGCGTCGTCCGGGTCCTCGGTGGGGCCAGCCGGCCCGATGCGGTACACCCGCACGTCAAGCGGTGTGGCGGCGACGCGCCGGGCCGTGGACAGCGCCAGCGCCGTGTCCGGGTTGCGGTCAGCAATCGCCCTCAGCGCCTTGACGCTCTCGGGCTTGCGCCAGTGAGGGAGAGCCAAGTAGTCCTGCGCCTCACCCCCCTGGCTGTCCCCCTGGGCCTTGCCGACCAGCGCGTCGTAGTCCAGGCCGAACGCAGGGTGTGCGCTGCCTGGGCTGGTGGGCTTGGGGTTGGGCGCTTCCTCGACGGGCGCCCTGGTCACGTTCTGTGGGGAGGCGTGGCGCGTTTGGCTCGCCCATGCTCCCGTGCCTATTCCTCGTTGGCGTCGCGTGACGGCGCCCAACCCAAAGCCCGCCAGCCCCGCAGCTCGCGCGGCCAGCGCCCGTTCCTGTTCCTCTGCGACGATGAGGCGATACTCGGCGGCAGTCATCTGCCCGGCCTGGTGCATCGCCCGCGCCTCTGCGATTCGATCCACACTCACCCCTGGCATCGGGGCGCCTACCCCAGCGCGAGGAAGGCGATCAGAGCTCTACAATTGCCCCGCGACGACAGCGCGCCGCAATTCAGCACTGTGAACAGTTTAGAACAACAGTTCGGCAATGTCAAGACCAGGCGATCAGCAGCTTGTCATCCCGAGCGAGTGGCGCGCGCCTTGAGCATCGACTCCTCTGTAGCAGCTGCGGCCCCTGTGCCTGCCCACCGTAGCGCCCACTCGCCAGCGGACGCTAGCGAAATGTCGCGGTAGAACACGCCGCTGCTGTGCCTGGTCACGCCGCCGCCCGCGTAGGTGTAGGTGGTGCGCGTTCCGTCCGGCTCAGTCACCACCAAGGAGACGGTGGTGGGATCGGTGAGGGCGTAGGTGGCCGACGGGACGCCCGCCGCCACGCTGAACGTCGCCGCCCTGAACGTGGCCCACGCGCGCACGGTCTCGCCTACGTCATAGACGTTGGTCTGTGTGGTCATAGGGATATGCTCCTGTCGTAGGTGTCGATAGTCGCCACGGCTGCACTGACCGTCGCCGCTGTGGCGGTGGGGGTATCGTGAAGCGATGCCGTCGCCGATAAACCATCGCGCGCCGCGATCTGGGCCATCGCCCCATGGGATAGGTCGGCCTGCGCGCATGCCATCGCGGTAACCACAAGGCGAGCAATCACAAGGGCGGATCCCTCGCCCGTCAGCGTCACGGCACCCAGGGCCGCACCTGCGGAGGCCGTGACAGACACCGCGCCCCAAGCGGAGAGCTGCGCGCCACCAAGGGTCACGCTGGCGGCCGCGTGGATAGGCGCCCCCCCTGCCCCCGCACCGGTCAAGGCGGCCAGCGAGATTGCCCCCTCGGCCTGGCGAGGGCTGGCCGCCTCTGCGCTGGCCGTCAGCGGCGCCAAGGTGGATAGGGTTTGCCCCGCGATACCGACCCCTACGCCACCCGCACCGCCCAGCGTGGCGAGGACCGTCGCAGCATCGCCGGTGGCCACCACGAGCGCCACGGCGCTTGTGGACACAGCACCCAGGGAAACGACCAGGTCGCCTCCAACGGGGCCGGCGGCGAACGCATCGCCCTCTGCGGCCAGCGCCGCCAGCGTGACGGACGCCTCGCAGCCAGCAGGGATCCCCGCCGCCCCTGTAAGCGTCAGTCCCCCAAGCGCAACATCGGCGGACGCATACGTCGCGCTGTCAGCGGTAGCCGAAACAGAGAGAGCGCCCAGGCCCAGCGATGCGTCCGCCAGGAGGGGGATCGTCGCCACGGCAGACAGGGAGAGATCGGCCAACTCGCCGGGGTCTCGGTTCCCCACGACAGGAATCGCCCCATCCCCTGTCCCCAGGAGCTGGCCTAGCTGCGTAGCCCCCGCGCCCTGTGACGGGACGATGGCGGCGGCGTCAGCCGATAGATCCCCCAGCCCAACCACCAGCCCCCCCACGCCAGCCAGCGCAGCCGTCGCACTCGGCACGCACGCGGACAACGTGATGCCCCCCTCACCCTGGACAGCCACGCCGGCCGCCAGGGCCACCCCCACCGATTCCATTACGACCGACAGGCTCGCGCCCGCACTGTGAATCGCACTGGCAGAGACGGGGGCTGCGTCCAGCAGCACGCTTCCCGTCGCCCCGATAGCAACCGCCCCAGCTCCAGTCGCCGCCGCCGCAGCAAGCGTAACCGCTGCATCTGCCTGCGCCGGAACCACGGCAGCGGCGGCGCACGTCGCAGCCCCAAGCGTGGCCGCGCCCTCACCCTGCGCCAGCAGGGCGGCCTGGATCGAGGGGGCCAAGGCGCCAAGCGTGGCGCCGCCCTCCGCCTGGACAGCCACAACCCCGACCCCCGAGGCAGTCGATGCGTCGAGGGAGACAGCCAGGTCACCAGTCGAGGTACTGGCTACTGCCCCCGTAGCCGATAGGGCGGCGGTATCTAGAGCGGACGCGAGCGCGGCCTGCGCATCCACCTTGGCCGCCGCGCCGCTGGTCGCCGCAGAGAGCGCGACGGCAAGCGCCCCTTGAACCCCCACCGAGGCCGCCGCGCTTGTGGTAACAGCGCCCAGGGTCGCGGCGGAGGTAGCCTGCACATCGACCTTGGCTGCGCCAGACAGGGTGGCCGCTCCCAAGGAGGCGGAGAGCGTGCCGGATACCGTGACCTCCTTGAACGCCACATAGACCGATGCGCAATCGGCGGCTGACCAAGTCGGGTCGGATGCGTCCCCGGTCCCCGTGCTGACCTTCCACTCCACGCACACCGACATATTGGAGGTTGCCGGGGTCCCGGTTGTACCCTGCGCGGTGGTAGCGCTCCACCCCGACGTAGCAGTGAAAGTGCCGGCCGTGCTTTCTCTGGCGGTCGCCCTGACACGCAAGCACTCGATGTTGGCAGTTGTAGCGTTCAGGCTGCCGGGGTCTGCGCCGTCGTTGGCCAGTGTGTTCGTGGCCTCGACAGCGACGGGCCCACTCTTCGAGAACACCAGCGAGTACGCTGCCGATGCGTCGCGCGAGGTGTTGTTGCTGAAGTTGATCGTAATCGCAGCGCCGCCAAGCGTTCCCGCCGTGACGTTGGCGTACCACACCGAACACGTCGCGCCGGTCTGCGCGGTGCCCTGCCCATTGGCGAACTCGGCCGCCTTGCTGTAGGTGTTCCCCACCGCATCGACGATACCGGTAACCGCCCCCTCATCGCCGTCCGTGGTCTGGTGGTTGTCCACCGCAACCACAACAACGGCCAGGTCTCCAGCGTTCGTCCCGGCCGGGAGGACAATCGCTGGGCCGGTGGATTGATCAGCCGTCTTCGAGACTGCGCCCGAGGACAGGCTACGATATGCCAATGTCATCGGGCGCGCCCCCCGTCAACGCAAACCGGGGGGCGGCATGTCGCGCCGCCCCCCGGTCGATGAAGCCCCTTGGCCGCCACGGGCGCCTGTACTAGGCGTTGCCGTCGGTCAGGGTGAAGGTGTTGACCGTCACGGTCTGCCCGCTGACAATGGACGTGTTGTCCAGCGACAGGTCGCCTGACCCCTGGCCACAGGAACCCTGCGCGTGGCAGGTCGTGCCATCGCTGGCGTACAGCCGCCAGTGCCCCGCCGTGCCGGTCGCGTCGGCAGACGAGTCCTGCCAGGTCCCGCTCTTGGCCTTGCTGCCGCTGGATGCCGCCGCTGCCCAGTCGCTGGGCAGCGAGAACGTGGCCAGCACGGTCCCGCTGTCGGCGGTCGCACAATCGGCGGGCTGCGCGCCCGAGCGGATCTTCAGGACGGCGGATGTCCCGATGGCGGTCTCGATCGCGTCGAGACGGGCATTTCGCACCGTGGTGGACAGCTGGACTGCCATGTTCTGCTATCTCCTATCAGACCGTGGACAGCGTGCAGCCGCTGTTGAACGCGACCACCCACCGCTTGTTGGACCCGTTCTCGATAGCCACCAGCTCGATGGCATCGCCCGCGTCGTTCATCGTGATCGTGTTGTTGCCCGTTGCGTTGATCGCGTTGGCCGACGTGATCACCGCGTCGCCGCCATCGGTCTTCATGTAGACCAGGAGCCGCTGGCCAATGATGGACGGAGCCGCCAGCGTGCGCGTCTCGGCGCCCGCCGTCACGATGGCCACGCGCCCGCTCGCCGTGACAGGGATCGCGCCCGCGTTGCCGGGGTCAGCGATCGTCGCAGGCGTCACGCCGCCCGTGACAACACCGTTCACGTTGCCCGTGACGTTGCCGGTCAGGTTGCCCACCAGGGCCGCAGCTACCGTGTCGAAGTTCGTAGTACCCACAGCGCACACCCCCTGCGCATCGCGCGCAATCACGCCCCCTGGCAGGGGCTACGATCAGCTACAACCAAGCGACGGTGGGCCATTGGCTTGCAGGGCCGCCGGCCCACCGTCGAAGCGGGAGACTATCCCGCACCCGCTCGCGGCGGGAGTTACGGGGTCCACGCGTGACCCCTTGGGCAGACTGGCTACTGCCCCGCCATCTTTACACGCTCTCGTCGGGCCATGGCCCCAGAGCAACCGGTGGCGCATTGGCCACCCCCCTCCAGCACCGCTGGATTGCCGGTAAGTGTAGCACATCCGTTCGGGTTGGTCAAGCGGCCCCCACCCCCCGCCCGACGCTGGCCGACTGGTGCATACGGGACTCGAACCCGCATCTCTCCGCCGCCGTCGCGGAGGGGCTACCAACGGGACTGCCGCCCCGCTCCTGGTATTCATTCCCCGGTTGCCGCAATGCACCAGCCGGCCAAGGGGGCGTGGGCGGGACTCGAACCCACAAGACGGGGGCTGGCAGCTGCTAGGCTCCCCCCCCGTGCCGTTCCGGCAATCACCGGGCAGTCTAGCAACACCCCGGCACCCCGGAAAGCGCACGCCTACCGTTAGCGTGGCTACCGCGCCCATGTTTCGCACCTCAGCCCTTCTGCCCACGGACCCCGGCCCGGTGACGATGCCCAACGTGCCAGCAACCACAGAACACACAGTGGTAGCTCCGCACCACGTCCCCATGTCGCCGGAGCATCGCCGCCGCATGGTCCGCCTCGTGCCTGGTCTCGTGCCCCCGCTTGCCATCGCAGGAGCGCTCCCGCGTCTTCTTGATCGGCCCACGGCTCCCCATCGCTACCCCCTCCGATCCCACAGAGCGGTAGCCGCGCCT
>ERZ761584.120-NODE-120-length-30309-cov-10.027203_pt1 | contig 30309 bp, 41 predicted proteins | sample MGYA00512168_ERZ761584 | MGnify/ENA primary metagenome ERZ761584 (study PRJEB28899, sample SAMN03785564) | bioreactor sludge metagenome | biome: EBPR Sludge; feature: EBPR Bioreactor; material: 0.22µm filtered reactor supernatant | place: Saint Lucia: Queensland...
GAGCGTGACGCACCGACAGTAGCTTCCTAGCAATGTGAGTGTATTTTATTTTTTAATTCTAGTGGTGAAATATTTTTCAATGTTTAGTGGAATAGGAGGATTTGAATATGGAATACAGAATGCTTACCGAAGTGCGGAGCGAGGAGAGCAAACGAATCCGCAGGGAAACCAAGGACAGGGACTTCTCACCAAGGAGGGGCAAGATACTAGTACCGAGGACGGACGGATTAGTGAACGCCCTACAGACGGGGCTGACGAAAGACCACTATGTATTGGTTACTCCGAAATCGACAAGTACGCAATTCAAGTTTACGAAAAACACTTTAAACACAAAAACTATGGAGACGCAACAAAAATTAATCCAAGAGAACTCCCAGACTTTGACCTCTTGGTTGGAGGATTTCCTTGCCAAGCTTTCAGCATTGCTGGAAAACGAAAAGGATTTGACGACACAAGAGGAACACTCTTTTTTGATATCGCAAGGATTTGTGCCGAAAAAAGACCAAGACTTGTGGTACTTGAAAACGTTAAAGGTTTACTATCTCACGAAGGGGGCAAAACTTTCCAGACAATTATTGGGGTTCTCACCGACATGGGGTATTTCGTTGAGTGGCAGGTACTTAACAGCAAAAATTTCGGAGTCCCCCAGAATAGGGAAAGAGTGTTCATTATCGGATATCTTGGAGGACAACCCAGACGAAAAGTATTTCCTCTCGGAGCAATAAACTCAAGCTCTAATCCGACCAAAGAATTACCAGAACCGATTAGCAATACGCTCAGGACAAACTATTTTAATGGAAAAAGTAACGAAGTCTATGTTAGAGAAATTCAACAACTCAACCAACCAACCCACTCAAACGACAGAATCTATGGAACAGACGGAATAAGCCCAACTCTCAATACTATGCAAGGTGGAAATAGACAGCCTTTTGTAGCACCAGTCCTAACCCCTGATAGATTAGAAAAACGACAGAATGGCAGACGCTTCAAGCACACATTACGAAATATGGGAATCCGCAGACTTACACCAGTTGAATGTGAGCGTTTACAGGGCTTTCCAGATGGGTGGACTGAGGGCATTAGCGATACACAAAGATACAAGTGTTTAGGTAATGCAATAACAACTAATGTAGTCGAATATGTTTTCGAGAAGCTCTTAAAAACTAAATAGAATGCGGCGTTCATAAGGGTCATGCAGGGTATAGTGGGAGGGACGGGAGACCAACTATGCCGCTCGTAAGAGTCTAAAATAGACCGTTCGACAAGGGAACTTGTCCGCCGCACTTTGTTTAGTTTTTATTATAGAAAATTAACGCATGGGTAGGTGGGGTTTTCACCCCTTGGTCAGTTAAGCCATGGCAGCAACTTAGAAACCGACAACCTACCCAGCCGTCAGTTCTTTAAAATAGAAACCAGACACAGGTGGTTTGCTTGACCGAAAAGAGGGCGTAGAGGGAATGTGCAAACGTAGCACTAGGTCGGTAAGTTACGCATTAAGCCATGAAAGTAGTCGACTCAGACATGGCAGACCGCAGACCACCGCTGTTTAGTTTTTATTTAATACTTATGAAGTGGACAAAGAAACAAAAGAAACACTTTGACAGTATCTTGTGGTTATTTGACGACAAGAACCGACAAGAAGGAAGAAGTACAGTATTAGCATGGGTGTATATAGCAATGGCAATGGCGGGCAGGGAGGTTAATGTAATAGACCATATGTATATAACAGACTCAAACATACTGGCAAATAGGTATCTTGCGGAGATAATAGGAAGTATTATCTTAGAAGATAATTTACCACTTGAGATTGAGACCGAGAAAAGAATGGGTAAAATCATATTAAAAGAAAAGGCAGAAAAAGAAGTTAAGTAGTTTATTTTTTATCATACATACATGACAAGACAGGCAAAGCAGTTACTTCTGTTAGTGTTTGTGTTTGCGTTAGGAATATTTACCGGTACCGACATGGGTAAGGTAGAGTATAGAGACGTAGTCAAAGAGGTAGAGGTAGTAAAGAACGTGCCCGTAGAAAAGATAGTAGAGACAGAGTCAAGACAATGCCTAGTAGCAAAGCACAACCTTGAGGTAGCGGCAGAAGTCATTAACGTTAAGGGAGCAGCCATAGATATTTGTGCAGACTTACTAATGAGTTATGATTACTACCTATACAATCCAGCCGTGTTGGCCGATAGGGCAGCAGAGATAGAAGCATTGAACCAAAGACTCATTAGCCTAGAAGCACAGTATGAGTAAGAAAGAACACAACCTAAGCTGGTACAAAAAGAAATGCATTGACATGGCAAAGATACTAGCCAAGCAACGTGATGGCTGGACATGTCAAAGATGTGGCAGAAAGAAAGGAGAAGTCCAGATACATGGCTCCCACATATTCCCCACTAGGTATGGCATACTAGCTTCAGACCCGGAGAACATTATTGCTTTGTGTGCAGGTTGCCATGATCTTCGAATGGACTCTTGGCATGGCTCACCCTTAGAGAGTGCAGAGTGGTTTGAATCTAAATACCCTGGAAGAAAGCAAGAACTACAAGACAAGATGTCAACTGTACCCGAGAAGCTTACGATAATATACTGGCAAGAAAGGTACACACTCCTCAAGCAAACAATATCCTCAAGCAAATAGTCCTACGAATCCCTATTGTATTACTACATTAATTGTAGTATAATACCTACATATATCATGTATGGATATGGCTTGGTACCAAGGGAGATGAAACAAACAATGCTCACTACGTTCGCCTAGTAATAGCATTAATTTTTTAATAAAGGAGGTATAAACTAGCACGCTAATTATCTATTTATTATCTTTACAATAATGAGTAAGTACGATTTAGCTGAATACGACAGAGCATTATCCGAATTGACTGACACGTTCATGGACGCACAGTCGGAAAGAGAAGCTTTGCAAGAAGCGTATCGAGAGGGAACAATATCCCTAGACGATATGAACGATGCACTCTACATTTTAAACTTATCAGAATGAAGTATAACAATTTGTTTCTTACACTAGACGTAGACAATCTGGATGTTCAGGTTGACAATACGGTTCCAGAAAAGCCAGTCTTAATAATCCGATCGATTGAAGACGATCAGGAAATATATATTAAACTGTATGCGAAAAAGATATTTACTTCTTAATTATTACCGAAATGAAAGTTGAAACCATCAACAACAACCTATACATCTACCATGAGGAAAACGCCGATACGATCGACCCTTTCCGGATCTATGCTTATGAGATCTCGTTCGGTACTGATATTCATGGGGGTAGAGATTATTACACAGTTACTTTACTTGTTAATCCTACGCCCGGCCAGAGACTACGTTATGAATACCAGTTTGAGAAAGCTCAAGAAGCGAGAGAGGCGAAGGCGTTAATTTACGATCATCTATTACCTTTTATTTTAAAATCATGATTAAACTATTATTTGTATTCTTACTTCTAATGTTTGTGCCTGTACAGACATTGGTGATATTAGGCTTAGCATTACTTGTTAAACGTCTATTATGGAAAAGCTAAAGTGTGAACATCCAAGCATTAGTATTGATGTATGGGAAGAGTATAGCGATCCCGATCATTACATCACATACCAAACATATGTTTGCAACGATTGCGGTGAAGAGGTGGATGAGCCGGAGGCTTCGGACTTCACATATGCAACACCGGAAGATTAATTATTAAATTTTAAAAAGATGAAGATTAAAAGATCTACTCTTGAGAAAGCCAAGAAACAAACTAACACAATGACAACGTTGGTCTTTAATTACGAAGAAGCAAACAGTTTACTAGACGATTTCATAGACGAATGTGTTGAAGCATCTGACGATTATGAGCATCTGTTAGAGATGGTTTATGACCATGCTGAGTCACTTGTAGATATATATTATTCGGATATCTACGAAAGTACCAATAAATTTAGTGAGGCAATTGATCTTGCTACTGAAGAACTTGGTAGGCCTGAAAGTATCGATAAAGAGATACAACAGGGTCAACTTTATGCGTACGATTTATTGTTTCGCAGTTTTGTTGACAATCTTATAGAACTAGACGGGGGAGCTTAAGTTTTTATTTATTAAATCAATACCATGTCGAAGAAAGATTACGTTCTGATTGCATCTGTTATCAGGGATTCTAGTACTCTTGAGGAGTTTGTAGATAAACTTCTACCAGAGTTAAAACTAGACAACGATAATTTCAATTCAGAAAAGTTCCTTGAATATATCAAGAACTAATACAAGAAGGGCAGGGCTAGCAACCTTGCCCTTTTTTATTGGTCTGAGAACGGAGACAATGCGGACTTGCGTCCGCCTTTTGTTTGTATTATTTATTATTTATTTAATTATGTTTAACGTATACAGTTGGGAAGAACTGGAATACACCTTTCCAGGAAAGTTTCTAATGGTGTTGCCTGTCGAGTACGAAAACCTCGACGAGAAAAGCTATGAACCTTCTGACGCATGGGAAACACTCTATCAAGTAGAGGACGTTTCAGAAAAGTACCAAGAAGGATACTTATTCATAGAAGGCGAAGACATTTTTAATTATTAATAAAAAAGAATGAGAGCTTTAGCAAAAGACACAAGTCTACCAATAAGCGATGTACTTACCTACATGCTTATAAGCGTAACCGTACTATACTTCTTCGGAAGAATAATAATATCAATGGTGTTCGGTATTTAATCTATTATCAACAAAGCTATGATAGTGAACAAACTGGTTTCCTTGAATCCGGACGAATACAGGGAAATGCCTCTAGCAATTGCCGGGAAGGCCTATATCAAATACGTGCAGACCTGCTTCAGTAGCCAACGTGGTGACTTCTCACTAAAGTCTTTTAAAGAATGGCTAGAAACAGAAATTTAATTCTATGAGGGGGCTAACAACCCCCTTTTTTATTGTACAAACATAGGAGAATTGGAGACAAAAAGGTACAAAATCGCCAAGATTTACACCATAATTGCACAAGATGGTTTGAATTAACACACATTACCTATACTATTACTACACAATACATTACAAACCCTCTTGAAAAAAGTCATCCTCCAATACCTACCTACCTATAAAAGATATACAAAACAATTACACTTATCACCTTCCCAACATTACCCCCACAAAAAGCTATGAACATGCTACCAACATATATACAAACACCAACACACCACCCCACAAAATCACCCTACGAAAAAGATAATCATCACTACTTACTCTCTACCTACTACATAGACTGCACCACTACCGTGCCGTAACGCCCCCGATTAACCGCAAAGGTTATGAGGGGCCCGGTTCCCGTCTCTTCTCCCTCCTGTTCCCCATGAAACCGCCTGGAGACTTCCGGACTTGCTGGAATCCTGCTATCCCCCCACCCACCCTGGAGCTTCGAGCGTTTATTGCATGCTTGCCTACTGGAGAGGAGAGACCCCCCGGGGCATCCTTACCCCCCTACCCCCCAGTGTAAGGAGATTATACTTACAACCGCCCCCGTGATAATAGAAGACTAGGTGTGCCAAGGGATTACAGAGAATATGGGTAGTAGGAAGGCAAGCGAATATGTATAAATGTAGACCCATAGTAAAAATAGGGGTAAAAAGTAAAATTATTGGTAGGAGGGAGGATAGGAAAATCGGGTATAAGAAATTCCCGGGGTTATATAAAAAGCTGAAACTGTGAATTAAGACCCATAGTAATACAGATATATTTAAAGGAATTGTAATTCTAGTGTAATGGTGGTAGATTGAAAAATATCTTAAGTTATAACAACAAGATGGCAAGGACACCGATACCGATGAGTGAGTGGAAACCCAAGAAGCTTCAGAAGGAGTTATTAATGTATGCTATAGAGGCAGGGGAGGACTTTAAGCCAACGATGTGGTTAAAGGGAAAGGGAAGGAGTGCGAGTAATTGGACGAAGTGGAAGGCAGACGAGAGGTTTTGCAAGTGGTTTTTTGAAGCATGGGAGCGAGGGATGAAGTGGGTAGTAGTGGATCTTGATCGGATAGGGATGGAGAGGGCAAAGACGGACTATAATTATTGGATAGCGATGCAGAAGAAGTATGGAGGGATGGAGGACAAGTCAGAGGGTGGAAAGACGGTAATCAATTTCAATATTCCCAGGCCAACGGCAGAGAGGTACATCTTAGAGGGTGAGGAATCATGAAGAGTATTCAGCACACGTATGTACCAACGAAGATGCAAAGAGAGTTGCATTCGGACGGAACACGTTTTAAGGTAGTAGTGGTAGGTAGGCGTAGTGGAAAGAGTACGTACGCTTTAAACGAGGCCATAGCTACTTGTTTAGAAAAGGACAATCAATTGGTATGGATAGTAGTTCCCACATTTCAGCAGGCAAAGGACATATATTGGAGGGGGAGTGACATAAGCAGGTACTTAATAAAGGGGATGTACAAGAAGAAGAACGATTCCGACCTGATGGTAGAGTTCCACAATGGAAGTGTACTGTATTTAAAGAGTGCAGAGAGGCCAGACTCGTTAAAGGGAAGTGGGCTAGATCTTCTCATTTGGGATGAAGTGGCGATGACGAGGAACGCAAGGTACGTATGGGAGGAAGTTTTGCAGCCAACCTTAAGCGATAAGCACGGGAGGGCTGTTTTTATATCTACTCCTAAAGGGTACAACTATTTTCACGAGCTATACTTGAGAGGAGTAGAGGGATTAGACAGTGAATGGAAGAGTTGGAAGATAGCGACCAAGGATAGTTATGCACCGTGGACGTTGACAAAGCAGGGACAGGGGGAGTTGCAGAAGTTAAAAGAAAGAATGACAGAGGATGCGTATGCACAGGAGTACGAGGCGGACTTTACGAGAAGAACAGGCTTAGTTTTCCCAGAGTTTGAGAGGGAGATTCACGTGAAAGACTTTGAGGTAAAGACGAAGTACCCGTTAGAGATGGGGCAGGATTTCGGGTACACCAATCCGACTGCTGTCATATACAGTTATTTCGATGATGACGATACGTGGTGGATCTTTGACGAGTATTACGAGATGGGGAAGACGATCTTCGAGCATAGTGGAATGATTTTGGCGAAGAGGAGGCAGTATGCTAATACGCAAAAGGCCATGTACGGGGATAGCGAAGATCCCCAGAGTATAGGGGAGTATGCCAATTATGGTGTATTCATAACCCCGGTCATTAAGAGAAGAGACAGTGTGCTGATAGGAATAGACAGGATTAGGGAGAGAATGAAGGTAGATCCGGTATCGAAGAAGCCGAAGGTATTCATACATCCCAATTGCAAGAACTTAATTAGAGAATTAGAGACGCATGCATGGAAAGAGTTCAGGGGAGATGGTAATGATGAGCCAGAGAAAGAGAATGACCACGCAATAGACGGGGCAAGGTACATAATATTAATGCACACAAGGGGGATATCAAGGGATAGCATAAAAAGTATACCCATGTATAACCCCATAGGGGCGAACATTAAAAAGAAAAAGGTTGATTTATGGAACTGGAAAGAATAGTATGTAAATAAAATTTAATTATTAGGTTTTTCTTTTATGCAAAGTATGTTAAGGAAGGGATTATCACTTACCCTAAAAGGTTTAAAAGAAGAGGGCAAGAATTTGCCAGCAAGAGTAGCGAACCAGAGAGCGGTAGCATCAGGATCAGCCGGAAGGTTGGCACAAAAAGGTAAGGTTGTAGCAAAGAGGGGTATACTTCCAAAGCTAAAACATACTACACGAAAGGTAAAACAGAAGGTACAGCTTACGAAAAAGGCCATAACGGGGAAGAAGGCTCTTGAGCCCGTGTCGGTAGCGGCCTCTAATAATCAATACGTAAAGCAGTTCGAGAATTTAACCAAGAACTTTAAAGGAAAGGAATTAGAAGAGGGGATAAAGATGTTACTTGTAAAGATGCCCATGGACGAGAAGTACAGAAAGACTATTAAGCATGTAGCAACAAACGTATACGGTGTTAAGTTATAATTTTATTTTAGTTTATTATCCATAATGGAAAAACTATACGGAGTTAAAGGAGTCAAGGACGTTTACTTAGGTTGGAACCTCAAGCTATTGCCAGAGGACGAGGCAAAGAAGTTCGAGAAGTACAAGCAAGAAGAGGAGCAAGCGGCAATGGAGGCTAGGGATGATGCAGGATTGAAGGCAATAAGAAGTACGCCAACAGCAGTAAGGCTTAAAAGATGGGCAACTGCGACCATGTTAGGCAGGAATGAGCTTTCAGAACTAATGAAGAAGGGGGAAATTAAGTTTCCACCAAGAGGAGTAGAGCCAGAGTACAAGTTCTTTATTCCAAGTGACGAAGAGATAATAATAAACGAAAGGCAATACGAGGAATTAAAGCAGTACGCATACAGACCGATAGCACAGACACTAAGACCGGGAGAAACAAAGGCTAGAAATATATACGAGGGGTTCTTGCATATTAGGGAGTTAACGGAGGATCAGGCTAAGAAGTACTTGGCCAAATGATAGGGGGAAACGTGCAAGCAGTCGAGTGCGGTTACTGTCACGATAGGGTGTTACCGTTACAGATTGTGGAGATAGCAGAACGAAAGGGAGGAAGAGAGACCGGAAGGAAGTTTAGGTTATGTTTTAATTGTTACAAAGCCTATCTATCTTTAGAGGTAAAGGACTTACCCGTAAAAGATAGTATAAAGGCATCAATAGAAAGATGGAGGAAAGACTCACCGGTGTTAAACTAGACGTTACTCGTAATACTCGTAGCAGTATAGGGCGAGATACTCTAGAGGTTTCCAATTCCGAATACGATCTTTTGCTAGAGTATCTGGCATGGATTAAGGACGGGAAGTTTTCCACGTTCGAGGCTAGTAAATATCACCATGGAGAGAGTACCTATATTGACACGACCATATCCGACAGGGTGAGACACCCACTATTTCAATTTAAAGAGTAATATAAATGAAAAAGACAAAAGAGGTTACGTATAAGGATTGGGTAGCGAAGTACGAGTACAAGGAAACTAAAGAAACTAAGGACGAGTTTGACAAGGTAGCCAGAATCATGAAAGATCTTCGGGCTGCTAAGGATTGGAGAGCGTCCAGTTGTAAGCTAACCGGACCTGAATCAGGCGTGGGTGGCGACTACGGCAAGAGATGGGATCTTCAAATGAAGTTCTATCTTAACTGGTCCTCTCCCTTAAGCACAGAGAACTTTAGAAGCAACGTGAAACTAACTGAATCGGTAGGAAGAATAGAAAGTTTGTACCAAAAGGTGCGAAACCTAGACTACGGATTTACGATTAATACGGGTCTTGATGATGAGGGTTATAAGGCAAAGTGTTTGGCAAGCCGTATTGATTATGAGCTTTACAAGGCGAAGGCTCCTAAGCATTTCGCTCTTACCATGAAGGATGCACTTATACATGGGACTGGAATCTTCAGACAGATTTATGTAAGACAGCAAAGAAAAGTTCGTGTACCAAAGAAGGCGGACAAAGAAAATCCAAAGGAAATTGAAGCAGTCAAGAACAAGAAGATCTTGTACGAAGAGAAGACTATTACTAAATACAACGGTATAAGCTATGTGAATATTCCAAGACATGAGTTTTTTGAAGCCCCGAGAGCAAGGGTATTGCACGGAGTACACGGGGTATCGGACTATGTCATTTGGAGGAGGGTTCTTTCCTATGAACAGTTTATGGAAGAGTACGGAAATCGTTCACAGGCAATGAATTTAGACAAGATTAAAGACACGAGCAGCACCGACGATAAAGAAACGAAGTCTATGTTTGATATCGAGGACGATGTAACGGGAAAGAAATACGTAACAGTATTGGAGTATGAGTGCGAGAAAAAGGACGAGTGGATGGTAACAGCAAACGACCATTTAATATTGGACGGTCCACTTCCTTACGAGCATAAGAACTACACCTTCTACAAAGTAGACTGTATAACAGATCCTTATGCCTTTAACGGAATCAGTCTTGTAGACAGATTAGAGAATACCCAAAGTCACATGGAAATTCTTATTAACATGATGATGGATAAGAATTGGAGGCAGCTCAACCAAAAATACTTTATAGAGAGTACGGTATTCGGGGAGCTTACAGAAAAGCTTATTGCCGAAGACTCTTTATTTATACCAGTTAATACTAGTGATGGTAGGCCATTACAGGCTAAGCTTGCCCCAATGTACTCCGACTATGTGAATCAGGATAGTTTCCAATTGCTTAATACCTTAGGTAGGACGGCAGTCATGGGAACTCTGATGGATACTAGCCAACTGAATTTACAAAAGACTAACGTGTCCGCAACAGCGTTAATGGAAAGTTCGGGCATAGTTGACGAGACAATTGCCGCACTACTTAAGAACATGCATGACACATTGACAGAGGTAGGTTTTGACATGATCTTTATCCTAAAGCAAAAAAGGAACGTGCCAAAGGTGGTAGATAAGGAAGGAAAGAAGTATGAGAGGTTTCCCATCAAAAACTACAAGCTTGTGGATCATTTGGGAAAGAAGAGGATGGAGAGAACCTTGAACGAGGAGTACTGGATGGAATCTAGTCCAGAACTATTCTCTATAGTAGATCAAGATATCCGTATTGCTCCAAAGAACATGAGGGTAGTTGACAAAAACTCGGAACGAGAAGAGTTTAAGGTAACGTATGCACAGATGATGGCAAACGCAGTAGATCCATCGGACCCATCCTCAATGCAATTCCCAGGCGTAAAACTTTACGATGCCAGAATATTAGGCAAGAAGATGGTAGAGCTTAACGGTTTGGAAGACGAGGTTCTTTTAATGGAAGGCTTTGACGAGGACGAGGATTTGGAAGAAGCGATTGAAGAGGTACAGACTATGTTGTCTGGACAGCCATTATCGGGAATGCCAGGCAGGAGTATGCATCATAATCTTTACGAGAAGAATGTTCTGGACATGCTTAATAATAATGCCAAAGGACTACAGGAACAGCTTGAGTTAACCAAGAGGGAATCGGGTACAGACATGATGGGCAATCCTCTTCCACCACAGTATGATCCAGGCTTAATGCAGGCATACGAACAATTACTAAAACAAATTAAATTCATAAGCGATCATTTACAAGTGGACGTTTTACCTAAGAATCAAAGGGAAGCGGCAAGCATTGTGGTAGCACAAGAGCTTGAACAGTTACAAGGAATGATGAACAATACACAGGCACAGGCACAAATGCCCGAAGGAGGACAGCCAGCAGGGCAACCAGGAGGACAGGTTCCAATGCCTCCGTCAACTCCAAACATGATGCAAGATCAAGGAGCAGGCGTGCCAATGCCACAAACGGGATTTTAATTCTTAATCTATAATAGATGGAAATTAAAGAAGTATTGGACAGGCTCTCTAGTAGCGAGCTTAAAGACTTAGTAGAGCTTAAGGATAGCCCAGGCTATAAGGTTCTATTAAAGGTAAGGGCTTCCCTAAAGGAATTCATGGGTGATCTTGCCTTAGAGAATGTTACCTATGATACGGCCCAGTTGTTTGTATCGGCAGAAAGGAAGGGGACGCTAATAGGGTGGAAGGCGGACGCAGGCATGATAAAACAAGCGGAAGATAGACTAGAAGAACAGAAGGCCGGAAAGAAGAAGATCGTGGGCGGAGTAAAGGTAGAAGACCTATTAAGGTACGGAAAAATTGACACACAATAAAAAACACTATATGTTTATTTACGAAAGGTATAATGCCATTTAATTTTACAATTTAATAACATGAGCAACGAGCCTAATATTTCGGCCCCTGATGATGAAGTCAGCACGCCGGATCAGTTAGAGAATCAGGAAGAAGTTTCCCAGCCGGAGGATGACCAAGTGGATTCCGAACAGGCCCACGAGACAGAAGAAGTAGATCCTGAAAACTACAATCGTTTAAGAACGAAGGTATCAAAAGTAGAGAGTCGGCTGAACGAAACCAGCGAAACTCTGAAGGGGTATCAAGAGTATGTATTAAAATCAGAAGACAGGACGAGGGATTGGTTTCAATCCCAAGGACTTTCGGAAGAGGATACAGAAAAAGCCCTTGCAAGGATAAAGGAGCAAAGACCTGATCTTTGGCAACAGAGAGTCGAGGAGGCGAAAGAAACGCCTACCAAAAAAGACAAGCTAAGTCCCGAAGAAATTGAGGGGCAGATTACCCAAAAGGTAATGGAGAAGCTTCAACAGCAAGACACTCTAAAGGAGGTGGCAACGTATATGCAGACGGAAAGGGAAGGCTTCTTTAAAGAAGTACCGGACATGGACCCTGCAAACTACGTGGATGCAACTCCTGAAGAAAAACAATTGGTAGCAGAGTTCGCTGATAAGGTAGACTTATTAGCACAGCGATATGTAGAGCTTCAAGGCGTAGGGTACAAAGAAGCCCTCGTTAAGAGCTATAAATTTCTAGCGGCTGATTTAGGCATGGGAGGAGAGAAAGAAGATGGTTATCTGGAAGGACTAGCAGATGGTATCGCAGACGAAGCTTCCACATTTGGTGGTACTTCGGGTGGTGCTGGTGATAGTTCGGCAACTCAGTCTCCGTTATCGTCTCAGGAAAAAGAGATGGCCCGTAAGATGGGTATGACAGAGGGTGAGTATGCTAAGTACAAACGGTAATAAACAAAGACCTTTAATTTTTAGAAAACAATTATGTACGGTGCAAGACCAAGAGGATCATACTGGGGATTATCTAGCGTATACAGGGACTTCATAGGTGGAGGAACTTTCGCTAAATATGATCTTGTTATGCCACAAGGAACAACAGTAGGAACAGGTGGTGAGATCGTAGTCGCAACCGCCGGAGCATTCAATATCCTTGGAGTAGCCATGGAAGCTGGTGCAAACGCAGTAGCAGGAACTAAAGTTGACATTACTCCTGGACTATTGGTTTTAATGGATAATGATAACGATACAAATACATTCGATGCAGGCTATGTAGGACAAGTAGCTGACTTTGTTGGTGGAACAGGAGCAATCCAAGTTGACACATCAAGCCATGTTACAGGAGTGTCCGGTGTAGCAAATCTTTTCTGTGTAGCCTATAACCCACAAGGTATGGGGATGAACGCAGATACATCCATCGGATTATACGTAGTAAAAGAAAGAGCAATTTAGTTTAAATAATTTTTAATAGAATCGACCATGGCAGCAGTAACAATCGCTGAATTTCAAAATCTAATCGATCCTGCTGTACAAAAACATTTCTTTGAAGCACTTGAAGAGAACAACCCATCTTTGGATGGATTCATCAAATCAGGTACACAGGAAGTCTACAATCATAAAGAGCAAAATTATGCTGGATTGGGATCTCTTAGTGCAATTGCAGAAGGTGAAGTATACCCTGCAGAAAGTTTCTTAGAAACGTATAGTACAACTTACACTCCAATTAAATATGGAGGCAGGGTACAGATTTCTTACGAAACTCAATTATTCGAAAGAATGGATCTAGTAGCACAGGCTCCTAAAGAAGCGGGTGCAGCAGCAGCTAGAAAAAAACAAGAAGTAGCATCTAGTTTGTACAAGAACGGTTTCACAAACGCATCAACCAGTTATGGTGATGGTGATCCATTGTTCTCAGTAGAACATGCACGAGCAGACGGACAAGGTAATATTTCTAATGCATCTGGGTCAGGTATAACCTTTACTGAGGCTAACCTTGAAACAGGGATACTTGCAATGGAAAGTGCAGTATCAGACAAAGGAAAAATCCTGAACGTGTTTGCAGATAGTATTTTATTACCTCCTGCTTTGAGAAAAGAAGCAGTTGTGATTTTAAAATCAACAAACAGATCAGGCACAGCAGACAACGACACAAACGCATACAATGCTTCTCTACACAAAATGGAAGGATCAATTCCTAATATTTGGATTTGGAAGTACTTGGGGGCATTCGCAGGTGGAAGCGATACAGCATGGTACTTGCTTGATTCTCAGAATCATAAAATTACAATGTTGGAAGCTGACAAAGTAAGCGTTGAGAAAGACGTATCGAACGGCTTCGTAAACGACATCATGGAATGGAAAGTAAGAGTAATGTGGTCAACCGGATGGAGTGATTTCCGTGGAGCATGGGGATCTAAAGGTGACAGTGCAGCTTATACTGACTAAACCTAATTTAAGAGAACCTTCGGGGAATGGCTGGTTAAATTCCCCCCTCAATAACGATTGGACCTTGTAGGGAATCAAGGGTAAATATCTAGTTATTAATAAAATTAAATGGCAGCAACACACATATCAGGACCACTAGTTGTAGGCGGCGTTGAGGTGATTAGCGATGCAGGTGCAATCACGGGAGATATTCAGGCAACAGCAGGTTCGATCGGAACCACAGAATTGGCAGACAATGCGGTTACTTCTGGTAAATTAGCAACAGGAGTTCTTCAAGTAGCAACGGTTACATTAACAGCAACAGAGATTGTTGGAACAGCAGCAGGTGATATTGGACATTCAGCGGGGGCAGTTTTAGTAGCAGCTCCAGGCACGGGATATATTTTAGAATTTGTTAGTGCAGTTCTTTCTTACGATTTCGCTACAGCAGCCTATACGGGTGGCGGTGACGATCTTGTAGTTAGACAGGGTACAACAGCAGTTTCGGCACCAATAGCGGCAGCAGATTTACTTACCGATACGGCAGACGATATTGCGTATGTGAACGCACTAGCAGCAGCCGATATTAAATTGACAGCAAATAGCACACTTAATCTTGCAGGAACGGCGTATACACAACCAGGGACAGCAGCAGGTACATTGAAGGTACACATAACTTACAGAGTATTAGCAGCTTAATATGGATAGCAGAGAATACGAAGCAAGACTAAATTCAAAGGATTCTTATTCTAAGAAGCTCAAAAAGCAGGGCTTTGATAACAGGATGATGAGGGTGGACGAGGCTATTAAAACGGCCTCGTCACCTGACGAAAAAAAGAGGTTTGAAAAGATAAGGGACTTTAGTCTTGATAAATACAACAAGTACAATAATTCAAATTTTAAGAACTAAAAAATGGTTCAATCTACACACACAATAAACGCTGCAACAGGAACGGCGGTAGGACAACCTGTAGAGGTGGAGGATGCAAAGGCAATCAGCTTTGTATTCAAGCGATCAGCACATTCAAGCGGGTCAACTGCATTTACGGTAGACGTTAGTTATGATGGCGGAACTTCGTGGATAGCCTATGCAAAACTAATCAGTAATGCAATCAATGGGATTGCGGAAGGATTAACAAGAGTAGCGTCCGTATCTTTATCTAGCAATACCTCGGTTCTAGTTACAATGGAGCCTGAAGCAGTAACCCACGTAAGGGTAACGGCGACAGAGACTACGGATGGAACGCACGATGCCTGGGTTTTAGTTAAGGTTTGATTAATGGCAAAAGAAAAGCAACTAAAATCATTAACGGTCGAAGACGTGAAAAGCCTCATTGAGGACAGCATTAACAACCAACTAGCAGAAATTAGAAAATCTCTTGTAGATATTACCGAAATAAGGAACGTCCTTCTTGGGGATGGACGATACTACAAGGAGGGAATGAAGCAACAGCATGACGCAATGTGGGGAAAATATCTAAAGCTAGTTAACAACGGGACCTATGAAAGAATGGACGAGGTGATTCTAATTTACCAAAGTATCAAAACCTCTTTGAGAATATTTGGCTTTACCTCAATACTTGCACTGGTAGTATCTACGTTGAATATCTTAAAACTTTTCAACGTAATATGAGCAATGAGGATATACGAAGACTCAAGATAATATTAGGGTTCATCTCGGTATCCCTACTCTTTACAACTGCCGTACAGCTCTATTTTTTGGTATATGTATTTTTTAGAAACTAAAAATGTTCTATTCGAGAGTTAAGATGATGGGCGAGGTAGGTTTAGAACTTTTCGACAAGAAACTATACCTTCAAGCAATGGATATTCTAAAAACAGGGAACGAGAAAAAGGCAAAGAGGGTTTTAAACATGGCAAGGAAGAAACAGTTTAAAGAAAATGGTATTTGGAAATTGGCAAAAAGATTCTTCGGGAAAGACGTTCGGAACAGATTGACGGGAAGCTGGACAAAAAGTCCTATCATAAGAAGAAACCTTGTAACTACAAAAGGGAAAGAGATTTTAATTACCCAGTTGATTGGAACAACATCTAGTCCTATTGTGGGTATCGGGATAGGTACTGGTACAGTAGCACCGGCAGCGGCCAACACGGCCCTAGGAAATGAGTATGAAAGAGCAGCAGCAGTTGTGAACGTCTCGACAACAACAACAACGAACGACTCGGTAGTGTTCTCTAAGAGCTTTGAGTTTACAGAGGCCGTCTCTATTACAGAAGAGGGATTGTTCGACCACGCAACGACAGGGGGGAATTTATTTGCAAGGCATACTTTTAGTAGCTATGATGTAGACGATCAGGATATTCTTACCATTACACACAAGATAAGAATAACGGTTTAATTGTATTTATTAGTTTAAAAAAATGGCATTAACTCAAACATGGGTTTTGCAGGGAACAAGTCCTACCACGATAGAAGCAACGGATTCTATTGCGTTGTTTAACGGAACATTTGGAGGGGCGATTACAGTCAACGCCTACAACGATAGTACGCATGTCCGTTCCTCTGGTGGTACTGATGACTCAAGTGCTAACACCCCTAATAACGTGAAGTTCATTTCACAATCGAGTGGTACTGGTGGGGATTCACAGGCAGACTGGGGTGACGGAACGGAAGACTTGGATGCAATGACAACAGGAGAGGCAAGCATAAAATTAACAGTAGCCTATGACTCCAACATTACCATCTCTGATGCGATTATATACGCATACGATGGTACGACAACAACAACAGCACCAACAGGCATGGATGTTTATTTGGCAGAACAAGCCGATACTAACTGGGTAAATGCAGACGGTAGTGCAGCAGCATTAGCGTTAGGTGACAAGGGTACGCCTGCTACTTCACACGACTACTATATAGCTATTAGTACTAAACCAACTACAGTTGGAGTAAAGAGTGCAAACAAGGTAAGAATAGAATTTACTTATCAATAAAAAATACAATGATTACCGAGAACACATCGTGTAGATGGGTTGCAGGTTTATCAAACGGAGAAACACTTGTAGAAGGAAAAGGGATAGTAAAGGAAATTAAGGGCGAAGATTCTCCGTGGCACAAACTACAAGCCTATCTAAAAGAGAACAATCTCACAATTCAATCGTTTGGCCTATGGGTTGACGATAGACATTTTAACCTTCCCTCCAATAAACCGAAGTTCGGCGGACAAGTTCCAATCGGATATGACTGTCACCGCTATTGTGCGAGTGACGCTCTTAGCGGAGGGGGTAACTCAGAACATTATATATTCGCAGAGGCTATTTATCCTGACTATAGAGTTCAACTCTGGGTGGACTTGAGGGATACGAGCAAGTCCTGGATAACTGTAAAGTAAATGGCAACATTCGGTAAAACAAGCGATGGATCAAATGTGCAGACATTCTCGGGAGATAGAGCGTATGTTTGTCAGGCAACACCAAGTTCAAGCGGAACAGTAGATAGTGGATGGGGAAGAGTTAGGGTAACTAGTGCTTCAACCTCAGAGGCAAGAATGGTTATCTACTCTGATAATGCCGGAGAGCCAGATGATTTTCTTGCACAGTCGGATGAAGTAGTTGTTAACTGGACAACATCCACACTTACAGAGTTTGTTTTCTCAGGAGCAAATCAGATATCAATAGTTAGTGGTACACCTTATTGGATAGGGTTCTGGTTTGACGATCCCGGTACCCCATCCTTTGAGATGAAGAGGGACAACACCGCTAATGTGGTGCGTTTCGGAGCGGTAACATATCCAGCCGGAACACCCGAAGATCCTTTTGTTGCAGATGGATCTTCTAACGGACCGTTAAATGCTTACATAGAATATACAGAGGCTGGGGGAACAGGGGATTCGGAAAGAGGGCTTTACACATGGGGGAAAACTACCGATGCTTCTGAAAGGACATTGTATACAAAAGGAGAAGCTTCGACCAATTCGGAAAGAGGTTTGTATAGTGCAGGATTAGCAGACACAAATTCAGAACGAAACTTATACACGATTGGTAGCATAGCAGAAAGTTCAGAGAGAGGGCTTTACACAGCCGGCTTAGTGAATACAGAATCGGAGAGAGGACTATATACAGCAGGTGTAGCAAGTACGGAATCAGAGAGAGGCCTATATACTATTGGTGCAATTGATAGCGATTCAGAAAGGGGATTATACACAGCAGGAGTAGCAGACACCAGCTCAGAGAGGGGACTATACACGGCAGGTACGGCAGAGGCTGATTCAGAGAGAGGACTGTATACGATCGGGCAGATAGCAGAAGACTCGGAAAGAGGACTCTATACAGCCGGTACAACAACCACGGAATCAGAAAGGAGCTTGTATACTGAGGGTGCTTTAGAGGAGGGGTCGGATGGCTCCGAACGAGGACTTTATACCGAGGGTGTTCTTACAGGCGATAGCGAGAGGGGACTCTATATAGATGCATACGCAGAAGGAACCTCGGAAAGAGGGCTTTATACCGAGGGTTCTTTGGATGATAGTTCTGAAAGATCTCTCTACACAGAGGGACGGGCAACAGGTACGTCAGAAAGAGGATTATACACTTCGGCGATTCAGCGATACGAATTGTCGTTGACCGACAACGTAAAGGTATGGCAATTCTTTAGGATGAGGCAGAATGACATAGAGGTATTTTGGAAAAAGGTTAAAGCATTACAGTCTGTATTCTTTAAGCTTTTATCAAACACTTCTGTATGGACTGTTCTAGGAAAGAAGCTTTCAACATGGACAAAAGAACAAGACTCGAACACGGCAACATGGAACAAAGAGACGGGAAAGGATAGTGCGGAATGGGAAAAGACAACACTAGGTAGGGTAGGCATGTTTGCATACAATAAACTCTTGACAGAGGATAGGGAAATAACCGATAGTGTGAGCATATATCTCCTAGAAGATCATTTCGGAACAGAAGGTTTCGGAACGGACATAATAGGAAAAGAACATATTACATCTTAATATTCGAGTATGGCTAATATGCCAACAATTCTTAGAGCAGCAGGAAACGGCATAAGACAAGAGCTAGATGCTTCCCTGACTGATGTTGGCTTATCCGCAACAGTAGATGACGGAACGCCATTTAGTTCTAGCGGAGGCCTGATTGAAATTGACTATGACGATATTACAAAAAGAGAACGGGTATATTATCTATCAAAAGCAGGAGACGTACTTACAATTGCAGATGATGGTAGAGGATTATTTGGTACTACCGCAGTTGCCCACGATGCCGGAGCCTTGGTACGAGTCTTCTTTGTAGACGAGCATATTAATAATTTAGTTGATCTTGCGGAAACAACAGAAGACCAGGCCTCGTCGTTCGTCTCGATTCTTGCTACTGGTTGGAATCCTATTGCGTATACGTGTACATATGCGAGTGCCATTACCTTCACCATATCGGGGGATAAAACCGGAGAATTATATCCGGGAATGAAGTTTAAATTAACACAAACCACAGCCAAGTATTTTATTATTACAAAGGTTGCTTATTCAGCACCAAATACGACCGTAACTATTTACGGTGGAACAGACTATACGTTAGCTAACGCTGCGATATCATCACCATATTATTCTACACAAAAGTCGCCAGCCGGATTTCCGATGTCTCCGGTAAAATGGACTGTTTCGTTTGCTGATACAACGGATAGAAGCCAATCAACACCTAGTGCGGGGGTATGGTATAACCTAGGTTCTGCGAGCATTGCAGTTCCTATTGGGTCATGGAGGTTGGGGTACAAATGTTGTCTGTACACAGACAGGGCAACGGCTACTTTCTCGGACTCAAGGAGTACGTTGTCAACAGCTAATAACTCCGAAAGTGATGCATCGTTTAGTACATACAATGCACAATCAGGTGCATCTGGAACACAGCAACAATATGCACATGTTCAGGTCGAACTTGTAAAAGATGTTGCAGCAGCAGCTACTTATTACTTAAATGTCGGGACACCAAATTCAGGTATTGGAGCGGTCGGATTAAAAAATATATACGAAACAGCACAGGTTTATGCAGTGTGTGCTTATTTATAACTAATAAACTATGAACTTTTTAACACATAAAAAAAGAGCAGCATCTAAATTACATCTTTTGGACAAAGCCACAGACACAATATTAACAGGAAGGGATATTATAGACGACGATCTTGAAGACGGAATAAACGATGGATACAGGGAGGTTAATCAAATGCTCTCTAGTGCATATGCACAGCTATATGAGATTGATGCCTATACTCCTAACTACTTCCTTGATGCCACGGTATCTTCGATTACCGATAGTACTCTTGTAGTGGACGATACGATCTTTCTTACAGGCCATGTGGGAGCGGTGGTCTTTAATTACACGAAGGATAACTACTCAAAGATAGCATCATACACAGCAACCAATACCGTAGAATTAGAGGATGAAATGGACTGGGATGCTAGCGATGTGGTTTACCTTTTAGAAAAAGAGTTTACGTTCTCATCGGCCATTACTGATTATGTTTCTAATCTAAGTATGCAAGTAAGGTACTCGCCCACAAGCGATTATGTTCCAGCAGAAATGAAATTATACGATCCTAATAATTCCCTAATTGCTAGTGAGTCACATCCCATCTATGTATTAAAACAAATCAATACATCTACTGGTGTGATACAAGGCTTTGAAATCTTTCCACACTTTGAGGAAAAGGACGATAAGGCAATACACCAGAGGTATATCGCACTACCTTCTGATATGAGTGCTGACGGTGATACACCAAAGCTTCCATTAGGAACGGACACATTCTTGTTCTGGAAGGGAGTAGAATACGGGGCTGTCATAAGAAAAGACGCAGAGCTTGCATCCTTTGCAAACGCACAGTTCGAGAAGGGAAAGAGGGAACTACTTGCTTTTTTCAAGCCGTTGCGTAATTATAATGCTAGGGATAGAGTACCAAGCCATTATCAAAACATTTTAAGAAAACAAACATGACACTAGGACAAGCAATTCAAAAACAGTTTGGTACGTCCGCATACGGCAAGGATGCTTTCTCAAAACAGAGAGAGCTTTACGAAAAGATGGGCAGTCCTTTAGGCAAGTACATGGGTAGCTTACAACAGAATCTTCACTTGTTAAAGAACCAGTCTAAATGGGGATCATACATGAATCCTGCACCAGCACCGGCTCCTGTAGCAGCACCCCAGCCAAATGCAGCAGAACAGTTAGTCAAAACCTTTACACAAGACACTAAACCGATTACAAGGTTTGAAGACGTGGTTAACCCGAACACGGTAGTTAACGAAAGCCTTATTAATCAGTTCGCACAGAGTCAGGTATTGCCACAAGCGTATATACGAGATGCGGATCAATTCAGAAACCTGAAGAACCAGCAAGCAAATACGGGATCATGGAGGACAGCAGGAAGAGGTGGTGAACAACAGCTATTGAATCAACAGGCAGGACAAAGAGATGCCGAGCTTGGCGGAATGGCTGATGCACAGAGGGGTAACTTGCAAAACTACTACAATGCTATGAAGGAAGAGTATTATATGGACCCGAATGCTTTTCAGATTAATAATTTTAACCAACAATTGCAGGACAAGTTCAAACAAATAAAGCCGACGACAACAGTAAGTGACGGTCTTATTCAGGGATTTGATCCTATGCGTAACTATTACTATTAAATAATGGCAACATCAGGAGATATATATACACAGTTACAAACACAGTATGATCCCAATAACGCTGCGAAGACTATCGAGGAGGGGATAAGAAATGCGAACCGAGGTACGATTGAAAACCTCATGCGTGATGCTACGGACCAAATGGGCAATGCTTATGGTGCTTTCAATAATTCCTTTGCGGAAGCAGGGAACTCTACAGCAAGAACAATGTCACCGGCACAAAGACTGGCATTGGCACAGTCTAAGGCTAATCAAGGAATGGCTGGCCTAAACCTTAACAGAGGGCTTAGAGATTTTTACAGGACGAGCATAAATGATACGATCGGAAAAGCAATGAACGCCTGGGATATGGGAAGGAATGATTTGAAAGATAGGTATGGCATGTTGCTAGGAAAAGAGCAATACGCTGACCAACTAAACCAACAAGCGTGGGAAAGACAGATGGCAGAAAAACAATTGGCCGCATCGTCTTCCGCAAAACCAGATTGGAATAGTTTCTTAAAACAATTCAACGCATACCTAGACGGATCGGCGGATGGAACAACTTCGGGAGGAAAGCTTCTAGGAGAAAATATCGTTCAATTACCTAACGGAAAGATATACAATACACCAGGTTATAACATGGTGGCAGGAGCAGGTTCTACTAAAACGACAAATAAGACTGGAAGTAAAACCATACCTACCAACGTAATACCAACTAGAAAATAATTATTACTATTAAACAATGGCAACTAGGCGAGAATTATTATCAAAAGATGCACAGGCACAAATGCAAATGTTAATCATGGGTGCTTCTACGGGTGTTATAGATCCATCTTCTGCTATGCAAGGATTGATGGGAATTACTTCTGATCCTTCCTATACGGTAAAGGGAAGAACCGACATCGAGAAAGAAAAAGAAAGACAAAGAATTCTTGCCGACCTACAGCTTGCGGAATCATTGGGTGATACGGAAAAGGTTAGGGAAATTAAAATGAAAATGATGGGCGACGAGAGAGCTGGACAGTTGAAAGATATTGCCAACTATCAGTTTTCCCCAACAGAGAAGATTGCAGGATTGTTTGCAGGAGTAAGAGATGGACTAGGTGGTATGTACAAAGGATACAAGAATCCGGGAAAATATAATGTCATGATGTCGGACAATGATCCAGACAGAAGCACTTGGAATCCAGCAAGTACATTCGATGCTCTCAAATTCTTAGGAAAGCAGGGACTTGGCTTTGGTGAACAATCGGATTATGCATACTCTCCCGAGACAATGAATATGGCCAATCTTTATTTGGCACCAAAGATAGAGGGTGGGTGGAGCATGCCTAGTGAGGCATACGATACACCATTGAGTAGTTTCTACGGACAGCCTAATCAGCTTACCGGTTTTTAAATTATTAAATAATAACAATGGCAAAGAAAGGAGCAGAGCAATTTGCAAAAGAAATAAGAGAGCAGGCAGGTGTGCAAGCTCCCGATGATGTTAGAACCGCATTGGCAAAGCTACAAAAAGGCATGAAGGAATACACCGTATCTGACGAACTGTACTCTACTAAAAAGGGCTGGGTAGCCAAGATGATACCAAGGGATGCAAAGAAATCTACAGTTTTTCCTATCTTTAATAGTAAAACAAAATGGTTCGATGCAAGCAATAGTGCGAGTGCAAGCTTCGTTAAGAACCATAAGGGAAAAGTCGTGAAGATTGGAAGTTTACCAAAATTAAAGGTAGCGACAGAGGTAGCCAAAGAAGTTACAAAGAAGGCTGGAATGACTAGTAAGATGGGTGGAGGTTTAAAGAAAACTGCTAAGGCTCCGGGCAAACTATTTATGAAATTACCTCCAAAAGGTAAGGCAATTGTAGCGGGTGGTGGTGCATTACTAGGGATCTTAAAACTCCGAAAGATGGGAAAGAAACGAAAGGAGGCACGGAAGGAGGCACGTAATGGCTAACGCAACTTTATTAAAACTATTAAAGGGACTTGTAAAGACAGGCACTAAAGGAGGCAACAATGCTATCAACGTAAGCAAGGGTGCACTTGAACTTGGTGGTGGAGCATTGAATAAGGCAGACGATCTTTTATTAAAGGCTTTAAAGAAAGCGTTTAATCCAGTAACTAGTAGTAAGAGAGGAAAGAGATTGGGCAGGGATAAGGATGTACAAGAGTTCCTAGAGATGCTTAGAAAGATGAATACTCCTAACGTAAGAAAAGGAGCAATGGTAGGTGGGACTTTATTAGCTATTAAACCATCAGACAATGAGTACGCAGAAGACGCAGAAATTTATTAGGGAAAACATAGAGGCATACTTTGTAGATAACGGAGACGGTACCACTACTGTTAAGTTTGGCAAAGAACCTTTTGTAATGGGGACCACACACGCTAATACCTTGAAGAGTTTAGTGCAGAAGAAATTGTCTAGCAAGAAGACCGCATTTGGAAAAGACGCACAAAAGGATACGATAGATACGTTAAACCAGTTGGCGTATAGAATGATAGAAGAAACAGAACTAACTCCTAAACAGAAACAGGAAATAAAGTATTCTAATTTTGTAAAGCACAAGAAACTGACATGAAAGATCAATCACTAAACGACCTGCTAGGAAGCATCTTTTCACCGCCAACGGGATTGTATGGAGGGGAACAAGAGACACCCAACATTACCCTTAGGGATATTTTGGCAAGAAGGAATCCTTCAAGGCAGTCGGCACAAAGCTTGTCTGAACTATATTCGCCAGAAGGGGAATTAATGGCAATGCCGGAAGAAGAATCAATGCCAGAAGAAGAGTCCAAGTGGGGCAAACTGTTAAAGCAACTATTCAGTCCTCTTGCAGGATTTGGAAGTATTCCAGACGTTGTACACGATACGGACTTCTCTGATCCAGCAGAGGTTATTGGTGGAATGCCGTTAAGATACTTGAGAAATATAGGGACTGGTATTCTTGGAGGATTTGGGATAGGAAGTCCAGACTATAATACGGCAGAAGACGTTCTAGACAAGTATGGAATAATGCAAGACAGCAAGGCAAAGCCTTGGGTAGGCATGGGACTTGATATTGCTGCTGATCCGTTTACTTTCCTCGGAGGAGGTTTAACTAAGCAAGGGGTAAAAAAAGTGGGAGGAAAAGCCCTTGGTTCAATGTATAAATGAATGACAGAACACTTAACAACTACACAGAGGCACAGGCAAAGAATAGACTTCTCAAGGAAGTTAACAAGCCCGATAACGCCAACTTATTAACCAGACTACTAGCCGTTCCCCTTTCTATTGGAAGTGTTCCAGACCTTATCTATCATAAAGATCCCTTAAGGTATCCTAAGAACATAGGTAAAGGGGTGTGGACAACTTTAACAGGTAAGGATTATACGAAGAACATTAAGACGGGTTCTGATCTTCTTGAGCAGAGGAACATTCTACAAGATGACGGCATACCGGAGAACGTGGCAAACTTTCTTTTATCCCTGGGTATTGATGTGGCCACAGATCCATTAGCGTTTACCAAGCCTGTCAAGGCGTTGAGACTAAAAGACGCAACAAAGGTAGTGAAGAACGTGGGGCTAAAAGGAACAAAGGCAAAGAAGCTGGCGAGGTTATTAACCAAGGAAGACGTGGGCAATATTGGAAGGATTCTTAAAAAGATGGGCGTAGGTGATGCGAAAGAATACGGAGAGAAGTTAGCAGAAGAAGTTTCAAAAAAGAAGGCAACGAGAAAAGTTGTTGTAGGCGGATTTGGTAAAAGCAAAGTGTTGAGTGAATCGGAGAATGCGAACACAGCATTGGACTTACTATTCAATCCAGTCGGGACGGCGATCAAGGGTGGTGCCAAGGTGGTACAAACCGTAGCCCCTGAATCGACTGAGAAGGCAATAGGGAAGTTTAACGATCTATTCGTATTAGGCGGTAATGCCAAAAGAAAAGGATTGGGTAAGGCTGCTAAGAGGGTGAAACAAAATGTTCAAAGCAGTTACGAGGACAAGGAGGCACTCTTGTCTAGAAAGATGATAAACGATCTTGACTTGAATAACCCGGATGATTTAGCAAAGGCACGAGGAATGGAGCTTGCCTTGGAGATGACAAAAACACCACGAAGTAAAAAGAAGAAAGCAGTTGAGAACATGGTAGAAGACCTATTGAAAAAAAGCGGTAGAGAGGACATAAATAAGGCGGAACTTAAAGAGTTGCTTACAGATGCTCTAAAAGAAAAAGAGGGGCTGGACGAACTACGTACGGTCGAAATAAACAAGGTTGAGAAACCGTTAGAGGAGTTGACGGATCAGGAAATAAAGGGGTTGGTTCGCGATACACAGTTAAAGAGGGTACTTGAAAGGTTGGGTAGTATGGGTATAGATTCTGCAGAAGAAAAGAACCTATTTGGTAAAGTAAAGAAACCAGAGTTTAAGATTATACCAAAGGCGGAACAAACAGAAGCGGCGAAGAAGTTTTGGAGGAATTTACCAGTAGACGGTGAGTGGGTGGAAAAGTCAAGGGATTTCTCTACAAGAGAACTAGAAGAGATGCTTTCGGTAAGGAAGTTAAAGGGTCCGGATAAATTCGTAATCTCTGATGAGAGGATGCCATTTATCAAAAAATATATTGAAGAGCTTACTAAAAAAGGGAAAGTAAAGATTAATCCCGAAGATTTAAAGAAGCCGACACCCGATCTTCTTGGAGTATCACCCATAGAGAACGCAGCCGATTGGGCTGGAAAATTACCTCCGGAATTATCTGACCTTGTAGAGCCTAGACCGGGAGCAAGTATCTTCACTAAAAAGGCTGGTGACTTATTAGAAAAGTATGGAGTAGGACCAAGAGATTTCTTCTCGGGTTCTTCCGAAGAAGAGATTAGAACACTCAAGGATGCGTTAGCGACAATAAAGGGTCGGGGGGCTATAAATGGAAAGACAATGAAGGCTGCCAAAGCAGGTGATACTGATTCTACCCTGTCGATACTAAAGGCATTACAGCCCGATTTGCAGAAGATATATTACAAGTACAAGAATAAGGTAAAAGAACCGGATCAATTATGGGCTAATCTTTATGTTACAGCGTTAGAGAGGGTTGATAAATATAATATAGAGAAGTACAAATATCCGACACTTAAATCCTTTATGAGATTTAGTAAAGGTGAATTTCAGAAAGCTGTTAACAAAACTGTAACGCAGGGCAGGTCTCTACCAAAGGGGTTATTGGATGACGAACAGAAGTTGAATAGGGCTTTAAGAACAGTTATTCCCAACAGGACATTCGAGGCACTAGGATTCACTAACATGGGTGGGAAAGAGGTGGCATCGAAAATTCCGGGGATAAAAAGTCTCGACCTTGACGATCTAACTCCTAAACAATGGAAGGCTCTAGAGGGCTTAGGGTTCTCTAGGAAGCGTGTGGAGGATATTAAACAAGGTATGAAGTCAAGTCTAAATTTGGACGATAGCTTTATGACAAAGGGCGGAAGACCGGTAGACGTAGACGAGACACTTGAACAGTTGATAGACGAAACCGAGAAAGTAGATCCGGAAGCAGCTAAGGTAATAGATGGAATACAAAAGATACTCAAAGGTCCAGACCCAAAGTCCCCGATAGGATTTGAAGGGTTGGAGGAACTACAAAGGAAGTATGCTAGAGATGTTTCCAAGATTGACTTTGCTAGGGTAGGTGATACTGCAGAGAAAACACTAGAGTATCAAACAAAAGCAAAAGAGCAACTGTATGCCAAGGCAATACACGCCAAGAGGGAAGTGAACGCACTCGAGCTAGAGAACATAATCAAGGACTTCAGGTATGATGATGGCAGAAAAGCGTTCAGCACCAAGCAAAGGAAGGGCTGGGTATACGTACCTCATTTAGAAGGGTATGTACCAAAAGAAGGGGCGAAGATGCTTAAGCAGTTTTATGATTCTTTTAATCCAAAGGCGGAAAGCAACGACTTCATAAGGTTCATAGACGGAATGAATAACAGATGGAAGAAGATAGTAACTAGTTACAGTCCATGGTTCATGGGGTACTCTGTAAGAAACGCTATAGGGGATTCAATGAACATGATGCTAGGTGGGTATGGGGATGGTAATCCTGTAAAGATGATAAACGGTTTCAAGCAGGGTATGGAGTTCATGGGCATGTTAAGATATATTTCCAAGAACGGATTGGCCTCCGCAGAAAAGAAGTACAGTAAGCATCAGATAAGAGCTTTCCACGAGGCGTTTGATCGTGGAGTATTTTCTGGGAAATTCAATCAGGTAGCAGAGGACATTAGTTACAAGGTTAAGGGGGAACTGTTAAATCCTAAAGAGGATATTTGGAAAAAAACTGGTGTGGCTGCAATGGAGTGGCGAGAGAACATGTTCAGGATGAGTAACTTCCTAGATGCTTACAGACGTACGAACAGTTGGGAAGAAGCAGCCAACCTAGCCAAGAGAACGAGCTTGGACTTCTCTAACCTAACAGAGTTTGAGAGAAAGACCATGAAGAGGATCGTTCCTTTCTATGGATTCTTACGAGCTAATCTAGAGCATCAGCTACATGTGTATGAGAACAATCCGTTTGCTTTAATATTCCAAGAGAGGGTATTTGATAATGTCAAAAATCTTTTTGCAGGAAAGAAATTGACGGAAGAAGAGTGGGATAACATACCCGACTGGATGAAGAACGGACTAGCGGTACCTATTAGCAAGGACGAGAATGGTACGTACAGGATGATGACTAACTTCGGAGAGCCTACACAGGTGTACAATAACCTGATAGACCTATCTTCACCAAGGGCTTTCGTATCGAGTGCCATTAGTGGAGTTAATCCTTTGATAAAATTCCCTCTTGAGATGATATACAATTATTCCACGTTTCGGGACGACAAGGTATCCAATCTCGTTAGGGGATCTTACTATAAGAACTTCCCTAAGCCTGTTAAGGATTTATTGGAATATAGTTCGGGAACTATCACGGATAAGTATGGGCGGAAGGTGAGTTCTACCGTGGTTAATCCGGAACGTGCATACGTAATGAGCAACGCTCCCTTTATTTCACCCTTTGTTGTACAGGCCAAAAACCTTTTGGATTACAAGGATCAGGGCAATGATGCACTTCTAAATCTTTCTGGTATACTGGGTGGAAAGATAAGAAAGAGAAACACATTCGCCGATAGACGAGGTGCAGACAAAGACGTAGAGGATTTAATTCAACAACTTATTAGTCAATAAATATGGCAAACATTTCCTTAGTTGAATATACCGGAGGATTGAACCAACATTCTGCCCCTGATCTTATAAACGCAAACCAATCACCAATGATGGTTAATGTTACGTTGGATCAAGAAGGTAGCTTTGGTAGTAGATTGGGTTCTCAGCTCTTAAAATTATTTACGGGTACAGACAAGGTTAGGGGAATCGGTATTCAGAAAAGAAGCGATGGGACAGAGAGACCTTTCTATGCAGTATCCGGAGCGTTGAGATATTATAACGGTACAGACTGGGACGCTACGGCTAGCGGAACAGATCAGATAAGTGACGCTTATGATGTATCGTTTAGTATGTTTAAGGAACACCTTTACTATATCTCTGCGAAGGATAGTGAGTACCTAATGAAGGTAAGCGATGCTGCCACTCCTGTTATCTCGGAAGTAGATAGCACTAATCATTATGAAGGTAAGTATGTAGCATCGGGGAATGCAAGACTCTTGCTTGCAGGGTCACATCGGTTTCCCAATAGGGTATTCCACTCTCAAGTTGATAGTGATAAGTTCAGTATTATTCGAGCAACAGTATCTAGCGTGAGTAGCTTGAACCTAACATTGACAAGTGCGTTGTTTACCTTCTCTATGAATGGTTGGAGAATTTACAATATAACCAGAGACGAGGAAGCCTGGATAGAAGCTATTACTAGTACGACAGTAGCATCGCTAACAAGAATAGCATCTCTATCTAGTTGGGTAAGCACGGACGAACTGCTAATCATGTACGATTTTGTAGACATAGACGAAGCGGTAACGGGCATGTGTTCACTGGGGGAACAGACACCTTTTCTTCTTTTCTCAAAATCGGATGCCTACATTTATGATCCGTCAGCAGATTATGTTAGAAAAATGTCTGGCTTCGGTTGTGTGAACGGAAAGAATTTACGAGTAATAAACGGCAACGCTATATGGGTCAACTATGATGGAATATTTAGATACTCTAGCGGAATGGCGTATCCGGTCAAGATTTCCCTGCCATTAGAAAATGAGCTTACGTTCGATAAGATCTGGAACAAGACCACGAAGGCAGGACTTGATGCTTCTGCCGCATGGGCTGATTCAAACAAATACTATGTTTCAATTGGAGATCTTTCGGCAACAGTAGACGGACAAACACTGAACGATGTTGTCTTGGTGTTTAATCTTAACCAACAGGTATGGCAGGTAAGAACCTATACGGCTAACGGACTTGGCTATTGTTTTGAAGAATTTGTAGACGCAACTTTGGGCAGGGTCAAGCTATCTGGCTCAAGGGACGATACCGCCTTGTTAAGATGGGACGTAATAAACGTATACACGGATGACGATCTAGAGGATGCACCCGTGGCATATACTGCACTGTATAGAACGAAACATTTTGAATATGAGGCCTTTGAGAAAAGCAAGCTAATACTAGAAGG
>ERZ761584.121-NODE-121-length-30218-cov-13.207506_pt1 | contig 30218 bp, 47 predicted proteins | sample MGYA00512168_ERZ761584 | MGnify/ENA primary metagenome ERZ761584 (study PRJEB28899, sample SAMN03785564) | bioreactor sludge metagenome | biome: EBPR Sludge; feature: EBPR Bioreactor; material: 0.22µm filtered reactor supernatant | place: Saint Lucia: Queensland...
ATTAGTTAGTTTTAAATTCTATACAAAAATATGTATTAATTATATTAATGTCAATACCTTTCGTAAAATTATTTTAATTATTTTTTGTATGAATATTGATAACAGCGTATGCACTGCGTTTTTATTCTAAAATCTGCATTTTTAGACGCAAATTTTAGGAAAACCTCAAAAACAAGCTATTTTTATTTGAGGTGCAAAAATAATTTGCACATAAATGACGTATAAGCTATTATAATTGATGGAGTGGTATGAGTATATGCCTAAGTAATCACTCTCTTCACACTGCTTTCCACAGCCGAAGTGATTCTCGAATAGTCTGTTGATGGGATTACAAGATACGGTCTTGCAGGGATTGTGATTGTGTATGCTTTTGAGAAACTCACATCCACGCTTTTTGACTTGCCAGTGTTGCGTTTCTTGGATGCGAAAACAGAGCGACCATTCTTAAGTTTCCGCCTTGCCATAGTACGAGCAGGCATGCTAATAGTCCCGCCTTCCTGCTGAATCTTGGAGTATGGCAGATTCGATCCGATTGAGATTGTGTTTGTCGCATCGTTGCGTACTACATTGATTTGTGACTGCAGTCTCCCTGTCTTCCCAGTCAGTATTGCTCTGCCATCTTTCTTCTTTTTTTGAAGCCACTTCGGTCTGCCTTGCTCAATGAAGTTGAGCTGTATTGACTTCTTGCCTTCAATCTCAATAGTCTTGAGTGCAGTCTGTCGGACTTTCTCAAGGACGGAATCGAGACGGGCTGTGATTTGGTTAAGGTTGCTCATAGCTAATTGGTTGAGTTGATGAATGCTCTCGCCGATTCAGCAGTGTACTTTTTGTTGAAAAATTCTTTCCGGTAAATATTGCTTGGCTTGTTTAACCACTTATAGTAATCAGTGAGATTTTTCCCTGCTGACTTAATCTCAGCGAGTACGCCAGAAGATGCAGTCTTGTTAGCTATTATTTTCGCTTTGCTCTCCGCAGCTTTTTGAGATTTCTTCGCCTCATCATTTAAGTACCATAGCTTCCATTTTCTTTTTAGCTCAATATCCCCATTAGCAATTTTCCTCACAGTTGCGTTATGGTCTTCAGCTCTCCGTTCAGCTTCTCTCGGAGACATATTCCCCTCTTGATAGAAGTCATCAGCGGTCTTATAAGTCATGTCTCGATTGAATCTTGCTCTCGCATTCGCAATCTGCTCAGGCGTATATTTCTCAAGCATTAATCCGTCAGTCACTTTGGTTGAAGATGCCACAACAGGAATAGGTTGAGACACAATGCCTGCACCATACTCTCTGACTTTCGCTTTGATTAATTCTTTCATATTGCCATCAAACCCACTCAACTTCTCATTAATCCACTTCTTCCAGATACTTTTCGTTTCACCGGCATTTCGCATGAAGTTGACTTCGTCTTTCGGATTTGTGAATACTTCCTTCAGCAGTTTTTTTGTCTCTTCTTGCGAGCGGAACTCATTCTCAATCTCAACTCCGTTAAGTTCCTCTTGACTAAGCGGAATGACAAAGCACCTGCAATTCCATCCATTCGGCGGGTATATGGATTTGAGAATCGGATCGTGATTCCGGAATATCTTATCCGCAATTGCACGATGTTCATCTCTGACACGGGAATCGTTTCTTGTCTTGTATTGATAGGCTGGGTATGTGTCTTTGACTGCGGGATCTTGCAATCGTATCCATTCCGCAGCTCTGTATGCCGAGCTTGTCGCAGTGGTCAAGTTAGTCTGAAGCCAGTCACCTCTGATATACCTGTCTGAAATTCTCATGGCTTCTGACTTGAAGTAGTCAAGGTCACCTTGTTTCTCTCGTATTACTTTCTCGGCAAGGTCTTTGAGTTTCTCTTGCAATTCGAAATCTCCAATGGTTGCGACTGTGAATGCCTCAACTCTGAAGTTGTATATTGCTTTCAGGTCTTCAGCTGTGTAGTCAATGTCATAGAATGCGTTAGGCTTGGGCTTGGGCTTAGTCTTCGCCTTTGGCTTAGTCTTGAACTTGTCATCTTCCCTGAACGCATCAAAGGCAGGCTCCTTTCCCACCCTGAGAGTAACCTTTCGATTCTTCTTCAGGATGTCCTTTATTCCTGCCTTGTATGCTTTTAAAATTCCTTCCTGAAGGACATCGTTAATATGTTTTGTGACTGCATTCAAATTGAGTCAGAGCCGAATATTTGTCGGGATGAGTTTTCTTCTGAGCCTGTACCGAATACTGTTCCGCCTGAGTATATATCATCTTTAAGGACTGAGACATCGAGACTTACAACACCTTTCGAAATGTTCTTTAAGTATTCCATTGTGTTTTCGTATCTGACTTTTACCCATTCCGGAATGTCAATGTATTGTATTCTTGAATGCAGATTGTAGATGACAATGTCACACGAAGCCTGTTTAATCGCTCTTGGCGGATTGTCCAAAGGCAGTGTCGAAATCTGATTCTGCAAGTAACTATCGACTATGCTGTCAGCTGTATCAACTGCTTCATTGATTATGTCTTCTGAAGTGAGTTCGTCATCTTCAGAGACTTCGACTAACTTGTCGTAATCGGCTTTTTGTATGCGGTGCAAAATATCTGTTTCGCTGATGTATGCCATAGTAGTTTATTTGTTTTTTTCTTTCCAAATTTCTTCAATGAGTTTCGAGATTTCATCATCCGCCTCATTGAATTTCGGGGCTGGCTCAGGCGGAGTCGGCGGTGCAGGCTCTGCAAGCTCAAGTCCGAACTCTTCTGCAATCTGTTCGGGTTTGACACTCACTCCTGTGTCTTTCAATGTCTTGTAGAAATTCGCCTTCTGAATCTTGAACTCAATATCTTCATTCTCGACGAATGAGAATTTCGGAAAGTCTTTCACGCTCGGGAAGTTCAATTCAATAACTCTCTGGATCAGTTCATTGACTGAAGATTCGACAAGTATCATGTCAGCGTGTTTGATGTCGGCTCTCACATTGTCATGGACTTTGGCTGCTGCGTAACTTCCGGAACTCTGCATCTGCGTTGTGAGTGTCTGACCGAGTACACGGATTGACACTTGCTCATTCCAATACCGAGTGAAGTCCTGAAATAAATCCGAGCTTGAACTTTTCGCAGAGTCAGTGAGCAGGCTCACTTCAACTGTGTTCGGATGTACAATGTATGAATTATGTCCGACATTCCTCACAGCTTCAGTGAGTGAATTTTTCTCCATTGAGCTCATCATCGGATCGTACTTACCGACACGAATAGGCGTTGCGAATCTTTCTGTATAAGTCGACCAGTCCTTGATCCCGTATGACTTGAATAGATAAATCCATATCAGAGAATCAATACATCCGTTAAGTAATCCATTCTGCGAATTACCGTCAAAGGAATGTACTTCAAATAGTTTCATCGGGTCGACTTCAGTCTGCGGTACTCTGTTCACGTCAATTGTATCCTGTGTAATATTCGCAGACAATATCCTGAGCATATATCCATCGGCTTTGGCTATGTCCATGATTCTGTATTCCTGTGACTTCTCATCGTACAATACTAAGTGATTCGGAATGAGTGCGATTGAAGACGGCACAACTCCGAAGCCTTCAACGTATTCATAGTTAATCTCAAACAGTGATACTCCCTGAATTGAGCTTTCGATTATATCTGTAATGAAATTCGTAAAGTTAAACTTGTCTAAAAATCCTTTCACAAACTCACAGAGATTCTCATCTTCACACTCAATCATATACTTACTCGAAGCCACTGCGAGCTTCCTTGTCTGGCAAACTGCACCGATATGCGGGTCACGTCTGCGAATTTCGTCAAATAGCAAACTCTTCCAGAAGTTCAATCCTTTCCGAGCGGATTCAAGGTAACTCTTCACTGATGTGGGAGTAAGTGAAGAAAATTCAGAAGTATATAAATCGTAGATATTACGAGGGTTACTCTGATTTACCGCAGTGTATGAAGCATTACCCTGAACTGCTCCGGAACTCTGGGTCTTTAGTCGTGTTATTTTTGCCATAATCTTTTAATTTGTGACCGTTAATTGTAATTGATATACGTCAACTCCGTAGCCTGTCTCGACGAACTGAATGCCTTCCTGAGTCAACTTGTATGAAGCATATTCGAATTTTTCCATTTCATTGTAAAGGTCTTCAGCTAACTTCAATGCGTTAGTGCCTGACTCTCTGTTTTTATTCACCACATAAATAAATAATTGACCTGTCTCTGTAAGACTGAAATTATCAGTGGTCTTGATCGCAGGGCGGAATGATTCTAATCTTACAAGACAGGCAGGGAACTGCGGATTCCAGTCCGCATTCTGAAACTCATTTCTATATATATCTACCATTCTGAAAAACTCTGTCGTCTTCAAATCCTCAATCAATTCCAATATGAATGTATACATGAAAGTTTTTTGTCAAATATAAATTTCCGTCATTCCTTTAATAACAAAAAAAAAGTTACCTGCACGCCACTAACTTTTATAAGTTTGAAAAATAAATTTTTATGGTAGACTTTGTCGCATGAAACTGCACAAAGTATTCATAGCGGGGAAATATCCACAGGGAGACATCAGTGAAGATGACATCAAGTCAATCGCTGACAGTTACGATCCGACATATCACGAAGCACCACTCACACTCAATCATCAGAAAGATGGCTCGGCATTGGGCTGGGTTGACAAGGTCGTCGCAAAAGGCAAAGACTTATTCGTCAGCTTCAAGACTGTATCAGACAAGGCAAAAGAACTTGTCAGCAAAGGCGAATACAAAAGACCATCAATCGAGATTGCAGACTATGACGGCAAAGGCAAGTACCTCAGAGCTGTCTCGCTTGTACTCTTTCCTGCTGTGAAAGGCTTACCGGAAATGCAATTCAAGACATTAGACAATGAGGCAGCAATATACTTCTCAGAAGGCACAGAAATTAATTTCGAAAATAAAACTAAAAAAACAATGAGCGACAAAATAAAAAAATTCAAGGAAAGACTTGACCTGTCTGCTGAACTGACTGAAGAAGAAGTCATCAGCGCTTATGATGAGAAACTCACTGAAGTGGAAGACAGAATCAAAGCACTTGAAGCTGAAGTCACAGACAAAGAAAACGAAATTGCAAAATTCAAAGAACAGGAAATTGACAGCGTGATTGAGTTCGCAGTGAAGGAAGGCAAGATATTACCTGCACAGAAAGAATCAATCAAGACATTCGCAACAGCGGATTTCACAGCGTGCAAAAAGTATCTCGACAGTCTGACAGTGAACGGAATATTCAAAAAAGACCAAGTCAAAGACAAAGCGGCTGCAAGCACATCATACACATACGCAGAGATTTTGAAAGACCCGTCACTCGCAAAGAATTTCTCTGAAGCAGAAATCGAAGAGTTGAGAAAGAAAGATTCAGTATTCGGAAACTAATTTTTTTTACAAAATCAAATTAAACTAAAATGGCATTTTCAAAAGCAATAGTCGCTGACTCGGTTGTCGCAAGACTGATTGAAGGTCAGGGAATATACTCAAGAATGAATCGATCCTTCGACGGGTTGACTCAACAGGGCGCAAGCTCTGTGGAAATACCTGCACTCGCAGTCCCAGTCGTTAAGACAGCAGGATATGCACTGACAGGCTCAGACAGAAAAGCATCGAAAGCTGATACAACAATGAAGACAGTGAGTCTTGCAACTTACTCAGTACCACTCGCTGAAGAGATATTAGCAAGGTACGAAAGCAACGGAAGATTGATAACCGGATACATTGACTCAGCTGTAATGGCATTGCAAGAGAAGTTCGACACTCTTGTGCTGACAGAATCTCAGACAAATGCATCGAGCAAGACAGCATTCGCAGGAGCGTCAATGGCATGGGCAGACATCGTGGCGCTGAACGCAACAATGGACACAAACAAAGTCCCGAAGTCAGGCAGAGTGATTTGCATCGATGCAAACATCGCAGCGGAGTTCTTCGGAGTTGACGTTGTGAAGAACGCAGTGTCTTACAATGCGAACTATCTTACAACCGGAACATTCCTGAACTTCATGGGTATGACATTCTTCATTACAGGTCTGTTACCGACACTCACAGTGTCATCTGCTGAAAAGTATACAATGGTCGGAATCTACGGTCCCGGAGTTGCAGCAGTTGTTTCCAAATTCGGTGACATCAAAGAATCATGGGACACAGTGAACTTACAGACTGTATACGATGTAGTATCACATTTCGGATGTAAACTGCTTGACACAAAATTTGCAGTTGTAAAATACAAACCGTAATTGGTCTGCATATTACTTATAATCATATTAGCAGGCATTATACTTGGGTTAATCCATCACTATAATGTCTGCAGATATAACGGCAGAATAATTGTAACATTTTTTATTAACGGAATTAAAATAAAAGGAAACACTACAATGGTTTCAATGTCTTATTCACAGAAAGTCACAGTCGAGATTCAGGCAGTCGACTCAAACGGAAATCCTGCACAGGTTGAAGCTGGCAGTATCAATGTTTCAAGCTCAAACCCTGAAGTATGCAGTATAGTCAGAGATGCAGAGAACGAAAACAGATTCGATATATACGGCTCAAACAACGGCACAGTCGGAGTTGCACAGATTGACATATCAGCTGATGCAGACTTGGGCGAAGGTGTAAGTACAATCACAGGATTTATCGGTGTTGAAATAACTCCGAAACAGGCTGTCGGATTGGGTATTACAATCGGCGAACCAGTCGAACAGTAATTCACATAATTTTAAAATCATATATCTACCCCAAAGGATACAATGACGAAAACACCTGAAGATAAAATCACAATGAATCTCAAATTACTGACACTTGCCATTGCATCGATTATATCGGTGTTTGGATTTTTTATCCAGAGGACATTAGATTCAATAGACAGAAATCTGACTGAGTTGAGAGTCGAGATGCAAAAGAAAAGTGAACTACTGAACAACCACGAAACAAGGATTCAACTTTTAGAACGCATAAAAGAAAAACAACCATGAAGAACTGGAAAACAACTATCGCCGGAATACTAACCATTGCAGGCGGTATCGGTATGGCAGTGCAGGGTAACTACGAGCAGGCGATTGCAACTATCATCGCAGGCGTAGGATTGCTCCTTGCCAAAGACTATGACACAACCGGAGTCGGAGGTACAGCGGAGAAGCTATGAAGTACGCAGATAAATTAACAGTAACAGACTTTCAGATCGGTGACACAGTGTATATCCTTGAGAATGACGTACCTGTTGAGACTGTTGTCGTCGAGACGGAAAACAGATTGTATAAGAATGATGCAGATGAGGAAGTCGAGAAAATATATTATCGACTCTCCGGATATGAGCATAAGCTGTTCCCTTCTGCAGAGTGTTTCCCGACGGCTGCGGATTTGAAAACTGACTTCGAAAGTTTAGTCGACGGATTATAATTTGTTTATGAAAAATGATAACCATAAATAATGGAACTACGGATTACGATATTGACGAACAGGATGTATTATACTTTTACAAACATGGACTTGAACTAAGATTTGTCAACACAAACTCAAATGAAAATATTGTGTTCACTGCCAGAGAGACATTACGGAACGCACTTGACACACTCCTTGCAGGAATGCACAGGCAACTCGCAACTATACCCGCAATCATTCTCGGTGTCGCAGTAGTATACTGGATCAACTGTGCCAACCTTCAGGCACACTCGGTGAATGAATCAACTATTACACTTAATTACGGATCAACGAATCACGATATTGAATGCATAAGCTCCGCAAAGGCTGTGCATCATAACAATTACCTCAGTAACAGATTCCACTCTAATCACTTATCACAATACACAGCAGGCAGAAGATTTCTCTATGTGAATCCGAGATATACGAATAACAAATACAAGAGACAATATTCGAGCTGGGAAAATGCACTGGCGAAGTCAAAGAAAAATGATGTGATATACATTGAGGCAGGTGATTACAGTGAGAGACAGATTGTACTTAAGGACAGAGTTGACACTATCATCGAGAAAGGCACAACGATCAGAATGAAGGAATCTCTGCCTGTTCCTGCATTCTGGATTTCGCAGGGGTTCAGGAAAGCAAGGTGTAAGGTGTTTGGGGAAGTGGATATAATCAGCAGTGGTAACGGCTCAATCATTGAGACTAACGGCGAAGATACTGACTGTTACTTTGAGTTTAACAGCATTGAGAATAACATGACCACACATACATTTCATCAGACAAAGGGAAGATTCTATGCATTTGGCAGAGAGTCAACAGGTGTCGGAGTGTTCAACGATTCAGATGACGTATGTGCAAGCATAGACTTAGATGTTTTAAGTATTGACTTGACAAGTGGACAGGGTTTCTTTCCGGATATGATAGTCAATACAGAATTTTACTTACGTAATCATACAACAGTAACTAACGGCAATGACTGGATGTATCTGCAGGCAATTGGCGGAGCGTATGACATTGAGTTAATTAATTGTAAGACTAATACAGGAAGCGGTTACGGAATTAATACAGTGGGCTTTCCTCACATAGTCAGAGTGTTTTTCTCAGACTTAATTGCAGGCACTCCCTACGAAAACAACGGGACTGAAACATCGATTTACATTTACGATGAATTTGTTTTGAGCAATCCGATTACAACAATGAATACAGAGTTTCCGGAACTCACTGAGACAGTCGATGCAATGCTCACAGTCAATGTACCAGACGTAAGCGAACCGATTCCGCTCTGGAGTGTCGGTGCAATTACTATTCCTGAAGGTGACAGTGTGAGTAATTCACAGTTTGACATCGAACCGATTCCGAATGCATACGGATATGAGCTGTGGGACAACGGCTCTCTGATTGCTTCGGGTGATTATTTCAAAGTGTCAAAGCTCGCACCTGATACTGAGGGAACGCACTATTACAGATACAGAGCCGTAAGAGACGGCTTATACACAGAATTTTCAAATCCATTAAAAATAAATATTATGTCACTAACAAACAAACCGAGACAGCCGAAGTACACAATCGGTGACACGGTATATTTTAACAATTACGGCGAAATACAGACGCTGACAATTAAGGAAGTCAGAGCCGTTGTGCAAAATCCCGACTTGAATAATATCGGTGTGCAGTACAACTATTACAAGTTCGATGAGGTAATCAATGAGTATGAACAGTCACGGCTGTTCGCTTCAAAAGGCTCTCTGCTTGCAAGACAGAAGGGAGACGGACTGTACTTAAATGACTTTGCATTTGGAGCGTATGAAGTGCCGAGTCTAATCTCCGACCTTGCAGGATTCAATTACACAGGGTTGAAATTCAATGAGGATGACAGACCAATCGAAGGGGACGACTTCAGATTCGATGAGACAATCATTGACAGAGCCAATTTCCAATCTGCCACAATGCCAACTTCAATCACATCGAAGGAAGACTTGATTGACTTAGTGGCAAGTTATGATAAGCGAAGCACTATCTGGACAGACGGCAGACCTATCATTGATTGGAATGGGTTGAAGTTTCAGGGGAATGACAGTGGGGTGAATGGATTTAATCTTCAAACATCTGATGGTGCTGTTGTTAATATACTTTTAAAAACCAGAATCAAAGGACAAGACTGGACAATCCAGCTTGTCAGAGACGGAGCGTTAGGAATGACTATTAATGCAGAGACAAGGGCGATTGTTATTACTTATGTACATGAGACAACGAATAACTCGGCAGTTAAAGACCTGCTCAATGCCAATGCTACTTTCTTGGAGTATTTTAATTCAGCATGGATTACCGGCGCTCCTGCTCTCGTCACTGCCGAAAACACACAGACCTACTACGCATGGCTACGCAACGACCTCACAGGAGCAGACATGACAGGCATATACGCAGGGACAACGGATTTCTCATACGCAACCATGCCGACAAACGCAGATACAAAGGCAGAGTTCAAGGCACTTGTTGCAGAGTGGGATCCAGTTACAACGATATGGACAGACGGAAATCCAATAGGCGAATAAAAAGAATTTTAACTAAATCTAAATAAAAGAAAATGGCAATTACAAAGAACAAAGAGGAAGTCAGACTGAAGTCAGGAAACAATTTCAAAGTCAAATACGGCAGTTCATGGCTAACACTTGGCAATATCATTTCAGGGAAACTGACAAAGCAAACAGCATCAACTGAGATTCAGTTTGCGGATGCGACTTCATTCGAAAGAAAGACCACTACAAAGTCAATGCTCGAAGTTGTACTCGCACAGGTGAGCAAAGAGATACTCGATACAATTGACACTATATCACCGAACTTTCTGAAGCTGTACTATTACAACGGATATGCGAACGGCAAAGACATGGAGATATACGCACCGGAGGCAGAGCTGATTGAGAATATTGAATTGTCAATGGATGGAAATTCTCATCAGACAATTGCACTGAAGTTTTCACTCGTACCTCAGAATACGAATGCATCACTGACTCCGAGTACGGACTTACCTTCAGGCAGTTATGCAACGGCTGGCACACTGGTAACGGGTACAAATCCGTTTTATGTACTGCTTGACACAACAAGAGTGTAATTACGGTACTTGCGGGAGTTCCGGCATATTACAGGCATAGCCGGTTAAGTCGGGTTATGCCTTTTTATTAACTAACCAATTCAATGGACAAAAAGAAATATAAATTTTCAAACGGACTCACAGCGTGGCAAGAGGAATTGACACTCGCTCAGGACATCAAGATTACTGAACTGTTTGCCAAAGTCAATATTCAGGACTTCGCAGCGACTAAGGTCATTGATTTAATTAAGATAATATCAAAGGAAAACTTAATAGTTGACTTCCTGAGAATAATATTGCAATCTGAAAATGAGATTGCAGATGACAAACTACTGAGCTTGAAAAACTCAGAGCTGAAAGGTGTGATAGAAGATTTTTTCGCATTAAATCCGCTTGTGAGCAATATGTTAGGGATTTTCAAACTCGCTGCGGTTACAGCGAATATGAATACGACATCATCAGATACAGAAAAGACAACAGAGAGCGAAGTCCAGACTTCTTAAAAGGGACATATGAAGATATGATATACTCATTGTGCAATGGTGACTTCACGAAATTCACTGAGGCGAAGAAAATGAAAGTGTCTGAGGCGGGTGTGATTATGATACTCAAAGAGAAAGAGAATTTTTTAATGTGGTATACAAACAATAAAAGTTGACAAACGTAGGTGATTTAAAAATATCGATAGTTCTTGACATTGTTAAAGCCAACACTGAGGGAAAGCAGTTCAAGAAAATCCTTCAGGAAGTCGATACTGCATCGACAAAGGCAGGCGTGTCAACAGTCAAACTCAGCGACAGTGTACAGAACTTGGGACTGAGGTATCAGGGACTGACTTCTGTGATGAACATACTCAAGTCCACATTCGGTGACTTTATCAATGCATATCAGCAACAGGAAGTCGCTGTCAGTAAGTTAGCAAATGGCATTAAGAATGTCGGTGAGGGCTTGACTTCGGTAAATAAACTCTCTGAGCAGGCTACTGAGCTTCAGAAGATTACTCCGTTTGGGGACGAAGAAATCATCAATGCTCAGGCGATGCTGACCACATTTCAAAAGAACTCCGAAGAGATTGCGGTACTCACTCCGAGACTCTTAGACCTTGCAGCTGCATATATGAAGTCAGGCGAATCAGGAATGGACTTGCAGTCTGTCGCTGTTATGCTTGGCAAAGTGAATGAAGAGACAGTCGGAGCGTTAAGACGTGTCGGGGTTGCATTCACTCAGGAAGAAGAGCAGAAGCTAAAATCACTCAAAGGGACTGAGCAGGCAATTTTCTTGTCAAAGATTTTAGATAACAACTTCAAAGGCATGGCGGAAACAGTCGGGAAGACTACCGCAGGGCAGATGAAGATGTTCAGTAATCAAGTCGGTGACCTCAAAGAAGCATTCGGGAAATTACTTGTCGATATTTTAATTCCAATTGTAAGTCCGTTAAAAGACTTAGTGAAATATTTGAATGATGCGGGACCGGTTGCACAAAGAGCTGCACTCGGTGTCACTGCAATGGCGATTGCATTCGCAGCACTTGGCACATCGCTCGGCGGATTGCCTTATATCATCGGCAGTCTGGTTACTTTGTTTTATTCGCTTTCTGCTTCTTACGAAATTTCAGAGTCAAAGCTGAAGCAACTGAACAAAGAAACTCTAATCGCTCAGGAAGTCAGTGACTCAATGAAAGTTATACTCGACCAACTGGGAATTTCTGCGAATAACATGGCAGATGCTTATGACAAGATTTCCGAAAAGATTGCATTCATGTCAAAGGCTCAACTTGAGTCTGCAAAGATTTTCGTGCTTGCTGAGAAAGCTAAGATTCAGGCATTGATGCAGACAATGAAAGCACTCGAACTTGAAAGTCTTGCAAAGATGGACTTTGTGCCACCTGACAGAGGTGCTTCAATTGAGCAACGGAATGTACTTGGCTTTTCTGCTGACTTAGAGAAAATTGAAGGCTTACTCTCAGAGATAGAAGCTAAAATGTCAGCAATAGGACTTACAGGTGACACTGGAAAGTCGAATACAAAATCAACATCCAAAGGCAAAGTCGGCAAAGATGAGAAAGAGTTTGTCTCATACTTGCAACAGTTGAATAATGAACTTGCTGAAGTAAATAAACAAATCAGCCTGCAATCTGCGAATGAATCTGAAGCAGAGGGTTTGTTTGTCAAACGGAGCGACCTTGAGCTTGCGATTCAATACGTTGACAGGATACAGGAACTCAAAAAAATCACAGCAGAAGTCAGAGGTGTAAGCACACTCTCAGACTTAGCAGATAAAGTCAGAGGCAGACGTGCAGGGATTGCACTTGAGACTCCGATTGAGATATTCAAGAAAGAAGACAAAGCGAACCTTGATGATGTATTCTCTCAGGGAATTTCATTCGCACAGCAATTTTCAAGTACACTCGGCTTTGCAGCTGACAGTTTCGGTGCTAAGTTTCTCGGAGCATTGCAGACGGGATTGTCACTTGCGAACTCATTTGCTTCGCTGCTTTCTGCGATTGTAGGCGGTACGAGTTCAGGCGGTATATTTTCAATTCTCGGTCTTGCATCTGGCGGGCAAGTACCTGGAAGTGGAACAGGAGACACTGTGCCGGCTATGCTCACTCCAGGTGAGTTTGTCATTAACAGGAGCAGAGCCTCACAGCTCGGCACAGGATTCCTGACTTGGCTCAACGGCGGCGGTCTGTTCCCGTCAGTCGCAGGGCAGTTCAATTCAGGCGGATTAGTCTCAGGCAGCAGCGGCGACATTATAATTCAGATGAACGGAGCATTGACAGACAATTTAAGTTACCAGATTGTACAGCGTGGCGGCGTGCAAAGGAAAATTAAAATGACAAAGAGTAAATTTTGAGAGTAACAATTTTAAAATATTTTGTTCCGGCATTCCCAATCTCACAGGAGTGGAAGAAGAACTACTTCGAGAATGAGATTAATGTGATTGATAGATTCGTTTTCCCGAAAGTCCTGAAAGATAGCTTCCCGATATTCGTAGAAGAATGGGAAGACCAAGAAGACATCAACACACTGAAGACAGGCTTCTTTGACCTGACGCTTAGTCTTGGCTTTGAGGGTGTTTCTGAAATTCAGCATCAGAGTTTGAAGTATTTCTTCTCAGACGGCTCATCAGTTTTACAAGAGTATCACAAATTCATTGTAATCTGTGAGACAAGCACTTACGAAAGGTCTTACTGCGGAGTCATTGACCCGCTAAGTATCTCATTCGATGAGAGCTTCAATCTCGGCAATAACACAGTCACATTCTCAGTGTACGGAATTGAGCAGGAGGCAGTGTCGTACTTGAAAGGCGGGTTTCTCGGAATGATTGGCAATGACTCGGACTTTGAGAATAACTATTTACCTGAAAAGCTAATCTCGCAGAATGACTTGATACAGATTGAATCAAGACTTGCATTGACGGACAGGATCGGTGTACCAATCAGAGTGGGTAAGGACTTGCACAACAGATTCGTCAGTGAACGTCAGGACAACGGTCAGATCTTCACAAGGTGGGATGCATTCAAATCATTCATGGTTGGCTTCGGCTTTAAGTTTAAGATTCAATTTAACGGATTTCTCACAAACGGCAAACCAAGATTCAAGTTCATACTATTCTTCAAGTCCAAAGGGCTTAACTTACTCGACTTAACAGCAGGAAAGTTCCTGTCGGTAAATCGTGGACTTTTAGAGATGAAACAAGACAGAGTATTGATGTATCTCTATGCCTCACAGGCATACACTTACAACGGCGAAGCTGCGAAGCAGTATCAGGGATTTATAATTGAAGGCAATAACAGATTTTTTTACGAAGGCGGAACATCGGGAAGGCGAATCATATACAGTCCGAAGGCAGACTACTACTTCACTTCAGACGGGCGTGGGTATTCCGCTCAGGATGTCAAGGTGGTAAAACTTGACTTATGGGACTTCACGACGAACAACTCCGTCAATCAGATAACATTCTGTTATACTGTCTGGACTTCTGCGGATGACGGACTGCTCAGACTATGGAGATACATTGCGGAGTATGAATTGTCTTACTTGTCAGCTGGAGTCAAGCCAAGAAAGAATATTAAATTAAAAGTTCCGGAAACATTGCCATTGATACTTGGAAGCGTAGTCAAGATGTACAGGAATGAGAATGTATACAGATATTTTTGCGAAAGAATAACCGATTATGATAATTTTAACCAAACAATTGAAGCGGAGTTTGTAGAGATATGAGTAAAAAATTTGTAAACGGATATGACAAACCAAGATTCGTGATATACAACTCGGCGAATGTAGTCGAACAGACTATCGATATAAGTTTCAAGTACGAAGCACTCAGAGAGTACTATGAAGACATTACAATACTGGACCAGTACACAGACGGCTCGAAGGAATCAAATGTGCTATGGTATGACTATGAGTGGAGATTGTTCTTCACAGGATACATCGAGAAATCCGACAGGCTTAAGATTGCAGAAGTTGAGAAGGCGTGCAAACAGAAGAAGAAAGTGATCTTGACTCCGCATACTGATTATCTATGGCGGTACTTCGAGGTGATAGTATTGCCTGAGAAACGGACTTTAGATTTGTTCCCGCATCATCGAGGCGGATTGAATACAACAAATAATTCATTTGAAATTTCATTCATAAACAAGTACCCGATTACAGAAGTGAGCGTCATTGATCCGGATTACATTCCGGTGATAGGTGCAATGGTCGGTTACGAATACTATTAAAATATAACTATGGCAAATCCAGTTAATATTGTATTAAGAGATCTTGAGACAGGAGCCGGAAGAGTCGGACTCACTGTGACAATGAGGCACGTGACAGACAATTATGCGACTGATGTGTATACTATGGCAGGCGTAATGGGAAAGGCAGGAGTGTACACTGTTGCAGACGTGGCATATAACAAGTATAAGTTTTTCATCAATGGCACTGAAGATGACACAATCCCTGCTCAGTGGCTTCCTTCAGATGAAGGCAGGCTCAGGAAAGTCACAGACGAATCAGGGACATACTGGGAATGTGAGAATCTTGAGTTCAGAAGTGCAGCCGCAACGACAGAGGCGAACTCACTCATTCGGAAATCCGAAGCCGATGAGAGATACGTCAAGGTAGGCGATGACATTATAATCCCGACAACTAAGAAGATAATTATCACTGATCCACCAACTTCAGGGGATAGCGGAGTAAACAGAGACTATGCAGACACAAAAATGGTTGCTTCAGGGAGTTATACTTTGAGCGGCAATAACCTATTCACAGGCTCGAACTCATTCACCGGCGGAGTAGCACTCAGGAATACCAATGTGATAAGTGGCTATAAACTATCGCTTGCAGATTTACCGGAATCACCTGAACATGCGGCGAATATGCGGTATGTTGACATAAAGTTTGCAGAAGTGGAAACAATGCCATACCAGACGGGACCGAACGTAATCAGACTCATACCGAATGGAATCAATCAGACAAACAAGGTATACAACACTTACGCAGGTGCAATTGCCAATGCAGTAGCTTTCGCAACAGCCTCAAGAAGATATACAATCGACATCGAAGGTGCAGGGACTGCAGGCGTGGAAATCATTGCATCAGCAACTCCGAAGACTTTCCCTGACTTCGTAAGTCTGAAGGGCAAGAATCAGAATGTCGAATTGTATGTCGGTGATGATACTTACACAATCGGAGTGCTTGGCAGAAGTATCATTGAGAATGTCACACTTACTCTTGAAGATGACGGAGCAACTCCTGTGTTTCAGAATTTTGTTTTCAAGGATGTAATTTTTAAAATGGAAGTTGCATCATTGTCATTCGTTAATTGCGAATTTCGTGGGCATTGCATTGTAAAAAATGTTGACGGCTCGATCGTATTTGATGAGAATACTAAAGGCGGATATGTGAGGACTAATGCATCGGCAATATCGGATAAAATGGATGGTAAATATGGGATCGATCCCGATGATTTATGTTATTAAGTAAAAATAAAATTAAATTTATAACAATGAATAAAAAATTAATTGCATTTATTATTTTAGCACTAATATATGTAACTGTGTCAATTGCACAGAGTAATTTCCCTGGATTTCCTATCGGTAAAGTTAGGCTTGTAGACTCAACAGGATATTTCACAATAAACAAAAACACACAGATATACGGCGATTTTAATTTTACCGGAAACATATACCAGAACGGCATTCCGTTTGCAGGCGGCGGCGGTTCGGGAATTGACACTAATAAATACTTGTCAATTTACCGACTTGATACAAGTAAGATTTTTTTTGAACGTGATACTGTGAATGTCGCAGGACTTAAGAGAGCGAATACATTCTTAGGCGTACAGACATTTAATTCGACTTCGTATATGTCTAATGTAGATGCATTAGGAGTGACAAGTACATCACTCAACACAGGTAAAATCACAGCAACCGACACGGCGGAATTTCAAAGCAAAGCGGATTTCCTTAGCAATGTAGATGTAGGCGGGAGCTTGTCAGTGAATGATAGTATACTCGCTGATAGGTTAGTATTGACAGACGCTCAGGGCGTTTATTTGCCTGATGCAACAAGTTTTATCTGGCGTACAACTCCGCAGATTAGCATATCCGCTCAGATTAATGAATTGATATTCACTTCATACAAGACTTCATTTTATACCCAATACGGAACTCGTATTGCTGAAGTTGACAGTACGAACGGCGTATATTGTGCAATGAATATGGATGTCGATGGCTCGCTGAATGTTGACGGGCGGGCGGTGTTGAATGGATATAATAAAATCGGTAATAACTCACCTGCAATGAAATTCAAATTGGTACGGGGGAAAATTACAGCAGTGGGGACTTACGTCAATATGGCTCACGGCTTGACTGATTTCAAAAAAATAATTGGCTTTAATTACACACTGCTCCGAGACACAACCGACGCACAAAGGAAAGTGCTAGGGCACGGTGCGAATATTACAACTCAGACTAATATGGGCGTGATAGTATATGCAGATACAACTAATGTCGCTGTTTGGGTGCCAGTAGCATCTACCGGATTGATTGACGATTCAGTCAGGGTATTAATTACTTATGAAGAGTGATTAAATTGCGGATGTTGTAAGTTAAAGAATTTTTCTATAAGTTTGCATAAACCATATTATGCAGTGTCCAAAATGCAAGTCCACTGCCAGCCGAGTGGTTAAAACCGAAACATACCTCACATCTATCAGGATCAGAATCCGTGAATGTCTCGAGTGCTTTCACATCTGGAGAACAAAAGAGGAGCCATATCCGGATGTTACGCAGACAATTAAGTCTGTCGAAGCGAGCCTGAAAGACTTAACTAAAATCTAATCTATTGACAGACTCTCTCACATCCTCAGTGACTATGTGAATGTAGTTCATTGTGGTCTTGATGTCTGAATGTCCTGCGAGTTCCTTAATGTAATTCAGATTAACATTGAGCTTGACAAGACTTGTAATAAATGTATGCCTCAGACAATGGAAGTGATATTTCTCACTCATTCCGAGACTGCGGATGAGCTTCTTAAACTTCTTTGACACTGTTGTACTCGTATACATCCGCTCAGGCATATTCTCAATCGTACCAATTAACTGCGGATTAATCGGCACTTGTCTCATCCGCTTTGTTTTAGTTTGAAATACTTCAGTATTGCGAATCTTTATCAACATCAATTCTGTATCAATGTCATCCTTCTTCAGATTACATATTTCGTTCAATCTCATTCCGGTATACAGGGCTGTGAGTATGTACCACTCCAATTCGCTGTCACTGACACTGCGAATGATGAGCCTTGCTTCGCCATCCGTGAATGCAAGTATCTCAGTCTGAGCCTTCGGTATTTCTTTGACATTACGGAACGGATTCTCACTCAGCATTCTCATTCTCACTGCTATGCCGAATGCACTCCGCAATGTCCTGAAGTATATATTCACAGTCGCAATGGACTGGCTCTGGATTGACTTAGCTTTGAAATGTTCAATATCATGAGCTGTGACATCCGCAATCGGTTTGTTTCCGGAGATCCGAATGAAATTGTCAAACGCAATCCTGAACAGTCGCTGAGTCTTTGCCGCTGAGTTTGTCTTGGCGTAATCCTGGATTACAGTCTGAAGCTCTGAGACACTCACGCTGCGGGTCTTTGTGCTACGCTTTGACATCAGGAATTTTAATGCCTCAGACTTTGACTTTGTCTTTGTGCTGAGTTTCCTGCGTTTCCCATTCTCAGTCCAGTACAGATAATAGTACCCATTGTCACGCTTATATATGAACATGAGTTACCAATTTGATACCAATTGCAAAGAACAATGAGCTGGCGACGGGAGTTGAACCTGCGACCTGCTGATTACGAATCAGCTGCGATGTGCCTATGCAGTCAATATTCAATGTTTTTGCGAATGATTTGTATATTGAAGTTACCAATTTAGTCCTCATTGCTTTTCTCATGCTTATTTTTTACCCTGTATATAGAGTTAATCTTTTCTGCGACTTTCCCGATTTCATTTTTATAGAAGTGAACTTTCTGATTGAGTTTGTTAATTTGTGCGAGCAAGTCATCATTCTTATTATCAGATACATACATCTCACCTTTGCCTGTCAATAACCAATTCAAATTAATATTTCTTTTTGCAGCAGCATAGAAAAATTCAAACGTAGGTTTGATTTTATTTTTTTCATACTTCGACAAATTCCCTTTGTCAACTTTACCCTCAGGGCTTAACCATGCAGCAAATTCTTTGTACTCTCTGCCGTTTCTTAATAGTTTAATATTTTCACCTATTGTAGACACAAAATAAATATTTGTAGATAGTAAAATTACTATTGACAAATAGTAATATTACAATTATCTTTGTATAAATTAATTAATCAATGCTATCAAATAATGAATAAAGAAAAAAGACAAAAAAAAATCAGAAACAATAAAAGCAAGTCTGCCTTTGTCAGATACGATGAAGAGTTAGGTGCTATGCTTTTACAGCTCAAAGAGAAACTCGGCTTTGAGAAAGATTCGCAGCTTATGAGATTTGCGGTGAAACAGTTACACCGCAGACAGATTCTTAACCTCAGGGAAATCGCATGAACGCACGTCGCAACCGCAGAGAGTCATACACCAAGACAAAGCCACGCTTCACAGCTCAGGAAGAAGAAGTCCTGAGACAGTTGAACATGGGAATCAATGACGCATGGAGTATAAGCAACAAAACTCACATGCTCATTACGTCTGTCAGACGTGCATTGACAGACTTGACGACAAAAGGAGTTGTAATGGAATCCGGAACTACATTCAATGCAGAGACTAACAGGAACGTAACTACTTATAAGGTCTTATCTGTAAAGCAAGTTCAGACAGGGCAAGGAGTACTGCTATGACATTAAGCGAATTGTCATTCAGGTTATTATCGGATATGGAGAATAAAAATTTCAATCATAACATATCAGAAGAACGCAATTATATCCACATTAAATTCACCGATAAGGAAGGATTAGTCTTAATCTCTTATCGAATTTCAAAAACTATATATGAAAACTTAAATGGAAAATCTAAATGACTTTTACTGGCTCTCATCAAGAGACAGTGAATCACCGCAGGAGCCATTTGCGGAGGAAATATTCTCAGAGAAATTCACATGCTTAGGAAACACTAAGTATGAAGTCAGGCTCGATACTGACGGCAAGAAAAACGGCATCTGCACACTCACAGTGTCGCATCTACGCAGTGCAATTGAGCTTGTCATGGATGAAGAGTGTCTCAGGCTTTTAATTGAGGACTTACAGACATTAAAAGAAGAGCTTCTTAAATAACAAAACCCCTGAGCAGCGAACTCAGGGGCATTTTAAAACTAACTAAACACAAACAAAAATGAACAACTCAAAAGAAAAAAGCAATACCATGATTGATGTATTCACAGTTCCGGACTTCAAGGGAATATTCCACTTAGGAAGACCAACTGCATACCAATCAGACTGCCAGGTAGGGCAGTTCAAGATTAAAGAAAATTTTCTCGGCAACAAACTCCAAATGGAGATTCTTTCAATGAGAAAAGTATTTGGAGAATTTTTCGAGTACAAAGCTCAGGACTGGATTGAAGTGCTTTTCGTCGACGAAAACAACACAGTATCAAATGTACTTTTTAAAACAGAATCAATAGACAATCTGCTTGACACTGTGAAAGTCTTAATCAGTAAAGGCAAACCAATTGCAGACTATGTAATCACCGGCGAAATGAGACAGAAGCAAAGCAAGAGACTTGGACTGAAGTATTACGCAGTGGAATTTTCATGGAAAGAAAACACACCGGAAAGAATCGCAGAGATAAAAAACTTCATCAACGAAAATAATTACCTGCTCGAATATTCCATGCTCGCAGAAATCGGAGAACGTGTGAACACAGCAGAAGTGCTTCCTGAAGCGGAGACTGCTGAGAAAATAACAGTTAAGAAAACACTGAAAATGCTCGGAGGTAAAGAATGATGATTAAAATTTCAACAACGAACATGTCAAAGGATGAGTGGCTGGCTCATCGGCATACAGGGATCGGGGGGAGCGAAGTCTCCTCCGTTCTCGGACTGAATCCATACAAAGCCTCAGCAGAGCTGTTCTGGGACAAAGTCTTAGACCTGAGACAATCTGAGGAAACCGAAGCAATGCACTGGGGTAAAGCTCTTGAAGAACTCATTGCCGACAGGTGGCAGTACTGGGGCGGAGATCCGAAGTCAATGATTGAGAATTACAATGCGGGGACTCCGGTCAGAAGATGTCAGAGAGTGAACTCGATACTTATCAATCAGGAATACCCACATTTATTTGCCAACATTGACAGAAAAATCCTCAGCAATCCATCCGGAGTGCTTGAGATTAAGACTGTCTCAGGCTTCGCTGCGAATCAGTGGGAAGACGGCATTCCACCGGCATACTTAATACAATTACAGACTTACCTACTTATCACAGAATACACATACGGCGAAATTGCCATACTCAAAGACGGTCGGTATATGTCAGTCATTCCGTTTGAGGCAGTTCAGGAAATTCAGGAGAAGATTATTTCTAAGACGAAGACATTCTGGGAAAACGTGCAACGTGCAAGAGAGATAGTCTCAGACTTCGCAGACACAGCAGAGATAAACTCATTCGAAGAATTTCAGAATGCATCGCACAGGCTCACTGAGTGGATCACACTCGCAGAACTTGAGCCTGCACCGGATGACAGCAAGGCTTATGAAGAGTATTTAAAAAAGAGATACAGGATTGAGCCGAAGGTCATTGAAGGGACTGATATAATGTTATTCCATGTCAAAGCATATATAACACACTCAAACTTAGTCAAACAACATGAAGAGCGCAAACGTGAATGCTCGAACAGAATCAAGGCATTCATGAAAGACTCCGACACTATAGACTTCGGGGTCAATGGCATTGTCACGCACAAGGAAGATTCCAGAGGTGCAAGAAGGTTAAACATTAAATTGAAGGGAGAATAGAATGAAGATACTTATACCTTTCACAGCTCAGTACAGACGCTGGCAGAGAATCAAGAAGCATATCTTGAAGCGTAAAGATGTCCAGAAGCGTCTCGAAGCAGAAGCCAGAGAATATCTTCAATACTGGCAGTACGGATTTTACACTCCTAAGTGCCTGAACATACTCAGGAAGCATTACAAGAATTTTTACAAACCACAACAAAATAAAAATGGATATAAAGCTATGCAACGAAGCGGTAGTGAAACAGCCATACATCAACAACACGCATCCTGAGACTCATGCAGTGGCAGAGTTCTTGGAGAGAATATTCGGCGGTAAGATTGACTTTGACCTGCGGAAAGACTGGTCAATATCAGTCGCAGTTAAGAACGACAAAAACGGAGTAACATCATTCGCAGCAAAAGTCAAGATGACAGATGCAAATATCTGTGGCTCGCAGCTTGACATGTTCAATGAACAGGCAAAGCAATCTGAATTAATGTCAGTTGCACATGAAGGGTAAGAACTTATTCAATCAGACTGTACCAGTAGTTGACCAAAACAAATACACAAACTCGTTGACAAATTCTATTATCAGACATATCGAATACCACAAAGGTGCTGCATTCAGAGTGAACACTACAGGTATTCCGGTAGTAGTCAAAGGCAAGTTAATCAGCTGGAGACCGTCGCAGAATGCAGGAGCGGCTGATATAAGAGCCATCATCGACGGGTACTCGATTGACATAGAGATTAAGTCTGATACGGATAAGCTAAACCAAAACCAAATTGTATTTCAAAAACGAGTGACTGACGCAGGTGGACAGTACTGGGTAGTCAGACACTTTGAAGAATATTTGAATTACTATGAATACTTCAGGAAGCGACAACAACAACACTGAGACTGAATGGACAATGTCATTCCAGTACTTAACGGATAGCAATCCGAACATCATCCGGTATGTGCGTTGTTTTGCAGCGAATAAGATTGATGCGACGATAAAGCTCATGCAGAAGATTAAGCAATCGGTGAAGGTAATTGATATTTACAACTCCTAATTCCGCAAAAAGACATACGGATAGGATAAATCAACGAGTGAGAGCTTTTACATTTTATCCGCTCATTCCGAGAGTTTCTGAAAGGGTTAATCGGTGATGCTGGCTCGAGAAAATAAGACTCATCGGTTGTTAAAATCGGATTTAAGTCAGGTTTGTCTGATCCCTGTTAGGAGATTTTTTTTTAAAACATTAAACTAATACAATCATGCATATAGATATTAACTGGAAAGAAGTCCAGAAGCACTACAAGGAAATACTGCAGAATTATGTACTTAAAAATCACTGGTATTACTTTGCCTGTAAGTCTGATACAAGTATCAGATTCGAAGGACTTGTAGTATGGCACTCAAGAGGAAGAATCGAAGTGCAGGTTGATGAGTCATTCAGAGTCATTCAGATTAAAGATTATAATTTTACAAGAATATGAAAAAAAACTTAGATTATTATCAGCACGATGCCAACTCACATAACCATCCTAAGTTTAAGATGCTGAGACTGAGATATAAGTGGGAAGGCGAAGGGAAATTCTGGGCATTGAACAATATGGTAGCAAAGTCAGAGTCATGTAAACTCAATCTCAACAAGGGTTATAACAAGGCAATCATTGCCAGTGACCTTGATTTTAATATGGAAGAGTTCGACGAATTTTTGAAATACCTTGCCAAAGATTGCAAGCTAATCAAGATGAAAGGCGGAGTGATTACGACAGAAACTACTCAGGAGAATTATGAGCGTGTTCACGGAGACAGAGTGGAAGCAAGAAAGCGGTATGAAAGAAAAACTTCGGCGAAAATTTCCGAAGTTCCGAAAACTTCGGGCGAAAATTCTAAAACTTCGGGCGAGAAAGTATACAAACTAAATAAAACTAAATTAAATAAAATAAAACTAAATAAAATAAAATCAAACCAAACAAAAGGAAAAGAAAAAAAATCGGGAAGGATGGATTTTTTAAAAATAGATCAAGAGCATAGCAAAGCGAATGATGAGTTAAACTTCCTTCTCAATGGTAAGACAGAAGAAAAGTTTCAGAAGTTCTGGAAGTTTTACAACAAACGAGAAGGTGATGTGAAGAAAGTCCGTAGTGTGTTTCAAGAGCTGATCAAGACTGAGGCGGACTACAATGACTTAATCAAAGCAACACGGAATTACAACGAATTGACGGCGAACAGAGAACTTAAGTATCTGAAGATGCCGGTTAATTTCCTTGCTACGTACAAGGATTTTATTGAAGTAAATAACTAAACTGAAGGAGAAATAAAATGAAAACAATTACAATTGCCGGGACATCATATAATTATGATAATGACAAAGAATTAAAAGAAATAATAAAAAAATATCCAAATATTAAAATTGGTAAATATTTCGACGTTGGCGATTATTTTCAAACTGATGAAAATCTGAAAGTCGGTGATATTTTTAAAGCCGGTGATGATTTTTATGTTCTCCCTGAATCTCATTTAGAAATCCCCAATGGATACCAATATATTGCAAGATGTTATTATGAACAAAATAGTCAGCAATGGTATATCCAATTAGGATGTCAGCTTAGGACATTAGACGAATGGGAATCAGATTTTTGGAATAATCCGGATGGATTCCCGAATGACAATTCAGAAAAAAGTTTAAGACGTTTACAAACTTATAACAATTTAAAAAAATGGATTTACGAATTTAAACTAAACCGAAAGGAAAAATAAAATGACAATTAAAGAAATAAAAAAACTGAATGAGTTCCAAAATAATCCCGCATATCATCCTTTCACTTGTATTACCGATATTAACACAAGTAAATGCGAAAAAAGGAATGAAACGGGAGAAGGTAAGCTCATAGCAACACTAACCTGCTGGATATGTCCTTGTGGAGCATATAAACAAAACTACGGCAAACTTGAAAACTTGCTTATTTAACTAAACCGAAAGGAGAAAAAAATGGACATAGAATATCCGGACAGTGTATATACCCGCAGTCGGGTGTACACACAAGAACAGCAAAGTGCGATAAAATCCAAGTATGAGGCTGAACATAAAAAAGTTAATGCTGGTGAATATTTGTTAATGTGGCAAAGTTTCAGAGGTAACGTAATGGTTGAGCATATTGAAGAAGGTGGTATTTGGGAAAAAAGCACATCTAAGGGATATTACAACTTAGGAAAGTTAGAAGACATAATAAAACCAAACATTGAATTGATAGACAGAATAAATCTAATTTTGTCTTTGGACGCCGAAAGCATATTAATAAAGTCAGAAGATGCAGGCTATTATAATATATCCGATATTGTAACACCGGAAGAAATCCGAAATTTAATAACAGTAAAGTTTGCGGAGGATATGCCAAATGAAAATAGGTAAATATGCAATTGCTATGCGCTGGCATTTTATATGGATTGAAAAAGACGATGATGCTTTGAAAATTGAAATAGATTTTCCAAGCTTTGGACTTCATCGTTATGACAGTCCTTCGAATGGATTATATCTGTTTTACAAATGGGTGTTCGTGATTGGATATATTTCTGTTTACAGGAACTTAACTGAAGAAGAAAAAAAAGAAAGACGCATAAATTTCTTAAAATATAACTTAAGGGGGTATTAACTAAATCGAAAGGAAAAAAAATGGACAAAGAAAAAAGAAATAAAATACAATTATTAATAAGCAGTATTGAGAATTTAGAATGTACACTTTCAAGTGACATATCTGATATTTATGTAAGCGGTTTTTCGGCTAACGGTTATTATAAAAAAATCACAGATGTATTTAGTCCAGAAGAAATAACAGCTAAAATAAAAGCTAAAATAAAAGAATACGAAAATGAACTGTCAGAATTAACAAGTTCAAACTAAAAATTATGATAACAATAATAATAACAGTCTTGCTGAGTCTTAGCTCTCCACCTGTCAGCATTCAACCCGACAATTTCCTCATAATGCAGACTTATGAGCATGAACAACTTAACGGAGCAGGGCAATGACAGATTCAACCACTCAACTTACAGTGTTCCCGAACATGGATGAGATTCCTATGATCAAAGGCGAGAAAATCCGTCACAGAAATGCGTTTGAGTTGTACTGCAGAATGGGGCAGAGACGCTCATTGCGTGGACTTGAAGAAATTCTCAAGACCGGAAAAGGAAGTGTTCGGGTATGGTCACAGAAGTTCAAGTGGGCAGAGCGGGTGGAGAAGTTTGACCAGGACATTAAGCTCTTGATGTCAGAGCTGACGAAGGAAGATATCATCGCAAAGAATAAGGAACACATAGAAATCATTGACGAAGCAATTAAGCAATGGAAAGACAAACTCAATGCAGGTGAAATTAATCTCAACATGGTACAAGACATTGAGAAGCTGTTGAACATCAGAGCCAAACTCTCAGGGCAAGAAGCTCTGACTACGGAAAACCAAAACAATATTCAAGTAAATGTAAATTTTGTATGAAAAAAATTAAACTGAAAGGGTAAAAATGACTACAGAGCAGCAAAATAAATTAGACGAACAAATCGCAGAAATTGCCAAAGAGTATGGGCTCAAATACTTTTCATACTGCGGGTACCAAGGGGATGCTGTGATAGCAACAGCATTAACCACGTCAGAAGAGGATTTTTTCAAAGCATTTTTGGTGACCAATATATATTTAAATATGCTGAAAAAAGATTTAGGAATACCCGAATCACTCACATACGAGGAAATAATAAAAATGTGCGAATAGCTCAATGACCGAAATCCGAATCGACATGAACGAATGCTTTCAAAACGCTGTATCTTGCTCCAGTCCGTACTTAATGCTTTATGGGGGTGCGGGGTCGGGCAAGAGTGTGTTCGCAGCTCAGAAGTTACTTGTGAGGCTTTTGAGCAAAAATAAACACAGGTTCTTAATGATTCGGAAGGTTGCAAGGACAATTCGTAATTCACAGTTCAAACTTTTCAAGGAATTAATCTCGATGTACAACCTCACTCCGTACTTCGACATCAAAGAAAATGAGATGAACATTGTGTGTAAGAACGGCAATGACATCATCTCAGCGGGTGTGGATGACGTGGAGAAGCTCAAATCCATTGCAGGAATTACAGGCGTATGGATTGAGGAAGCCACTGAGTTGACTGAGCAGGAGTTTGACCAGATAGATTTGAGATTGCGTGGCGAAACGGATGAATACAAGCAGATTATACTCACATTCAATCCTGTGTACATTGGACACTGGCTCAATCAGAGGAAGTGGGATGAATCGAAAGTGACGAAGCTCAAGACTACATATACCGACAATAAGTTCATTGATCCGGCGTACAAAGAGAAACTCGACCAGTTGAAGTATACCGATGAGAATTATTACAATATCTATTGTCTCGGTAACTGGGGAATGATACGCAACGCCGAAAGGGCTTACCATCAGTTCAACCGTGAGAATTGCGTTGTACTGTGGACTGATATGCCGATGTTCAAGTCCGAGACTGAATTGATTGTGAGCTATGACTTCAATATCAACCCGATGTGTGCAGTGATGTACATATTCCATGACGGAGTATACACACAGATTCGGGAATGGAGGATCGACAATTCAAACACTGAGGAACTGACAGAGTTAGTGGCTCAGCATATTCGCAGTCTTGGAATTGCTCAGAGTATAATTGTAACAGGTGACGCTTCAGGAAGGGCAAAGGGAACGAAGGGCTTTATGTCAGATTACGAGATTATCCAAAAGATACTGGCTAAGTATGACGTTAAGTTTGCATTGAGAATACCTGAAGCAAACCCACCGGTAAGAGACAGAATAAATTATGTGAATAAGATGTTCCAGACTGGCAAATTGAAGCTGTCGCAGTCTTGTAAATTCTCAATTCAAGACCGTGAGCTTGTCACATGGAAGAAAGGGTCTGAGCAGTTCAAGATAGACAAGTCACAGGCAGACCTTACGCACTTGTCAGACGCTGCGGATTACGCAATCTGGAATACTCAGGCTCTGGTGAAGTCGGATGAGGCGGATAATGCGAGTTACTTGATTGGAGGGCAGAGAAGATGGAGCTAATCGCAGACTTCACCAACGACGGCATTGACACAATGATACAGCCATACACTGCATTCGGGAACTGCGGTGACTATGTGTATCTTGCAGAGGGGAAGGAACTCGGCAGGTACAACGTAATGACAGGCGAAAAGACTGAGACTGACTTACCGAATGCCGTACACTATCACCATGACGGCAAGGTCTATTCCACAGCGTATGTGTGGAAGCAATTCCCACGCTCACTGTTCTACATTGACGGAGTGTTGCAGGATAGTTACGAATACCCTGTAGGACAGGACAGGACACTGAACAGAGTGAACGGCGAGTGGCTCATGTATATCCGCTCACATCCGTACACTGATATGTCACTGAGCATTCAGACATCAAATGACTTTGCCGACTGGTCAGACTTACAACCCGTCACAATCGAAGGGATTGCAGATGATGAGCGGGTGTATTCATTCGCATTCGTGGAGATTGACGGAAAGCATTACGGAATCGGGAATGTGTACAAGTTCCACCCGACAGACCCTTACGGAGATGCAGAGTATTCCCTCACTCCGAATGCCTTTGAGATACTCGATTGGAATTTAATCAGCAGACGGAAAGAGATTGACTTAATCAAGAATGTCCAGGTCGCAATGACCCCCGCAATGTATGACGGCGGAGTGTATCTCAGCGTCATTGAATCTGCACGGAAACACACAACGGCTGCGAATAAGTTTGAGAATGTTGAGAAGCCATACAGTTCGAGTATCGTGCGAGTTGAGAAAGAAGATTTATTAAAATATTATAAATAAATGGAAGGAGATAAAATGAAATTAGGAACAGAGACTGTTTTCAATATTACTTTTAAAATAGAGGAAGTATTCGCAATAATCAATGCTCTTGAAGAATATATTAATATATCTGCTAAGTATGATATGGTTCTTGGTAAAAATGATTTTGGGTTTCTTTTAGCGTTACAGGTGAAAGAGCTGACCATCCACCAAAATTTATGCGAATATGTTGGTAACCCCAGTAGGAGTCTCGCACTTTATGAGGAAATAGAAAAGGCATACAAAGATTATAAACCAAAAAAAAACAACAATGCACCCCTTCATCACAGGCACAAAAATAAACCTATGCATACTCACAAAGTCCGACATCACGGATGAGTATGTCAACTGGTTCAATGACAAGGAAGTCTGTCAGTTCAACAGCCATTACAGATTCCCGAACACATACGAAAAGACACTGCACTACATTGAGAATACGAGCGATATTGTGTTCGGGATTGTGACGAAGCAGAAACATTCCCACATCGGTAACACTGTGTTCGGGATTGTGACAGAGCAAGAGTCTCGTCACATCGGTAACATCTGCCTTCAGAATATCAACTGGATTGACAGGACTGCTGACATCTCAATCATCATCGGTGAGAAGACGCAATGGGGGAAAGGCTACGGAGCTGAAGCGTATAGGCTCATCATTGATTATGCATTCAATGTGTTGAACCTTCGCAGACTGGCTTCGGCTCTGACAACAGACAATCAAGGGATGAGATGGGTATGCGCCAAGAACGGCATGGAGTATGAAGGCACATCAAAGCAAGTCTTATTCAAAGCTGGAGAGTATATCGATATAGTTCATTTCGCAATATTAAAACAATAACCGAAAGGAGCAACAATGGCACAGCCAAAACCAAAGTACAGAATCGAAGTAATGCGAAGCAGAGACAAAGAGTTCTATTTCAGATGTATTCACCGCAACGGCAGAGAGATATTCCGCAGCTCTGAGATGTATGCAAGACGTGCGACAATGCTCAGGACTGTCAGGAATTTGCTCAAGGTCGATTACTTGATTGTTGACTTGACTAAGTAATCTGCAATTGCTTTCCTGATGAGTACCGATAGCGGAACATCCGGATGAGCTTGCCTCAGCGTCTCAATATTCTTTACACAAGTCTCATCCGCTGAGAATGAGACTGTGTGTTTCTTTTTATCTGTCATAATGATTTTATTTTTCTGAATGCATCTCGAACGGATGCAGTTGATTGATACCAGTATGAGCCGAAGCCTTCGGCCGATACTTTGTAATTACCATTGAATTGTCTTTCGAATCTGAATGTATATCCTTTGTAATTTTTTGTTTGGTTTTTCATGATTAGTTAGTTTTAAATTCTATACAAAAATATGTATTAATTATATTAATGTCAAT
>ERZ761584.122-NODE-122-length-29902-cov-15.422488_pt1 | contig 29902 bp, 36 predicted proteins | sample MGYA00512168_ERZ761584 | MGnify/ENA primary metagenome ERZ761584 (study PRJEB28899, sample SAMN03785564) | bioreactor sludge metagenome | biome: EBPR Sludge; feature: EBPR Bioreactor; material: 0.22µm filtered reactor supernatant | place: Saint Lucia: Queensland...
ACCACTTGTTAGGGTGGAGTAATCACCACTTGTTAGGGTGGAGTTATAACCACTTTTTAGGGTGGAGTTACCACCACTTGTTAGGGTGGAGTTACCACCACTTGTTAGGGTGGAGTAATCACCACTTGTTAGGGTGGAGTTATAACCACTTGTTAGGGTGGAGTTATAACCACTTGTTACATTATCCCAGTGAAAAACAAAGCTTTTAGGTAACAACTTTTTTACTTCTTCTAAACTTGGAGTATTTAATATCACATTACCTTTTCTAAACTTTACCTTGTCACCAAATTTAATATATCCGTCATCTGTTTCAACTTCTAAAACAATGAAGTTACCTTTTAGTGAGCCATCAAAATAACTCCAATTGTTTTCATCCCAGCCATGTAAGCCATTACCACATTTCTCTTCGTCTTTCCAATCTGGTGCTTCAACAATTCCATTTTGAGGATATTCAAAGTCTTTTTTATAACTTGAGAAACTACCCTCTCCACACCTTTTTAATACAAGTTTTTTCATAGGTTATTTAATAATTAATTTTTCATCATTTTCTAATGGTAATACTGGTTTTTGTTTATTTTTACAATTTTCTATTATGTTCTGTTCAGGATAACGCCTTGTGCCATCAAGATTTTTGAAGAATGGTTGTCCATTTTCATCATGGAAGTATTGTTGTCCATCTTTGAAGAATTTCATTATTTCTCCTTTTTCATCAAGGCTTTGAGCTTCTTCATTAACAAAAAGAACATATCCAAATGTATATTCAGACCTATCAGAAAGTACACAATTAAATAACGCAGATTCTTCGGCAGTCATTTCGTGAAATATATTGTCGTATTTTTCGTTGAAACACCACAATGCAAACACTAATATTATCAGTATTGTTATAATCCAAGTAATTCTTTTATTATATGTCATATTTTTTACTTCATAAATAGCTAGGTGCTGGCGGTAACGATTTGACGAGGGTCAGACGTGAGTCACCTAACTGACTTGCTTATAGACTCAATTTGTTACTCGTATAGTCACGTTACATATATGTAGTTTTTCAGGCTACATACTCGGTATAATGTGCACATTAACCTAGTGTCTACCTATTCCACCACACCAGCACTTAGCTATCTATGAAATTGTTAAATTACTAATATACTACAATAATAGCAGTATTATTAGATATTGCAAGTAAAGGTGGGGATAACTTTTATATCTAGTTTTCATATTTTGTATTCATTAGTATCATGTGCAATTCAACCTCTCCCTTTGAAGAAGTACTCCAACAGAAGATCCGATACCTATATATCCAATAACTATATCAATACATGTACACACCCCTTTCTATATCTATATCAGTGAAGAGTAGTAAATAAAGATAGATACTTCGATTGTGGATACTATACTGTGAAGTAATTATGTGCTGATACAGTGAGGGGACGACAGGTTGTCGGTCGTTTGTTCCCCCTTTCTTTCATCAGAACACAAGTACTCCTTAATATTCGTGTGCTGGGACCTCAAATCCAGTCACCTTATTATTTAAGTCCTGTTTATCCAGGAAGGACTTACATCTGGTTCTAGTTATTGGATTGTAAATAAACAAATAACGCCACCTGTGAGGAGGCGGCATTATTTGGTCACAATCTCCTCACAGATTACGACATAGGTAGTATAGCAAATGCAAAAAATAAGTCAAGTGGGTAAATAACAAAGGTCACCGACAACCTAGGTGACCAATGTATAAAGCTTAATCAATTGGAAGTTAAGGCAAGCCTCACTTCACCTGTATTGTAGCATAGTTATAACAATTTAGTCAATCGGTTAATATGGTTACTTGTAAAGAGTAGGTAAAACTATTTACAAGGATTAGACAAGTTAATGTGGTTACTTATAAGAGTTATATTTTGATGATTGTTACTCTTTCTTGTCTTGTAATTTTTGTATTTACGGTTACACCCTCTATGTGGTCTACACCGGGAACATCCTAACTCATGTCGATTTTGAGGTTTCATTTATTTAATTGTATGGGTCTTTCAATAAATTCTTTAGACTGGTTACACAATTGACAACAAGTTACTAAATTAGTTTCTTCATTGCTACCTCCTTGCCACCTCGGTATTAAATGGTCAACAGTTGCAAGTTCACCTTTATCTCTTAAATACATATTATCTATCGTATAGCACTTTCTATTACAGTAATAACATTTATAGTGATCTCTTTTCCAGATTGCCATTTTTTTTGACCTTTTTAATAACTTTACTCTTTTCATTTATTTTCTTTATTAAGTGCGTACCACCAAAATGTCTTGGAGAAATGTTTAGCCTTGTTACACTTGTCTAATAAAACGTATAAGTCACCTGTCTTGTACACTGATAATAAATTGGCTACATAATTAAGTGTTAACTGTTTGTACTTAGTACCTAACCTTTCTTGGTTAAGTCTTTCTGTGAAGGTGGTTAGTAGGTCACCACGTTCTGTGTGACGTGTCTTTATTGATACTATCCTGTAGTTATTAAATAAGTCTTTAGTGGTTATCATTTCTTTTTACTCCACCTCTTTCTAGCTAATAAACGAAACCAATTTTTTGAGTATTTTTTTAATGTTGCTTTGCCACCTAACTTTGCAATCTTTTTCATAAACTTTTTAGTCTTTATCATATTGTCTAATATTATAGCAATAAATATAGAAATTGCAATGGTCGCATAATGACTACTTATCCCCAGATCTGCTTTACAAGCACGCTCGCATAGACTATACTAATAACAGAACATCAAGTTCGGTAGTAGATGAAATGGTAACGGTTATCTTGTTCTCGATAGTACTCGATACCTCGTCAATCATTTCACAGACTACTTATTAAAAACCTAGTCTATCTCATGTATATCACAACTTCCCGACTAGGTTAGTGGTATACAGTAGATAATAAAAATATGACATTAGAAAAAATAATGTTAGAGGCTACAGAAGATAAGAGAGACGATTGTTCATATCCTTATGATGAGGATGTGGAAGCAATAGAGAAGTTTGAGCAAGAGGAAAGTGAGAACGTATTAGAGAGTGATAGGAATGATTTTATTTATAACTTATTAAGACAATGACCCTACAAGAAATACAAATTATAAAAGATGCACTAGAGAAAGCTAGACACGATATTGAGAATAGTTTCGATAGAGCCGAGGAGATTATAAATAATATAACTACTGAATAATATGAAAAAAACATTAGAAAGAATAACAATAAAACTAAGTGGTGACTTATCTCATATAACAGGTGATAAAAGTAATATTTATGGTAATGTCTCAAGATTAAGTGGTGATGTCTCAGAATTAAGTGGTAATGTCACAGGATTATGGGGTAATGTCTCAGAATTAAGTGGTAATGTCACAGGATTAAGTGGTAATGTCACAGGATTATGTGGTGATGTCTCAGAATTAAATGGTAATGTCACAGGATTAAGTGGTGATGTCTCAGGATTAAGTGGTAATGTCACAGGATTAAGTGGTGATGTCACAAGATTATGGGGTAATGTCTCAGGATTAATTGGTAATGTCACAGGATTATGTGGTGATGTCTCAGAATTAATTGGTAATGTCTCAGGATTAATTGGTAATGTCTCAAGATTAAGTGGTAATGTCTCAGGATTAATTGGTAATGTCTCAAGATTAAGTGGTGATGTCTCAAGATTAAGTGGTAATGTCTCAGGATTAATTGGTAATGTCTCAGAATTAAATGGTGATGTAGATAATTGTGAATTAACAGAAGAAGACAGAAAAAATGGTGTAGATATTAAAGACTTAATTAAATAACATGATATATATGCAAACAACAGAAGAACGATTTAATAAATATCCTTCACCTTCAACGGCACATCTTATTGAATCAAGAGTAGAAGGAGTATCAATTGACTATGGATATAATCAATCATTAACAGGAGAGGTACATGAAAATTTAGTAGAAGATAATGGAGAAGTTTATTAAAATAATAATAAAATAATGAAAGCACCACAACCAAGTATGCAAAGGTCTTTAGTACCAGAAGGAACATTTTTAGCTAGAGTTATAAATGTCGTTTATATAGGTACTATAAAGACACAATGGAAAGGAGAGGAAAAAGAAGTACCAAAATTAAGGATTACATGGGAGTTACCAACCGAAACTAAAGTATTCAAAGAAGGAGAAGCAGAAAGACCATACGTGATGTCTCAAGAATACACTCACTCAATGGGTAAGAAGTCTAATCTACGACCAATTACCGAAGCTATAATCGGTACATCTCTAACAGATGATGAAGCATATAACTTTGACCATGATAATTTGTTAGACCAAGCATGCCAAATAACTATTATCCATGAAGATAAGGAAACTGGTACTTATGCAAAGGTTACAGCGGTATCACCACTACTAAAAGGCGTTACATGTCCACCAAGAGTTGGAGAATTAAAGAAGCTATCTTTTGATTCGTGGAATGAGGACTACTTCCAGTCTTTGCCAGAGTTTATAAGAAAGAAAATTATGTCTTCAAAAGAATACAAGAAAATGAAAGGTATTAGTGAGGACGCTGTAATTGACCCAATGGACATTCCCTTTTAATTAACATGCCTATCTTCTACGCCAAATCAAGAGATATGAAGCTAATACCCGATAACATGAAGGTATGGCTAGACTATCTCTTGAGCGTAGACGGTAAGCCTCTAATTGTCGATATACGAAGGGAAACTGGTGTAAGGTCTAATAACCAGAATAACTACTACTGGGCGTGTATGGAGATAATATCTAACTCTACAGGGCATACTGCCGAGGAGTTACACTCGCTATTCAAAAGGTTATTCTTACCACCAAAGTACATCAAGGTGCTAGGTAGAGAGTTAAAAGTACCAGGCTCTACATCTACACTAAACAAGTCGGAATTTGTGGAGTACATGATGAAGATTAGTGCCGAGGTAGCACAGATGGGTATAACATTACCAGAGCCAGAGAAAGATATAGCTAAATTAAAATAAGTATGTATGACCAGATTAAAAAATACATAGAGAAGAACGTGTCTGCGAGAGAAAGGCGTAACAAGAACAAGTTTATTGCTTGGTTTCTATTCAATAAGTACAAGTTACAGGATAATAAACTTGACCAAGACACACTAGAGGAGTTAATAGTCATGGCCAGTGACTGTGATAGGTACTGGAGAAAGGTATTACAAGAGTGTCCAGATTTGCGTGGTAAGGACTACATGGATAAGGTGGTCATAGCACAGGAGAAACAGATTGAGTTAGGATATGAGCCAGGGTACTATAAGAATAAATTACATGATAAATAAAGTCTACTGGATATGGATGGCTGTTGGAATAGTATGGCTGTACATATTGTCAAAATAACTTATTAAAAGATGAAGCGAAGTAAATTAAGAAAACTAGGCAAACAAAAAATAAGTGTAGTACAAAGAAAACTTTGGCAACTTTGTAAAGAAATAACTAGAAAGAAATATGGGAATACTTGTTATACGTGTTATCAAGCTGGCCTTGTTGGTTCAAACTGGCATACAGGACACTTATGGGCAAAGGCATCACTGGGAGCTTTTCTAAAATACGATTTACGAGTATTACGGCCACAATGTTATAACTGTAATATAAATAGAGGAGGAATGGGGGCAGACTACTATCAAAGAATGTTGAAAGAAATAGGAGAGGAAAAAATGGCACAACTTCAAAAGGATAGACAGGTTACAGTAAACGCTATGGATCACTATCTCAAACTTATCAATGAGTATACAGAATTATTAAAACATGACTAACTTACCCAACTTACCTCACTTTCATCTAAAGAAACTTGAATGGTTAAAGAATTGGTCTTTGGCAACGAAACCTTTCAAGGATTATAAAATCTACATAGTTTGCATATGGACTGAATGTAGTGTCTGTGGATATAAGAAAGAATTTACGACTGTTACATGTACAGAAAATCCCGGCTGGGTATATGTAGAATGAAAAAGCACACTTGTTCACAATGTACTGGTTTAGCTTACATTAAAGGATATTGTTATAAACATTATCAATTAAATAAATATCATGAAAGAAAAAGAAGACTTGGAGATGTTTGGGACGAACAACGAACTAGAGTATGTGGCGGCGTCACTATCAATACTAGGAATAATGGGGGCTATATTAGCTATAATAATATCATGTATCACATAACTCCATTACAGATATTATGGTTACATTCTAGAGGTGGACGAACAATTGATGATGTAGAAGTCATTAACGGTGAGCTTGGTGTAATGATGAGAGAAGGTAATAGAGATGTATTTGTCGGTATACCAAACGATCGTTTTATAAAACAAGAATATAATATTAAACCTGCTTTTCCAAAATCAGATAGATTAGTTTTAATGTGTAAGAAATAACAAAAACCCCCGCATAAGAGGTTTTTGTCCTGTCTACCACAAACCCTAGACAGATTTTAAGTCTATCACCTTCTACCGCCTAAACGAACAGGGGTAAACTGTTTCAATACTTCTGCAATTCCTGCTCTAGCACCAGTCATAGCAAGAGAAATCCAAAATGCGGTTGTCCACTCAATTACCCCTACTGCCGTTATAGAAGCGGCAACTGCTAGTAAAAATGCACTAACAAAGGTGTTAGCCCAAGATATTAAACGAACTTTTAATGTATCTGACATAATATATTAGTTATTAATAATACTTATTATACCATAAAAATAGGGAGGTGATGAGCCTCCCAGTTGTCAAACAACCACCTCCTTTCCAGTTACGAGGTCAATACACGCAAAGCGATAGCGCGGATCGATCCACTTCTCGGAGATGATCCGAGCAATAAGTGGAGCAGACATATTCGACCATTGGGCGTGCCAGTGGTCGTGCATATCCTTCGGCACTATCGAAATGTTTGTGTGATGATCACTGCCACCAAGACTTCTCGGGCGTTTGTGATGCCGAGACTCTCCCTGCCTGATCTTGATCCTTCGGTAGGATTTCAAGTATGCCCTCCTTTGTGTTCTAGTCATAGACTTTTTCAAGTTGCCATGACACGAGACGGTGAACTGCGGAATGAAGGTACACGACCTTTAGATCGTCCTTGTGTTTTTCTGCACAGTTCTGACAGCAGAAAGTTCTGCCGTCGATGATTACCGCCTTTGAAAGATTAATTGGTAGCCTACAACGGCTTCTAAAGCAGTGTACAGTTTTCATAAGTTTTCAATGTGCTAATCCCCTTGTAATCAAGAGGTAGGGCAGGTGCAACTAATCTTTTTATTTATAAAAAATGATTTTGGATTATCACCTGCCTTACCTATTGACTACGATACACTAAAGAACCACGACACTAACTCATCATATAGTTTCTTGTACCACGCTACCTGCTCTTTTAATTGCTTTATTTCGGCTTCTTCTGCTACACATGTACGATCTATCGGTTTAGGTGGTATTAGTGTGTCTACAGGGCGTATAAGAAGCGTGGAAAGCCATTGGTCGGTTATTCTATCTCCAGGACAGGTTTTAGAAGTAGCAAAAAATCTATGGAATAACACATTTTCACTTGGAATATGGTATTTGTCTTGCATTGCCCAGATGTGCTTTTGAAGTAATCCTTTTTCAATTAAAGGCATGTCCTCAATGTCTCCGTCAAATCCAACACAACCAGAAATACTTTGATAGTTAATAGATAATTTACCTTCTGTGCCAGGTGGATATACCTTTACTCCGTCATAACCTTGATTGCAATGACAACCAACTTCCCAATCTTCTTTACATTTATATTCTTTTCCTCCAGTAAATAAACGGTGGTATCCTACAAAATTACCTTTGTAAACTTCACTTTCATAAAATTGCCTAACATCTCTGTGATAGTTGTTCGTTGCTTCAAATTGATCTTTGTTTTTTGTATAGGAGACATCAGTACAGTGGATCAAATAATACTTGGGGACATTTTTGGTTTGTCCGAGAGATACACCAAGTTTTATTTCTTTAGGGTTCATTTAGAGTGCATATAATTTTCTAAACCATGCAAATATTTTACTCCATAAAGATTGTTTTGGCAATCCACCTTTATACACAGCATAGCGAATACAGATTGCAAAGTTCATATCTTTACGAACTTTCTTTGTACTGTGGTCATATGTATCAAAAATATAATACTCTCGGTCAGTTTCTTTATAAAGAACACACCAGTGTGTGTCCGGTTGACCGGCGGGGCGATAGTAAAGTCCTTTTTCATCTGTAGTCCACGCATAAACAGATACACCAAGAGGAGAAAGCTTTAGTGCATCTGTTATCCTTCGGGCCTTTTCTGCAATTGGTATTGGTGCATCATAATCATTCCAGACATACTCTTGTTTTATGGTCACCATTGACAGTAGTGCTTGGGCTTTGGTTTTAAGTTCCTCGGTTAAAGGTCTAGGAGTTATAAACTCCTCGTAAGTTAATCCTACTGGTAAGACACTTTCGTCTACATCACCGTTTCTTCGTAAAAACTCACCAACTGTAAAAGGATCACCACCATAAGGATCGGCATTTAATCCGTTGTAAACAAACCTTTCGGAGAAGTTCCACTCATCTTGTGGGTATAAACACTTTAGATAGATTTCAAGTATATTGATACTTCCGTAGATATAACACGATTGCGGATCGTTCCCGTCTGAAAGTACCTGTGGCTCATATACAGGGAGATATGGTGTCCAGTCACCTGTAGGATTGACTATAGTCTTAGGTAAAGTCCCCCATTTATAATCGGTTTCTGCAATCTTACCTAGTTTAAGTCCAAAGTTTTTCATTTTTATTCTCAGTTATGATGCGGTTTGTCTATCTGTTGATATATTGATTCGATCAGTCAAAATTGGATCACGAGATGTAAACTCAAATGCTCCTATTGTTGGGGTAATATTGAATCTTCTTCCTCTATAATCTCTTGAATTTGGAGTTATAAATTTACCTACTTTAATTAAAGATGTACAAGTCTTATCCAACATCAATGAATTTGATACATTATTATAAACTGGTTGTATATTTAACGCAGTTGGTTCATTAACAATCCATGCTGTCCAAGCAATAGCTGCTGGGCCAATTCTAAAATAATTTCCAGTAGTTATTGCAACATTATCAATATAATAATTATTATTGTAATAAACAGCATCCTGACTTGCATCAGCATTATATTGAACATAAGTTACAGGTATAACTGTATAATGAATATTATTGTTAGCATAGACACATCCACTTGTATTAAAGTTAACATTCTTTTCGTTATACACTCCAAATGAATCTCCATCTTCAAGATAAACACTGTTATTTATAAAGTAACAGTTTGTACCACCTTTTATTCTCATTGCTTGTCCAACAGAATTTATTATTTGATTACCACTTATAATACAATTAACTGACTGTTTGAATATCATACCAATATATCCACCAATAATTTTATTACCGTAAGCTATCGAGTTAGTACAGTTACCAAAAAAGAAACTATGCAGCGATAGATTTCCATAAAATCTAGAGTTTATTATATTGTTGTATACAACACCACCGTAAACTCCATTGTTATCAGTAGAATCTTCTACCGCTTCTTTTCCTAATGCTATTAAATGTCCATTGTAACCTGTAAAATTTATATTATTGTTATAAATCTTTGGATTAGCGGAACCATAACCATCTGCAACACTTTCAGAATATACTATTATAGTATCAGAACGACCATCAGTTGTGTTTAATACAATATCGAAATCATTATTATACACTTCAACATTATCAATACTCCCTATTGAAAATACATTGACAGTAGTTATTCCAGTTTCTACAATATTTACTGTATTATCGTATATTCTCATATATGAAACAGTATTACTAGCCGCACCGTTTATTGCGAATAAAGTTATACTTGTAGTTGGTACAACATCAGTAATATTTATAGTATTTGAATTAAATACCAAAAGACCAGATACCATTTTATTCGTCTGACCAATTCTTAATATATTTGTCCATATTGAACCGTCAAATGTACAACCAGTAATAGTTAGATTAACCTCATCTTCAAGGATAATAATGTCATAATTACAATTATGAAATGTACAATTCGTTATATTTAATGTCTGTACAAATGCGACATCATTAAGGTTTATTGCGGCGACTGTATCCTGATCATTACCATCAAAATAAATTCCAGTAAAATTTAGTGTACCATCAGAAGCAAGAGTAATATTAAACGCATAAGTAGTTGCCAAAATAATTACTGTTCCTTCATTTTCGGCTTGAAATGTACCATATTTAGTCATAGTAAATCCAGCCCCAACATTATACGTACCATCGTTTATAATAATGATATCTCCAGCGGTCATATTTGTATGAGCACCAGAAATAGTTAGCCAAGGTGTACTTTTATTTTGTGCTTGTGTAGTATTATTTGAGTCACTACCTACACCATAACCGTTTGTTGCTGTATTTGATACATAATATGTAGCCATATAATTATATATTATCTATAACTAATAGTGGCAGATACATCGGCTGTTGTAGTAAAACCGACATATAATCCTGTAGAAAATTCGACATCAAGAGTAAGTGTTACTGGTGTTAATGTTGCAGCTGGAATATAGTAATTAAATATTACCGTATCTGCTTCTGTAGTATTATCATATAGTATGATACTTCCTGCTGTAGCCGCCGCATCAGTTGGAGTTATTGTTATTGTGTGAATAAAACCAGCGCCAGTTTTGACTAAAGTATCGGCTGTACAATAAGCATAATTAAATCTTTCCTCTACTTTAATAACATCATTAGTTTGATCTTCTCCAGATAGAAGAGTTACTAATGAAATATCTAAATACTGTTGATTATTATGTTCAATTTCTGATGTTAAATATTTATTTGTCATATTATTTTATTATATTATTATTTATTTACACTTTGACCCATATGAGCTGATAACTCATTTGCAAGGACTATATGAGAATAGGCAAAATAACCTACAATAGGGAGAATTAAAAGAGATACTATTCCAGATAATATAGAGACTCCAACTACAATATTACTTTTTGCTATCTTTAGGTCATTTATATCGCAATCAAATTTCTCTACTGCTTTAGCAAAAGAACCGTTTCTAGTAATATTTTCTTTATCAATATTTGCGATGTGGTCTTTTATCCTAGCTATGTCAGAGCCAGTTTGTGAAGTAGTCTCGGCGATAGCTTTATGGCTTTTGAAGACAAAATCACTAACAGTCTCAACAATTAAATCTTTTATATCTTGTTTGTCTTCATTGGTAAACGCCATATTTGTTATAATTATTCTGGTATTAATTTCACCGCTTTATCTAATAATACTTTCCACCTTGCTTTTTGTGCTCTTACTTCATCAAGTGAAACCTGTAACTGATTTTTTTCTTGATTATATCTTTCAACAACTTGGTCAATTTGTAGTTGTAGATTGTTAATTTTTTCATTACATACATCAATCTCACCTCGTAGTTGTTTCTTTGTATATTTATTCTCCATGACCTGCTGTGGTATGGTCTTTGTTACGATAATCTCCTCACCTGTACCTTTTTTTATATCTTCCATATTATTATATTTATAATTTATAATTATTCTCCTATATATTCGACATTCACATTTCCATATTGAACAGTGAAATTGTTTGAACCACCGTCTGTGTGTCGTACTCTAAAATCTACTACCGAGGTAGATGTTGCAGTAAAGAAACCAGAAGCCGAAACAGAATCTATATTACCACCTGATTCAATGTTGCCCCAGTGGATATTGTTTCTTTCAATACCATCAACGAATAATGCTCCCTTAAAATTTATATTTGGATCACTAGAAAATGATACACTGACGTTTGCTCTATACTTACCTGGTTTAGTAATTGTAAGAATTGAAGAAGCTGGAGTTGGAGTACAGTATTTTGTACTAATTGCTTGTGTAGTTGAACCGAAAGCATTGATTTTTGTATATGTAGTACCAGTAGGAACAGAGGTTGTTACTGCTCCATTATCAGAATACATTTCACAGAAGATACCGTACTTTGTGTCGAGTGTGCCGTCTTTATCTATATTAAAGACTGTCTTGTATACGTTTGTAGCACTTGATGTGGCGAAAGTTGCAATAGGCATGGTGCCATTTGTAAAACCTTGAATACTAAACTTACCCAGTGGAGATGATGACCCTACACCTATCGCACTACCTTGGACTGGTGCGGAAGATACAGTTGCCCCACTATACATACCGACACCATACAAAACATTTCCTATATTAAGTCCAGCACCAGAGTCAGATGAGGTAGCATTTACATTTTGACCTAGAATAATGTTGTATTTACCTGTGGAGACATTGTAACCTGATTGATAACCGAGGAGGGTATTGTAGTCACCTCCTGTTCCTGCGGAGTAGCCGGCGTTATAACCAAGGTAGACTCCACCTTGGGAGTTGTAATGGGCTGTTCCTCTAGCGGCTTGATGGCCAACAGCAACGGTATTAGTTGCTGAATTATTATATCTTTCTGCATAAAAACCAATTGCAATATTATTTGAACCTGTAGTGTTGGTATTCATTGAAGTATAACCAACTCCTACATTATACTCACCTGTAGTATTAGAGAATAATGTTCCAGAACCATAAGCCACATTATAACTTCCTGTTGTATTTGCAAATAAAGAGGTATTTCCAATCGCCATATTATAATTTCCTGTTGTATTTGCATATAAAGAGGCATTTCCTATTGCAGTGTTATAACTTCCAGTTGTGTTTATGTACATAGATGCAATACCACTAGCACTATTATAACTTCCTGTCGTGTTATTTCTAAGGGCTATAAATCCGTTAGCAGTGTTATAACTTCCAGTTGTATTAGCGTATAAAGCATAATAACCTGTAGCAGTATTTTGAAAACCTGTTGTATTAGAATAAAGAGCATTTACCCCGACTCCTGTGTTAGATTGACCAGTAGTATTCGAATATAAAGAGTTATATCCAATTCCTGCATTATAATTACCTGTTGTATTATATTGGCCAGACCCTGAACCAATAAACGTATTTTGTAAAGAAGATGTACCCTGTCTAAATTCTACCCCAGCAGTACCGCCAGCATCATGAAAAACTAATAGTGGTGTACTTATTGCTGAAATAACCTTAACAGATATTGCCGAGATTGTGCCATTGAAGTCAGTTGTCGGATTAAAAGCTAAAGGAAAGTTCGTCGTAACAGGTTTATGTCCTACTGTATAAGTATTACTTGTAGAATATATTTGTGTAGTAGTAGCTGAACCTAAAGTTACAGTAACACTTCCTGCTGTTCTACCTGAAATAGTAAATGATATTTGATAATAAGAAGTATTTGATACTGTCATTGTACGAAATAGAGAGGTAGTATTACCCGCTGTATGAGCAAAACCTGCATTATAATCTCCAGTCCAACCAGTAGAAGTCCAACCTGTTGCATCAGTAAGTTCAGAACCAAGAGTGGGTGTTCCAGAAGCATACTTTTCACCAATAAACATTCTATTGCCAATCATTAAGTTACCAGCGAAAGTGGAGGTGGCGTTTGCAGATGTAGAGGTTAAATATCCTACTGTTGGAGAAGTTGTAGATGTCATTGGGCTATTCCCCCCATTTGAATAAAGTAAACCTGCGGTTGGTTGTGATATTCCTGTACCACCACCATAAGGGAACAAGACAGTTGTTGCGGCTTGTGAAATTTGATACATGCCGACCACAAGACTTATTATGATTAGAGTTTTTTTCATTTTAATAGTTATAATCACATTCTAATAATTCTCCAGTTTCTAGGGCGACAGCTAAAGTTATAGTCGCACCAGATAGGGTATAGTCGTTACCAACCCCTGCTCTTTGTCTTGCTCCACCGCGATATAAAGAAATTGTACTTGCAGGAGTGTGTGCAAGTGTGAAAGTTGTACCCGAACCAGTTGGAATTTCTCCAAAGACTGATATTCCACCTACACCAGTAGTTGAAATGACCTTTATACCACCAACTGTCGATATTGAAATACCAGAACCAGCTGAATAACTATCTCCACCACCACCATGTAAATATCCATTACCTAATTGATGAGAAAAAGCACTCATAGTCTGTTCAAGTCCGTCAATATCTGAATACTTCAATCTCTTACCTTTTGGCAATCTTGTAAAAAGATGTAACAGATGTTCTGGTTTTAGAATAGACTGGTCACTATTTTTTGTTGAATTTATTTCTTCTGCAACCTTTTTAACAATCTCTTTTATATCATTATCGGTAAAATAATGAACCCCTTTTAATGGAGTAATCGCATCTTTTCCATCTTTCCCCTTATCACCTTTTGTTACCGTAGAACGAATTCTTGATATTTCTCTCGAAAGAGAGGCGTTGTAATTTGCAAAATAAGTTTGAAGAATGCCACTTAATTTTTGCATTTCTTCCTTGTAAACATCCATAGCTTCACTATGTTTACGAATTTCATTCTGTATAGCTTTCATTTCTTGACGATGTATTTTTACATCTCCAGAATGATCTTCAATTTTCTTTTTGTGTTCTTCTATTTTTTCTAGAGCATTTTCTCTCAAGCCAAGAAAATCACCATGCAATTTTGTAAGGTCTTGCAACCATTTTGCAATAACAGCCTCTTTTCTATAAATATCTTGTACTTGTAATGGTGATATCATGGTATTATTTTAACATAATTTGTTAGTTTTTAATAATTAAATTTTATTTAGAATATGGATATTCTAATTGTGTTAAAATATCTTCAAAAAACTTAGCTAATCCAGCTTCGGTATTTGGCAATTGTATTCCACGTCTTTCAAACTGCTCAATTAGATCTGGTACAAAATTCTTATATGGGGGATCTGTTTTTAGTCTTTTGATATCTATGAATGTTTCCATATCTTTTAATAATCCGTACTCTGGTTTGGTCTTTATAAACGCATTTATGTTACTTTGGCCTGTATTTTTTACAGAAAGTCCCATTTTTGGATCTTTTATATAATCGGTTATCCCCTGCACGGTCTTGCTTTTGGGGATAAATTGTTGTTTACTTGTATCAATGGCATTTTTACTTTGGGTTATAATATTTTTAGTTTGGCCACCCGTTGGATTAGTAATAGCCATTGGTTGGCTTATATTGTGGGTCTTTTTATTGAGAGTTGCCTCACGAAGTTGAGACTCTGCAGTCAATTCTCTTGCCCTTCTTAATATTTCTTCTGGGGTATTAAATCTTTTTGTAACTAAATCTTTCACAAAATCCAACATTCCTTTTGAAGACAGGTTCGGTAATTGTAATTGTTGTAGCATTGAAGCCTGTCTAGCGTCCCCAGTTACTTCCATTACATATCGTGCAATAGTTGCCTCATCAATAAGATCAATTCCTGTAATATCTTTTACATCTGCAAATAATTTTTTAGTATTTGCATCTGATGGGCTGAATACTCTTTTCATAAGTGATCCTCCTTTTTCTCCTTCTGCTCCAAGTTTTAGATTCAATTCATTTCTAGTATCAATCAAGTCAGAGTATTTACTATTTAGATTTCGATAACTTTCTGGTAATTGTGATTTTAATGATTCATTCAAATTTCGTGTGATTGTTCTTAACTGTGCTGTTGTACTATCAGTAATAGGAACTGTTAAATTCTTTTTACTTGTAAATATTAAATCTTGAACAGTATCGATAAATTTATCTACTTGTGATGCGGTCGGATTATTACCTAATTGTTTAGCTTTATTCATAAGACTATTAAGTAATTTGGAATCTCCTTCTAAAGCTGTTTTATCAGCTAAAGCATTTTTTAATTCTTGTCTAAATTTTACAACAATGTTTCCAACAGGTTTATTACCAACAACATTTCGTTCTAATACTTGTGACTTTGTTTCTCCTATATTAGATAGTTTCCTTTGGATAGTATCTAGGGCTTCTTGAGCACGGGTTCCTGCATATTCAAGTGGTGTAGGATTTTTATAACTTTTTGACGCATCTTGAGCAATTTTTGAGTAAGTATCAAACGTTTTACTGGACACATTTTTCAATGATGTTTCTACTTGTGGTGGTATTTTTTGACCAAATAATTGAGAAGCTGTCTCTTTGCTTTTTTCTACTAATCCGCTTATTGGAGTTGTAATACCTTCTTTACCTTTTCCAATTAAGGTACCAACATCAGAAACAATAGCTTTTCCTTCCGTTCCTAATTCACTAGCTATTCGTCCACTTTGTTTTTCTAATTGAGTAAGGGCTGTTTTTGCCTCTGGAGCTCCAGCTATTCCTAATAGATTAACAGCGGTTCCAGCTGTTGATTTTGCAAAAGATGCAAGATCTGGATTTTCTTCCGCCCATTGTTTAACAGAATCAACAATTGGCTTGGATACATCTTTTATTTCTTGTACGCCACTTTGTACTGATTCCAATAATTTTCCTACACCTTCGGTTTGTGCAATATTTTGTAATGTTGGATTATTAGAAATAATATCAGTTAAGACATTAAAACCTCTTGTAAAAGCATCCGTTATTGGAGCGGTAGCTTCGTATGCAATCTTAGCTCCGCCAACTAGTGCCTCCGTTGGGGTTATAAGTTTTCCTTCTTCTGCTTTTTCTATTCCTTTTGATAAAACATCTCCTATATTACTGATTCTTTCCCCTATATCTCCAAAAAGACCTTTACCTTCTCGTCCAATACTTTTTATATTTTCAATACCTTGTTTTATTAAAGGACTTTGATCAATTCCTATATATTGACCACCAGTTTCTGATGGTTGAAAAATAGCTTGTCCTGATTTTAATTTTTCTGAAATTATTTTTTGTGATTCTGGAGAATATTTAGAAAGAAGTTTATTCTGTTTAGTTGGCTCATTTGTTAAAATACGACTTTGATATTCTGGATGTTTTTCAAGAGTCATTTTACCAATATCCGCATCAGAATAATTAGCATATTGCGGATACTTCTCTTTTATTTTTGCTCCAAATTGTTCAATTGTATATTGATTCATATTCCTAAATTAAGAGGGTCTGATAATGAACTCTTTGGAGTTGAAATAATATCCAATCCTAGAGGATTGTCTTTTGTTATACCAATAGCTGCATCTTTTGCTCTTTTTGTAATAGTCTTTATTTTTTCCAATTCTTTCTTGAAATCTGATTCACTTGCATTCCAGCGACCAGTTCCAATACCCTTTTCATCTAATATTTCCCAATTACCTAATTTTGTAGCTGCATTTTGGAGCATCAATCTTTCTTGATCTGACAATGCTCCAAGTGTTCCACCTTTTGCTTTCAAGTTTATAAGCGAATCAAGCGTTTCTCTTGATATCAATTGTTTAATATTTGCTATTGCATTTTGTGCTTTACCTGTTAAAGCAGAAAAGATTGGCAACCTACCAGTCCCGAACGTTCCTACTACTTTTTTATAGTCTCCACTATCAATAAGTTGATCAATTTGTGCTATCTTATCGTTCAAAGCTGGCACAACAGTTAATTGTTGCAATCTTTGTTGTTCTGATTCTTTTAATTTCTCTGCATCCGCTTTTACCGAAGCACTATCTGGTTTACCAGGATATATTTTAATGACTTCTCCCGTATCAGAATCAACTAAAGCACTACCTTCGCCATAATTTACAATTTGAGTATCAAGTTTGAGTTTCCCACCAGCTCCTTGTAACCAATTACCAGCAGCTTTTACAGCTTCATTTAATGAAGGAGCATTAGTAATAGCATTCTGTATATCTATTGGAGCACCATTTTTACTTGCAACAGTAAGAATCCCTGATATATCTCCTTGTACTTTCATCTGTTCATCCTTAATGGCTTTATTTTGTGCCATTATTGAATCAGTAATCTTTTGTGCCATATCCAGTTTATTCTTGCGTAACGTCTCAAAGCCAGCCATTTGTTTTTCCATTAGTTGAAACTTTCCTGTACGTTGAGCTTGTAGAATATCTGCTTTCATCCTTTCCTCTTGTGCTTGAAGTTCTTGTAAAGCACTCAAATCATATCTTGTTTTTGAGTCTAGTAATCCTTGAGAAGATAATGGGGCGTACCTAGCAGAACCTCCTAGAGCGAGTACATTCTCTAGTGCTTTTCCACTTTTCTTTTGTGATTCAACTAAAGCAGACTGTTTTGATGCCATTGCTGACTGCAAACTAGATAGAGCTGACTGCGTTTGAGCATCTATATTAGCAGACATCATGTCTTGCAGTTGTTTTTGTGCAGGGTCTATCTGCATTGTGGTATCTACTTGACCATAAACTCGCTTGAATATATCAGCTTCACTTTCTTGTGCTGTTTTATTAACTGGTTGTAAAGTTCCAACTTTGTTTACTCCAGTAATATCATTAGCTTTAGCATTCAATTCTGGAATAGTTTTTTCAATCTTGTTTACGTTAGATAGTATTGTTGGAGTTGTTTTTGTTTCTGGTGGAGTTCCTTGCACAAATTGACCACCTCCGACATTAGTGCCGTTTACTATTTTTCCTTCTGTCCAATATCCTGTTTGTGCCATGTTTATAAGTTATTAATTACCAGGTTATTAAAATAGCTCCAGCACCTCCAATTCCTTGGGATTGAGTTTGTCCACCCGAACTACCTGCTGAGCCTCCCCCTCCAGCACCATATATACCATTATTCCCCCCATCTGCTCCGCCAGAAAAGAAGCTGCTTCCACCTGTCCCTCCACCAGTTATACTACCAGTTGTACCAACAGATCCAGCTGATCCTTCCGCATTTATAATTCCACCAGATGATGTTCCTCCTGGGCCTCCACCAGCACCACTAGCAGCAGTAGCGCTATCACCAATTGTTCCTCCATTTGCTATGCAATAGGTACTAAATCTTGATACAGATCCTTGTCCGCCAACAATTATTTGTACTGATGTAGTTGCGGTAACATCTACGATATTAAAACAATGACCGCCCGCACCACCTCCACCTCCTGCAGACTGTCCTCCTGCACCACTATAACCACCACCATTTCCTCCACCACCAACTACATGGACAACTACTTTAGAAACTCCAGAAGGAGGCACAAATGTATACGTTCCTGCTGTACTATAAAAAGCATACTGTTTTCCTATTTCCCAAGCAGGCATGGAACCAATCATCGTAGAGGTTGCGGTAGTTGTTGAAAATGTATTTACCCCTGTAAATGTATTATTTCCACTTGTTGTAACAATGTTGCTAGGCAAGAAGTTGCTATCAATCTTCCCATCGTTTTGTGTCACTATCACCTTGAGTCCTGCTGTTGCGCTGTTATAAGTTGAAGTTGCAAGTGATGCGGGGATAGCCAACCTTCCAAGCGTTCCATTCGTAGTAGAAGATGCAATTTCAAGTCCTGTTGCAATTTCAACAGTACCAGTTGCAGTTTCACTTGCACCGCCTATACCACCAAAAGCTACCCCATCAACATAATTTCTATTTACTATTGATGTAGCATTAGCTGGTGTGGGTACTTTCCAATCTCCCGTAATAGTCTCATCATTCTGCTTTACAGCATACTCTGCAAAGTGTTGAGGAGAATCAGAGAGGATAAAAATAGATTGTCCACTGTGTGTTTGTCTCAATGTCGTTGATGCTGTATATGGATATGAACGTGACATACCACGACTAACCCCTGTTAGTGTAGCTGTACCGTCTGCGTTCTGTGTAATACCTGTAAAAGATATAAACTCACTACGAGTTGGCTGTTGAGGGTCAAGCGTACCATAAGCCACTGATGTATTTAGATATGACATCGTATAAGGAATTTGTGAAACTGGCTCCTTAAATGATGAAAGTTTTATTGTGGTATCTGTTGTACCAATAGAAGACTGAAGGCGATATGTAGCACCTCCTGTTGGATTATACGCTCCCAATCTTACTTGACCGCCAAGATCAGACACTTGTTGTTGCAATGATGCAATTGCTGGTACATAATTTTCTATTTGATTTGTTGGAGTTAGTGAATATCCAGCAAGAGATAAAACTCCAACTAAAGGTATTACTAGTATTTTACTTATTGAAGTTAAGATAGTTTGCATAAATTTATAATATTATAACATATTTTAATAATTATTTACGAATGAACGTGGCACTCATCTCCTGAACTTGTGGATTTGTACCCAAAGAAATAATCTCCCAACGACTATCTGGATCATTTGAAACAACTTCAAGAGCATACTCAAAACAATCTGTTGGATTAACTCCACAAATTGCTCTAAACTTTGGCAATAATTCCTGATCGCTTGTCTCACTTGTTATTCCGTCACCTAGAGGGTTCTCACCAAGTGATGAGTTGCCTATTGAAAGCTCTGAATTACTTGTGAAAAATGTAACAGGATCATCTACACTATTGATATTTACCTGTTGTAGTGAGGTTGATCCTTGATAATCAATATAAATATTAGCGTTAAGATTAACACCATTTGCAACATATCCCTCAAAATATGCCTTATCAAAAGCAAGTAATCCCTGCCTCCTTGCCCCTGATTTTGACCCTAGATGCCTATAAGCCATACGCATTACGCAATCATAGGGCAAAGGCTCATCAGAAGGACTATCGTCATGCCATTGAGCTGTATCCCATACTTGATATATTTGTGGATTTGCATTTGAATGACCATAAGTTACACCGTCTATAACGGCAAAACGTGATATGTTTCTTATCTGTGGTGGATGCCATAACCTTTCTGCTGTAATATTTCCATTTACATCCACACTTTCCCTAGTCTGGTGCATCCAATCTCGCCCATTATTTGGAGCTGTAATGTATATAAAATCTCCTATTGCTCGTAAGTGACCACCTGTAAAATCTTCTTGCTCAAACTCATCATAAACAGCCTGTGATAATGTTGGATATTTGGTTGTAAAGATATTTCTAAATGAACCAATAACACGAAGCTGTTGATCTTGTGAAAGATAAACAATATCATTACCAACGTTATCAATAAACTCGTGAGCATAGGCGGCACTCAAAAACGACACTGGTTTCTTATCTACTTTGACATTTCTTTCTGCCGTAGCTCCTGATGAGACCTGGATATTACTAAATACCACTTCATACCAGTCAGAAGTACCTGCCGAAATCCAAGCATTACCATTTCTAGCTGCTATTCCTTTTGCTGTATTATCAAGTGTCAAAAGTGTAGGATCGCCGAATCCTGTATCAGCTGTGTAATCTGTAAAGTCTGAATCACTTGAAACATAGACTAATCTTGAAGTATATGAACCAACATAAAGTTGTGAACCAATTACTTTTATAAAATCGTTTTCATTTCCGTCTACTGGTTTATTATCAGTAACTATTACAGATTGTATTGCCACGCTTCCTGCAACAATTCCAGATGCATCTGGAGTAACACCTGTAAGAGTCGTTGTACTTTCTCCACCTGTATAAGTGTACTCAACACCACTTATTACAATCTTTTTTTCTGCTCCTGTGTTTGTGGCAAAACCATCTTGCCCCCATGTAGTGTCTGCCGATGTTTTTGTTATAGTATTTACTGTACCACTTGCAACGGATGTAATACCCCCTGACCAGTGTAATATTTTATCATCTCCTCTAACCATAAGTAGTCTGTCTTTCTTTTCGGTATTATCCCACCACGCATCAAAAACAAAACGTGTAAGAGTTGTCGCTGGGCTTGTTAGTGTTGATGTTTCAAGTAAATCATACCAGACATAAGTCCCGTCTATTAAAACGTCTGATTCTACTTGCAATTTGTTATTACACACACGGATGGGATATGTAGCACCTAGTGATGTATACCATTCATAAGACGAGACTACACCAGCAGTTGTAGCGTCTATCGAGCCTCTACGAAGCAACCCTGGGCGAGAAGCTACTGTACCAGATAATTTCTTATATACATTTTGACTTCCTCTAACAAGAAAACCACCATCGAGATTAGTTTTGTCACGGGATGAGTTATACCCCTTGAAGTCCGTCTGTAAATCCATTTCAAAGTTATCTAAAGATAATCTAGTCATGATAGTTTTGGTGTATTTAATGTCTTTTCAATCGACCAATGTCTTCTTTGCATTCGTAAATATAATGTCATATAAGATATGCCTATAATTTCAGACCATTCTTTTAGACAATGTCTTTCTCCTCTAAAATAAATATTAAGATTATTTTTTTTATTTCTTGCTTGTTCTTTAATTGTTGCCCATCTACAATTTTCTTTACAATAGTTTCCATTGTTGTCAATTCTATCTATTTGAGTATTTTTTTCTCCATATTTATCTATATGCTCTAAATAACTCTCATACATATCATCTCTGAAATTAGTAAAAATATCCCATTTTTTATCAAAAATTATACCTATTTTGCCATATCTTTCGAAGTTTATTTGTTTATCTTGAGTACATCGTTGTTTAATAGCACGCCAAATATTCCAAAATCTTGAACAACTTAATCCAGTTTTTTGATATTTCTTATTTGTCATATAGAATCATCATAATAATTACCCACTGTTCTTATTTCTTGTGAAGGATTATCTGCCCTATACTGTGCGTATAATCCCAAATCACTACCTGAACCATAAAGAATTGCCCTATACATTTGTACAAGCCCACTTGAAAGCGTCCCACCTGATTGTATAGCTATTGTGTTTGCACATTCATATTCAAATAAAACATAGGCGGCGTCATTCAAAACAATTTCATCATTATCATCTGTTATAGTATTGCTCATTGTTGAACCCACCTTAAAGATTGCCGAAGTTCCATAAATCAATTCATAAGGAGCTGGCATTGCGATAAATAAGCTACCAAACCTTACGTTATTCAAAGCTGTTACACTTGTATAATTGACTAGTATTTGAACATAATCAACATGTGTAATATCTACCGTACCCGTCTCCGTAGCCCCCGATAAATCAAAATCTATTGTAGTCCATTCGTTTGCTTTCCAAGCTCCTAGCATTCCTTCTGTTTGTGTTACAGAAAAATAATTACTTGCATCACTCCCTATTCGCAATTCAATTGATGATATTGTAGTAGAAGGTAAATACGCTTCTAAAAAGACTACTCCGACACCTTCCTCATCGGTTAAATCTACCGAAGATATTGTCTTTGTGAGTATTCCTTGTGTCCCACCAGCTCCTAGATTAAATCGTATTGAAGCTGGCACTGTGTAATAAATTGCTAGATCAGTATTAAGACTTGAAGCATCGCCACTTGCAACCCATCCTGTTGTTTCTGTCATCGTGTCTAAAGTCGTTTTAACCGTTGATGTCTTTTGTGATACACGCATGATTGGTGTACCTTTGTTATATTCAAAAGTCACCATGGTGCCATTTGGAGTGTAGAGTTTAGTACGATCAAACATTTCTATTGGCTTTTTATAGGTATAATTATATGCAGTTCTAGTTATACCTTGTGGTCGTAAATCTAAAAACACTCCACCGAAAATATCTGATGGAGCTAGATAGTCGTACACACCGTTATAAAGAGTTACTGATTGTCTACCAGTTGCTTCCATGATATCAATCTGTGTAAGTAAGGTTCGTGTGGCTCGTTCAATAGCACCATTCAAATTAGTGATGTTGTTCAAGTTTACTCCTTGAAGAAGACCACTTAGACTATCCTTGAGATTTCCAACTGTGCGTAGTGCCATTGTTTTTTAATTAACTAATAAAATTACTGAACCATTTCACGAACTGGAACCCATTGCATCCAAACTGAACTCAATGCTGTTGAAGTAGATACTGTTGCTCTGACGAATCTAACAGGAGTCGGGACATTTATTGCATTTCTAACAGTACCTGCGGAAGCAGGAGCAATAGTATAAGTTCTCTGTAATCCACTCAATGGAATAGTTGATGCCGATGTTGTTGTAGAAAGAGCATCATTAAACCAGTCAATCCCATCTTGGGAATAATTGATTGTAATTGTTTGAACAGCAGAAGTTGATGCTGTTGTCTGAACCAATAATGTCGCATTATTCAATGCTACTGGCGCATAAGTATAAGCATCAAGAGTCAAAGTAGCATTAGCTGTTCTCATGTAATCTGGTGAAGTAGTAGCTATTGCGGTCTGTACTGTTGGCACAAAATATGAACGGTTAGCTTTTACCTTTGTAGCAAACACAGCTACTCCAATAATAATTACTGGAGTTATCAATAAAATTGATGCTAGATATTGTTTTTTCATTTTTATAAATTTAATTTTTAATTTGTAACCCATTCATCCTTGCCCTAGTTAATATAGGGCAAAGTGAATAGACTACAGATTTGGACAAGTACCATACTGAGAATACATTATCCCAGGAGTTGTCGAAGCTTGAAACTTCAATGCCGTAGCAGTTGAAGTAGCATAGAATTGATAACATCCTGCAATAACCGTTGAAGTTGCTGTATTTGCAGTAGTAACTGTCAATGTTCCGCCATTAAATGTCGGATCGCCTGTAAACGTACTCGTTCCACCAACGATAAGATTTTCACCTAATGTCAGAGAATCATAATTTGTTACTCCACTAAATGAAGGGACAATTGATTGTCTAACTGGGGTAAAGAGAGCAATGATTGCAATTACTAACGCAACCACGCCCGCATATTTTAATGTTGTATTCATGTGAGGTTGCGATTAAGCGTTAATAATTAAACACCCGTTGAACCACAAACTCCACTGTACTCTATTGCATCTACTGCTTCACGAGCGCGGAATTTATACTTATAAGAATCATTCTCTGAATACTGCCAAGGAACCAGCTCTGTTGTGAGAGCTTCTCTTTCAAAGCGATAAACACCGTTCATGTTTGAGCCTACGAAGTAAGCTGTTGTCGATGTTGCATCCAAGAAAGGAGAAAATACCACCTTCATTCCTGGGTACATTTCTGACCAGTAGTTCAAATCGTTGTTTCCTGTACCTGCACGAAGAACAGACTTGGCTGTTGCCATAGCTGTTTTGTGTAGAATTGAAGGAGTCAACAAGAACTTTGGTTCATATCCCAAGACAACACCACTTTGTGACAACTGGGTACGAAGTGAATTGATGGTTGAGTTCAAAGTATCATCGGTCAATGCACCTGTTTCCAAGTTGTCTACGGTATCTCCGTTCTGGTTTGTATGAGAGTTTGAGAACAAATACGCACTATCAATTGTGGTATATGTTGCAAAACCGCCAGCATACACGCCAAAAGCATTTCTATCACGAGAAGCCAACCAAGTTTTTGTCTGTTGATTGACTGCCTTTGATACTGCCGAAAGCTGTTGATCTGCCATAAATGTTCTACTAATTGGCAAATCTTTCTTAAAGTTAAGAATCAAAGTTGTTTTTGGAGTTGGAGCTGCTACCGAAACAGAACGATTGATTGAAACATCGTCTGTTGTGGTATCAAAATAACCACCACCACCAATAACAGTCGTGATTGCTGCGGCGTTTGAAGCAGTGTCTTGTGTAAAGACTACTGGATCAGTTGCTTCTGCTTTTCCGACTGATGTGTTTTCCATTTGCTCCTGTGCTACGAGCTTATCAAGAGCTGTTTTGACTAGTTCTAGGTTAGGAGACGAGGAATAGTTTAATCCTGCCATTTTCTAATAATTTATAATTTTCGCCCACCATTTATTGTTATTAAATTGAATATTGGCTTCGATTATAAATAGTTACTAATAAATTAACTAATAATTAACTCAAAGTTGAAGTATTACCGAGAACACTCCAAGTTGGCTTTACCATCCAATAGATAGTATCTGACTGATAATCACCATCTACCAAAACAATTGCATTAGCAGCGGCGTCTGTTGCTGCTGTATCAATTGTATAAACCGAAGCTGTAAGATCAAACACAACAGCCGCTCCTCGTAGAGCGTCTATTTCTGCTTGAGTATTACATGCACCAGCTACCTTTGGTTTACCTGAATAAACAATACCTGGTAAAGGCATCCATGTATAAACAACACCAGCAACTGAAGCTGTTTGTGTTGAGTCTGACTTTGCAACACCGACAAAACGTCCATTTGTTGCAGCGGTTGTGCCGATAACACCCGCACCATCAGCAGCCATTTTAACGATACCAGTTTGTGCAGCGGTTGCTAAGTACGACACAAACGGTTCACCACGATAGCCTCCTGTCGTTCCCATCGCACCAGCGGCAATAAGCCATTTCTGGGAGATAAGTTGACTTGAAGGTGTGATTGTCTTAAAATCATTTCTTGCCATTTTTGTGAAAGATTAGTTTATAATCCTTCACCTTTCCCTTATGCTTTTTTAGCTTCAGCTTTACGAGCTTTGATTATGTCTTCTTTTGTTAAAAGAGGTTTACCATCGAATCCTTTCATTCTCATGAAGGACGCTTCTTCTGGGGTTGGTTCAAAGACTTCTTCATATCTACCTGGAGCACTACCACCAGTGGCAGTTCTTCTGATAGGAGTTTTCCGAACTGCTTCTTCGGCAATTTGTGCATTCTTTACAGAATTTACAATTGCTCTGGCATTTCGTAAGTCTTCTTCTGCATTTCCTGAAGGTCGAATAGTATTAGATAAATAGTGCTTTACAAGCTCTCGCTCATTGTCATCTTGGATTTGTTCTTCTGCTAGTAATTGAGCGGTTTTAATTCCTTTCTCTTTCTCTAGCTTTTTTAACATACCTACGGTGACAGGTGCATCGTCTTCGGCATCTGGAGTCTCCTCCTCGCCTACATCTCCTTTAAGTTCAGCAATTCGCTTTTCGATTTGCCTCTTTGTGAAGATAGCTTTTTCAAGTTCTGTTTTACCTTTACCTTTCTTTTCGACTTTTTCAAGCTCTCGCTTTATAGGGTCTTGTGAAGGTTCTTGAGTTTCAGTCTCAACTGTTTCGTTAGTCTCGACCGTCTCATTTGTTTCTGCCGTTGAAACGATTGTATCGGCATTTGTATTTTCTTCCATCTTAATTAAAAAGTTTAAGTTACTTATAATCCTCAATCGGTGAGGTTCCGTCTTCGGAGGCTAGCAATTTCAAAAGAATTTCTTGTTGCTGTCCCCACCAGATTGCGGCTCTCGAAAACATCATTTGTTCTGGTTTTTCAACTTTATGAACACCTAGTGTTACAGCGTTGAAAGCTACCTGATCATTGATAATCTTAAGAGCTACTGACTGGAGGGCACCTCTTGCACTCTCTTTCAAAATTATGCTTTTTTCAACATCCAAAGTCTTATCGTTCACAAGGAGTACGCCTTGTTCGTCTCGTCTAATAATATCTCGAAATGGTAATGCGTGTAATCTATCAAGAACACAAGTGATCAATTTGTTTCTTGAATCTTCTGTAAGTTTTACACTTCTCAAAAGATATATACAGATTTTCACTATTACCTCTTGCATATTTTTAACGAGCTGATTTCTTTACTACATTCCTACGAATCACTGGTTTCTGTTGAACTACAATTGGTTGAGTTGTGGCCATTTCTTCCTCTGTCAATACAAGCCCAGCTAATTTTATATACTGTGCCTTTATTGTTTCCTCGTTTATTTCTATTGAAGGATTGGTTGCCTTTGCAATTTGTAACGCAACAATTGCTCTTTGTAATTTTATTTTGTTATGAGCCCAATTAAAATCTTGTATCATAATTATTTTTTATTTCTTTTAATATTTGGAACTGTTTCATTCGACACTCCTTTACAGGAGATGAAATTTTTTGGCTTTCCGCCAGTAGCTATAAACGTGTGCAATGATAATTTCTCTGTTGATTTAGGTTTTTTCATGTTGTTTGTATTATATAATAATCTCGACCTTTACGCTAGTGCTCCCATTGGATTTGTAGCTGGTGTAACCATGTTATTACCCAATTTGAATTGATCTGCGTTTGGATTTTGACCTACTTGTCCACCTTGCCCCATTATCCCTCCAAGCATTTGAGCTGTATCTTGTTTTGCCTTGTAGCGGTCTGGATCATCACCTCCAAATTCTTCAATTACAAGATCATTCACTACTGCTTTTTGATCTGTAAATGGAGCTACTCTTGGATCAGTCATCATATTAAACGCTAAGACTTTCTCGTTCTTATCAGTTCCCATTGATTTTCTAATTATTTTATCTGAATCAACCCACATTGAATATGAATAACGAGCAAATTTATATGGATTAACCTCGAATATTCTCTGGTCTGATTCATTACCACCAGCTTTATCGTATAGTTTCCACTCATAATCATCTACCTCGGTTTTAGACATTTGTTTATCTATCATTTTATCAGAAAAGATAACCCTGTTCGTGACAGTCTTGCCTTTCTCCTTACCTTGAGATAAAAACGTCTTATATCGCATTTTTAGGGCTTCTGGGACTGAATTATCGAGCTCTCCTACTGTTTCATGTTGAATAATACAGTCCATTGTAAGCTCTCCAACTTGTTTAATTAAGTCTGCGATCATTATTCCAAATACTCCTAGAAACACTCTTGCATTCTGTTCTGCCTTTGATGTAGCATAAGCAGTTACACCTTTTTCTACATTGCCTGACATGATCCTATCTTGAGTACTTTCTGACATATCCTCTTTATTTACATTCATCATATTTAGAGCAGCGGACAAGTTTGGACCCAATTGATACGGAGTAACCGTTGCCCCTGCTGGCATACCAACTGTTGCACCAGGAGCTATTACAACACTACTTGCATTTGCAATACCTGACATGAACAATGGTTTAATAACATCAAGATATGTACCGTCATGAGCTAATTGGTACATCCTATTTTGTGAGGCATCGTCCCAGTATTCTTTGAAAGCACCTGACTTGAAGTATGCAAATCTCCCTGTTGGGTCTATTGGCTCAAATCCTGATTTTGCAAAAGGATATATTGGCACAGATTTCCATTCATCTCCAAACAAAGTGAAACGTCTATGCTTGAACGGATTGTTATTGTAAACATCATCTTCATTGCCCATAAATGTCCCACCTACCCATGTTACTTCCAAATCTTCATCACGATAAAATGCTGTAACTTCTTGAACATAATCTCTATCGGCTTCTGTCCATTCAATATCAAAAAGAGTCTGGTTCTCTTGCCCAGTCATTACTATCCTCGTCTTTCCAGCTTGTACATAGTCAAATAAATCAGTTCCGTCTTTAGCAAAGTATTTACCCTTGTACATTTTTCTTGCTGTATCGTATGATATTCGCCTTACACGAATAATATACGGTTGTCTTTGTAAATTACCTGTGAAGAAGTCTGCGAGTAATAATTCATCTACTGGTATAATATTCAAATTAAGTCCAGATAGTAACTCATCCACCGCTTCTGTAACCTTAATCTTTCCGTCCTTAGTTTTTTCTTTGATTAACTGTATTGCTTCAAGATACTCTACTTCAATGAATACAGCTGGATTGACTAGGGCAGATAGACACATAAACAAAAACTTCATTTCATATCCCGCTTTCCTCAAGTGTTCTTCTACAAGTATTCTCATCACTCTTGCTGTCATTTTATCTTCTTCATTCTGTTCATTCTTTGCATAGACATAGGGATAAAGCATACCAGCTATTACATGAGCTAGTATTCCTATTAGTTTATTACGAGCCGTGTTCTTTCTACCCTTCCAACGCCATTGTTTATGCGTAGCTACATATTCACATCCCACAAAAGCACCGAACGTCTGTTGATCAAGTCTTGTTCTCTGCAAGAGGGAGTAGCCGTCAAACTCTTGAAATGGACGATGCTGGAGAGCATAAGCTGTCATGTAGTCACTTTGTACTCTTGCCCAGAGTTTCATTACTTCTTGCGATGGAATATACGATGATGGTGAAAGTCTGTCCCCATGAGAATCAATGGGATTTCCAGTTTCATCGGTTATTATCTTACCTATTATGTTAGTATTCTGCTACTTTTATTGGTTCGAGTAGCTCAATAAAGTTAATAATCTTATTGTATTTTCGACTATTACAACTCCTGCACAACGGTTGAATATTTGAAATATTATCTGAACCACCTTTTGAAAGAGGAATTATATGATCACGAGATAATTTTACCACAGGTTCACGTTGTTTACAACACAAACACATA